>Ga0208563_1000036_pt1 | contig 145950 bp, 104 predicted proteins | sample June2015DPH_17_1_2_FD_184717 | JGI IMG/M metagenome (GOLD analysis project Ga0208563, IMG submission 184717) | Peatland microbial communities from SPRUCE experiment site at the Marcell Experimental Forest, Minnesota, USA - June2015DPH_17_150... | ecosystem: Environmental > Terrestrial > Soil >... | reverse complement strand
CCGTTGTGAATCGTTCCTCTTCGTGGTGACTTTCCTGTGGTGGGTTGTGGATGGGCATTTTGGTTGTGGTTTGAGCACCCCCAACTTGCCCGCCCAACCCGCCATCCACAACTTTCGGCTATTACTCTGCGGGAGCCGGAAAATAGTTTCATCAAGTCAGACTACTATCCGTTTGTTCAACGTCTATTCGATCGCGATCTTCATAGCCTAAGGCGCGACGTTGTTGTGATTTCCTTCAATTATGACGTCTATTTGGAATGGCTGCTTAGACGGGCATATCGGGTCCGGCAGAGTGCGTGGAGGGACCCATCTTCAGGACCTGTTATCCCAGACATAGACACGGATGCAATTATGACGAGCGGTTTTGCCGGGGGGGTACGAGGGCTGCGCGTGATATCCGAAACCGAACGCGATGGTTTCTGTCTGTTGAAACCCCATGGCATGATCGCGTGGCCGCTTCAGATAACGATTGGCGGGGAATCGCCGGTCCCCGATATCAACTTCACCCATGTCATTGACGTCGATAAAGCTGACGCGGTGGCTCTGTTGACTTCTCGGGACAGAGGAATGAGCGAGGTTCCTATTCTATTTCCTTGGGAAATAATGGCGGAAGATGGAACACTCGTAGCGAATGATTCCTTCGCTCTCAGAGATGAGGTGACTTCAACCAATTCAGGAAACTTGAGACAGGGCGGACGCCTAGAGAGCGACCCGGATCTCCACAGCCTATTTCGAGCGATATGGCAAAGGGCACGCGAAGAGGTGTTTAAAGCAGACAAGATCTCATTCATTGGACTTTCCATGCATGAATACCTGAACCCGGAATTTCAGTTCCTGTTCTCCGGGAAGGCAGGTGGTATCCGGCTGGTAGTAACGGATTTCAATGGGCCAATCTCTTCGGGCGTATACATCCAAGATCGACTTGACCCGCTAAGACCCCCGGGCCGGGTTGCCAGGTTGCTTCGCCAATATTGTCCAAGGCTTCGCTGGAACGTAGATATTCCGCTGCGAGGAGAAGATGGAAGAGAAATCGCGACCTTCCCGATACCAGATAGGATTAAAGTAGTAGGTTCGTTTACAGAGTTTATATTGAACGAAATGGGATCCACAGCTTGATGCCCCCCAACCGATCCAAAGTCTTCTCTTCAGTCCTCGCCTCCCTCATGCAGGAACGCGGCGTCAACCAGGTGCAGCTTCCCGGCTCGGAAGGCGAGCTAAGGGGTCAGGTTGCGGATATTGATTTTGTCACTCCGAGATAGGGCGGAGCGAGCCGGGATGGGGCGGCAAAGATACCGGAGCGATTCGCCCCGCCTGACGGCGAGCGGGAGGTTCCTCGCTCCGGGGCGCGAGGGAAGGGGCGCGAGGGGTGGGGTCTCTAGCGAACCGGGACCGTTGCTTGACGCCGAAGCTGGGCAGCAATATTCGATTTCTGACCGCAAAAATTCTGAAGTCAGGGCTGGTGGCCTATGAAAAAAGTTTCGTTTTCCCTCGTTCTTGGACTCCTTGCGCCAGCTATGTTCATCATCGGAGCGGAGCCTTTTGAGGTCCGCGGAAGAACCTCGATCAAGGAAATCGTGGCCGGGTCTCTCGCCGTGGCTCTGTATCTCGCCTTCTGCCAGTTCTGCGTCGCGCCAAAGGGGAGCCGCGGGCTCGGGGCGAAATGGCCCACCCTGGTCGCCATGACTGCGCCGTTGATAGTCATGTTCGTCTTCATGGCGTTGAGGGAGAAGCCTCACACGGTCTTGGAGCAGGGGCTTCCCATGTTGATTTCCGGCTGTTGCGGGATCTTCGCCGGGGCCGTTTTGGCGGGGCGGGTAACCCTGCCGGCGGTGTCCCTCGAGTTCTGCCGCCGTTCCCTCCTGACCTGTGCCGCCCTGCTGGTCGCGGTAGCCCTCGTGGTAGCCGCAGGCGTGGTTCCGCCGGTCAAGGCCGACACCTTCCTGTTGGCCACGCCCCAGAGAGCCGTTCCCGTGTTTTGGTGGATCGTTGCCTTGGACCTTCTTGCTGCAACGCTGCTCGTGTTCATTGCCATTCGGGCCAAGGGCCTTGGTGGTCTCTCCACCACCGTTCTCGGCCTTCTGGCGTTCCTCGCTTTCCTGTTGGCGTGTGGCCTCACCGGCCCGGCCTTCGGGTACCGGGAGCACGGTCCCGCCATGCAGACCGCGTGCATCCTCCTTTTCTTCTGCTCAGCAGCCGAATTCCTCGCCGCGATGCTGCTCAGCACGACCGCGTTCCTCTTTCCCGAGCTCTCCGAGCGACGAACAGCCCCGGTGACATGACCCATGGCGTGAAAACATTCGTCAAGGAAGTTTCGTCCCGCAAGGAATTGAAGCAGTTCATCCGGTTCCCCTTTTCACTGTATAAGAACCATCCCTGCTGGGTGCCGCCGCTGATCTTCGACGAGCTCCACACCCTGCGGCGCGACAAGAACCCGGCCTTTGAGTACTGCGACGCCCGCTACTGGCTCGCCTACCAGGATGGGAAGATCGCCGGGCGCATTGCCGGCATCATCAACCACCGGTACATCGAGAAATGGGGCAACCAGTACGCCCGGTTCGGTTGGGTCGACTTTGTCGATGACCCTGAGGTGGTCGGCGCTTTGTTCGGAGCGGTCGAGCAGTGGGCCAGGGAAAGAGGCATGACCGGCCTCCACGGGCCGCTGGGCTTTACCGACATGGACCACGAGGGCATGCTGATCGAGGGTTTCGACGAGCTGGGCACCCTGGCCACCATCTACAACCATCCGTACTATCCCAAGCACTTGGAGTCACTGGGCTACGTCAAGGACGCGGACTGGTTGGAGTTCGAGGTCATGATTCCGACCCAGCTCCCGGCGAAGGCCGAGCGGGTGGAGCGGATCGTCAAGCAGAAGCTGGGAGTCCGGGCGTTGGAGGCGAAGAGCGCCAAGCAGATGCTGCCCTACGCCCGGGAGTTGTTCGGGGTGCTGAACCAGGCCTTCGCGCCGCTCTACGCCTTCGTGCCGCTGACCGACCGGCAGATCGACATGTACGTGAAGCAGTACTTCTCGTTCATCAAGCCGGACTACACCAAGATCCTGCTCGACGCGAACGGCCGGGTGGCCGGCTTTGTCATCGGCATGCCCTCGCTGTCGCGGGCCCTGCAGAAGGCCCGGGGGCGGCTGTTCCCCTTCGGCTTCATCCACCTGCTGGCGGCCATGCGCAAGCCCAAGTCCATCGACCTGTACTTGGGAGCCATCCGGCCGGACCTTCAGGACAAGGGCGCCGACGCTCTGCTGATGACCGAAATGAACCGATCGGCGATCGCCAATGGCATCGTTTCGGCCGAGAGCAACATCGAGCTGGAGGATAACATCAAGGTCCAAAGCCATTGGAAATACTACGACACCCGCCAGCACAAGCGGAGGCGGTGCTACCTCAAGAAGTGGTCCTAACTCACCGGCCAGCGGATGGGTGATTGAGGGGAAAAACGGCGGAGCGAGCCGGGACGGGGCGGCAAGGACGGCGGAGCAGTTGGGGGTTTGCAGACAGGCCAGAGCAAAGGCGTGTCTTCAAACTGTCCTGTACTGCGAAGTTGGGAGGCTGGCAGGCGTAGCGCAGCGCATCAGCCTGCGCTGGGCGGAGGAGCGCGGGTTTCCGACTTCGCCCTTCGGGCTACGACGGACAGGAAAACACCGCGCTACGTGCCGCAGCAGTTAGAGGTTCATTTAGGAGGCTGTTTGCGGTTTGAAGACACACCCTAGTCCGCGTGAGCTGGCTCCGGAAAATCGAGCCGCTTGAAGAGTCGGTCTGGATCTGAAAGAAAGGGCCCGGACCATGAATTGGAAACGCTACACGATGGGCGCGGCCATCCTGCTGATGGTGGTTGTGGCCTACCTGCCGGCGATCCGGGGCGGATTCATCTGGGACGATAACGCGCACGTGACGAAGCCGGAGCTTCAGTCATTGCCCGGGCTCTGGCGGATCTGGTTCGAGGTTGGGACGACGCAGCAGTACTATCCGGTTTTGCACAGCGCGTTCTGGTTGGAGCACCGGCTGTGGGGCGATGCGGCGCCGGGATACCATTTACTGAACATCTTGCTCCACGCGACCGCGGCGTGCCTTTTCGTGGCGGTTTTGCGCCGGTTGATCCACGGGGAAACCAGCCCTTCGACTTCGCTCAGGGCATTCGACTCCGAGAAGGTGGCCGCAGGCCGTGAGCGGAGGCGGTACGCCGGAGTCGAATGGCTGGGAGGCATGATCTTTGCCCTGCATCCGGTCTGCGTGGAATCGGTCGCCTGGATCTCGGAGCAGAAGAACACGCTGTCGGCGGTGTTCTATCTGGCCGGGGCGCTGGCGTACCTGAGGTGGAAGGATTCCGCGGACGGTCCGGCTTCGCGGGGCGAAGGCCGGAGAGGGCCCGCCCGGCCAGGCCGTTATTGGCTGGCGACCGGACTGTTCGTCCTCGCCTTGTTGACGAAGAGCGTGACGGCAACCCTGCCGGCGGCGCTGCTCGTCGTCTTTTGGTGGCGGCGCGGGCGCCTGTCGTGGCGGGAGGATGTGGTGCCGCTGCTGCCTTGGTTCGCCTTGGGAGTGACGGCCGGCCTTTTCACGGCCTGGGTGGAGCGGACCTATATCATCGGGGCGCCCGGGCTGGGGTCTGACTTGACTGTCATCGAACGGTGCCTGCTGGCGGGACGGGCCGTGTGGTTCTACCTGGGCAAGCTAGTCTGGCCCGCCAGGCTGATTTTCATTTATCCGCGCTGGGAGGTGAGCGCCGGGGCGCGGGGGCTGTATTTGTTTCCGGCGGGGTTGCTGGTATTGGCGGGGGCGCTCGGGTGGATGGCACGCAAGGGAAGGCGGGGGCCGTTGGCGGCGTTCCTGTATTTTTGCGGCACGCTGTTTCCGGCGCTCGGCTTCTTCGACATCTATCCGTTCATCTTTTCCTATGTGGCCGACCACTTTCAGTATCTGGCCATGCTCGGGCCGATCGCCCTGGCGGCGGCGGCAGTCCTGTCTTCGCCTGGTGCCGGCAAAGTCCGCAGCCTCCCGGGGACGGGGGCGGTGTGGCGCGCGGGCGTGGCGGCAGGGGTGATTTGCGTCCTGGGCGTGTTGACCTGGCGGCAGTGCCGGATCTATCGCGACGTGCAGACCCTCTACGCGGCCACCCTGGAGCGAAACCCGCAGTGCTGGCTGGCCCACCTCAATTTGGGCAGCATGCTGTTCGAGGACGGCCAGGTGGCCGAGGCAATCGCGCACTTCGACGCAGCCTTGCGCCTGAACCCCAACTTCGCGGACATTCATTTCAACTTGGGAAGGGCGCTGATCCAGGAAGGCCGCAACGCCGAGGCCGTGCCGCACTTTGAAGCGGTCGTACGGCTGAGTCCGGCCGATGCCGAGGCGCACGATAATCTCGGGGTGGCGCTTTTGGGCATCGGCCGGATCGCCGAGGCGATGACCGAATGCGAGGCCGCGATCCGGCTGCAGCCGGATAACGCGACCGCGCACTACAACCTGGGCGTCGCCCTGCGGGCGCTCGGCCGGCCGGACGAAGCGCGGGCCGAATTCGAGGCGGCCGCCCGGTTGGGCGTCCGGCCATGAAGCCGGCCGGGAGGCTCCCGCCGCCCTGGGACGGCCGGGAGGGCGGTGGCGGCTCTGTGGGTATGCCATGATTGGCCGACGAAGGCCCACCCGGTTCAGCCGCGCCTCCACCGCCAGCGTCAGACCGCGGAAAACTTCTTCGCCCGGATCAAACGCCTCCGCCGCGTCGCCACCCGCCATGAAAAACTCTCAGACAATTATCCCGGTTTCCGGTGATTCGCCGCCGTTCTCGACGTTGAGGGGCAGGTCGAGACGTGGTTAGAATCAATGATTGAGAAAGTTGTCCGTGTAGCCGATGCTTGCTTGGATGACGGAGATCATTGCTGCTATTCTCGGTGCAATCGCCGGAGCGTTCATGCTCTGGCTGCTCGAACAGCCGGCAAAACGCCGCGCTAAAGCAGCCGAAGCCGAGCTTTCCAGCATTCGCAGGCGCGCTCGCGGACCCTATCTTTTCCCATCTGATGCAAGGTTTGACTGCCTCTATTTTCCGCCCGTCGACCCGGGGCAGATCCCATACCGCACGCACGCCCGCGGTGACCTGCTCTGCTTCACGCGCGAGGAGGTAGAGCGCGATATACCGGCTGGCCATCCCATTATTCTCGTCATCGACAACCGTGGCGAGGATTGCCCCGAAGCGACGATAACTCTCGATGGTGACCCGGTGAGGGTCCAGAAAGAGCCCGAGCTCGCTGACGCGCGTGGTCTACAATTCATCCTCTATCCGTATCGCCCGGACAAACACGGGCAGCCACAAACGCTCGAGGTGCGGTTTCTCGCGCGCGATGGCGTCCGCGACGTGCATCGTTATTACACCGAGCACGGTCGCCGTATTCTGCGACGTATCGATCCCGTGTAATCGATCTACCAACCGCGCCACCGAAGTTCGCCTGCTCGCCGAGCGGCAAATAGGGGGGCCAATGGGGTGAGGTTTGAAATCTTTCAACAGCCGTCCATCACCGAAAACAGCGCTGCGCCATGCCCTTGCTTCGGGGCGTGATTGAAATATCAAAAACCTGACCCCACTGCCTTCTTTCATTGGCGGCACTGAACCATATAGGGACCCGGAACGATTCACCATGAACATCATCACCGTCATTTGCTTGTGCGCGTCGATCATCCTGGCCGGCATCATCGCTTCGCTCGGGACCCGCAAGATTGACCATCGGTTGAAGGAACTCGACGACCGGCTCGACCATCGGCTGAAGGAGATCAGCGACCGACTCGACGATCGGCTGAAGGAAATCGGCGGCCGGCTCAACGGCATCCTGGAGGAACTCCGCAAGCTGCAAAATCGAGGATCGTGACATTCCCAGTTGCCGGGCTGCGTGGCTGCTTCAAGACACGGCAGCGCAAACCAAGTGAAGCGGTAACGCGTGCGGTACGTAGCGCCGCAGCTCGGACGGTAGGGCACAGTCATTGACGTCCACGCGTCCTGTTGGTAAACAGGAGCTGCGATGAATACTGTGAAAGCATGCGTGCTCGCAGCTTTCGCTATCCTGGTTCTGGGCGGCTGCACGACCACGCGCACCCTGTCGGTCTCCCAGGAGAACGGGGCCACACTAGGCTTCGCACAGGGGAGGCCGTGGCTGCAATCGGTGAAGAGAAACACGGTGGCCGTCTGGCTGCTGACCCCGACCTACAAGACGGATCTTAATGATCTCATCCCTCCGGCCTTCCTCGTGGTAGTCCGCAACGGCGGAGATCAGACGATGAGCTTGTCGCGCGGTGACATCACCGCGACCGCGGACGGCCGCCCGATCCATATCCTCACGTACGAGGAGTATTGTGGCGAAATCGACCGCCAGGCCGGCCAGGAATCGTTCAGACTCCAGGAACCGCTGGGCCGGGGGGAAGCACCAAACGAGAGTCCCGAACTGTGGGAGCCGGGCGGAATCATGTGGTTGGGGGAGCGACTAATCGATCTCCAGCGCGACCACCTGCTCGCCGATGCCGGATTGATGCTGGTGCTGGACCAATATTTGATCGCCCCAGGGCAAGCCATCAGGGGCGTCGTACGTCTAAAGCCGTCCGATTTGTCCAGCGGCCAGCGGCTGAGAATCCTGGTCAAGACCGGCGATGAAACGCACGAGTTCTTTTACGACGTACGGAACTAAAGCGCAAATGAGGTCAGGCGGCAGAGATTGATATTGAGGAAATGTAGGGCAGCGGTGGGCCGACGGGCCGGCCCGCCACAAGGAATCTGCCGGCCCGCCAGCATCGCCATTTTGGGCTAGGCACGGACCCGGCGGGCTGGCAAAACGGCGGGTGGCATGAGGGACTGGGGCATATGCGAGGCGCCGGCCGTGATCCGCAGCCGCGGCAGGGAGACCGCCTGGGGCTCACCCAACGATCCACCCGAGCCGCTGGTGCCGGATCCGTGGCCGGCGGCGGATGCCCCGGAATGGCATCACATGCAGCGGCGGATCCTCGACCATTTCGCCTTCGCGGTGAGTTACCCGCTGCGCCTGGCCGGCCAGCGGCCGCCGGCGCGCGCCAGCCTGCGCCTGGCGCACCCCGACGACGAGGCGATGATCGAACAGCTGCGGGCGATCCACAACGGCGAGATGCCGCAGGAGTATGATCCCGAGACCGGACGCGCTTACCCTCCGCCGCGCGTCTGGCGCCACGAAGTCGAGTGGCAGGCGGTCTGGATCGTCGAACTCACCGTGTGAACGCGGAGGCTTGGAGGTGGCTTCCTTTTGTCGCGCGCACTGCCGCCGCCTCCGCGGGGGGAACAGGGAAGACGCCAGGCGCGCAATCTTGGCTTGTGCCCTTCGAGAGAAGGACTATAGCCGAGATGCCGTTCTTCCAGAACGGCAATAAACCCGCCCCACCATGACTGATGCATCGGTATCTCCCCCTCAAAAAAAGAGCCCCACAGCGGCAATCGTTATCGGACTTCTCGCAGTCGCGCTTGTAATTGTCGCCGCTACACTCGGCACCAAGGTTCACACCCTCAACGCTCGAGTTGCAAAAACCCAGACTGAGCTGACCCAGACCCAGGACCAGACGGCCCAGTTGCAGACGCAGTTGAACGAAGCCAAGGCCGGAGCGGTCAAGCTCCAGGCGCAGTTGGACGAGGCCAAGGCCGGATCCGCCAAGCTCCAGGCGCAATTAAAGGACGCCAAGGCCGGAGCGGCCAAACTCCAGGCGCAGTTGAATGACGCCAAGGCCGGATCGGCCAAGCTCCAAGTGCAGTTGGATGAAGCCATGGCTGGATCGGCCAAACTCCTGGCGCAGTTGAATGACGCCAAGGCCGGATCGGCCAAGCTCCAGGCGCAGTTAAAGGACGCCAACGCTCACGCGGCCGACTTCCAGGCGCAGTTAAAGGACGCCAAGGCCAACGCCACCGACCTGCAGGCGAAATTGGACAAAACTCAAGCCGACCTCGCAAAACTGCAGCCGAAGGCGAGCAAGTAGCCAGTCCACTTGGTTGTACGACCATCGCGATTTCCCCAAGCCGCCGGCGGGCGCTTGGGGCGGGTTCTGTGTCTATGCCACCGACCGGTGATCGCCCGTCCTAAGCCTCCGGCTAGGATCACGCTGCCACCGGGTCGCCGCCCGCGGCGCGCGGAGATTTTCTCGATCAATTCGCTGACATCGCGGGAGTCGCCGGTCGCGTGGATTTCGTGGCGCCGGCGCCACACCGGTTCGCCTATTCCATTTCCAGCCGCTCGCAGGCCAGCTCCAGATATTCCACCGCGATGTCCTTGCCCTTGGCCTGGAGCGGACCCCAGCGGAGCCGGACGGCGCGCGCCCGCAGCAGCACCCAGGTCTGGACGACGGCGGTGCGATCTTCGTTCCGCAGCTGAATGGTGACGGTGCGCAGTGCATTCTGGTCGCCGTTCCGGATCTGGTTGTACCACTGGTAAAGATTCAGCAAGCCGATCACGCCCCGCTTCAGCACAACGTTGCCGCAGTGGTCGACGCCGGTCAGCTTGCGCACGGAGTTTTCCTTCTCGTTGCCGTTGCGGTATTCAATCACGTCCAGCCAGACCTCGGGCAGGACGACTTCCTCGAAGCCGGCCTCCGGACCGTCGGTGTTGCCCGTGCCGAGATCCACGAGGAAGTTGAAGTTCGAATAGGGTCTCTCTCTAATGATTGCCATAGTTTGGGTCTCCGGTCATTGGCGGGGCTTGGGAGGGGACCGGCGGAGGAATGACAGGCGAATTCATTCCCGCCGGTTGCACCACATAGGCCACGTCTTTGTAGATGCTCAGGTCGTGAGTGATGCTACGCTCGTACAATCGCCGGCGCGCATCGCGAAAGGAAATCAGGGCGGTCAGGCGGGTCGGTTCGCCGCGCTGGAAGTAGGCCCTGCTGGTGTCGAGAAAGGTCTCGATCCGCTTGTGGGGCGCGAGGAACTTGATCCGGCGAAACAGCGGCAGCGAGGACACGTCCCGCGTTCCGCCCAGCCCGCGGAACTCCTTGTCAAACTTCACCGAAACCAGGTAGGCCGGCGCTTCCCCGACGTTGGCCACGGCCACGTGAAACAGCCCGTGATCGAAGAGGAAGTCGACGATCACCTCGGGCTGTCCGCCGGCGGCGGCTTCCGCGACGGGCGGGGGCGTCCTGGGTTTGCGTTCGGGCATGTTGCGGACGGGAAACCGGATTTCAGAGAAGGATTGAGGGGCAGGCGAGCGTAATGTGTTCCAGATAGCCGCGGACGGCAACTGCCGCAAGGAGAGGGTGGATGGTTACCCTGGTCGGAAAAAGGGAGCGGGGAGCGAGAATTGAAATTGATGAACCCGACCGCGCGCGGGCACGACCGGCGCGCCGCGGCGAGTCAATAGAACAGGTTGCGGTCGAGGCTGCGGTATTGGATGGCCTCGAGGAGGTGGGGTGCGGCGATGGCGTCGGCGCCGGCCAGGTCGGCGATGGTGCGCGCGACCTTGAGGATGCGGTCGTAGGCGCGGGCGGAGAGGTGCAGCTCTTCCATGGCCTGCTGCAGGAGCCGGCCGAGCGCGGCGTCGGGGGCGCAGTGCGCCCGGATCTGCGCGTGCGTCATGCGGGCGTTGACGGTGGTGCGCGTGGCGGCGAAGCGGGTGCGCTGGCGGAGGCGGGCGGCCTCGACGCGCGCCCGGACGGCCGCCGACGGCTCCCCGGGCCGGACCTGCCGCAGCTCCTCGATGGTCAGCGAGGGCGCCTCGACGTGGAGGTCGATGCGGTCGAGGAGCGGCCCGCTGATGCGCGCGCGATAGCGCTGGATCTGGGCGGGCGAACAGCGGCACTCGTGCCGCGGGTCGCCGAGATAGCCGCAGGCGCACGGGTTCATGGCCGCGACGAGCATGAAGCTGCACGGCAGCGTGACCTTGCCGGCGCTGCGCGAGATGGTCACATGGCCGTCCTCGAGCGGCTGGCGCATGACCTCGAGCGCGGAGCGTTTGAACTCGGGCAGCTCGTCGAGAAACAGCACGCCGTGGTGGGCCAGGGAAATTTCACCCGGGCCGGGGATGGCGCCGCCGCCGAGCAGGCCGACGTCGGAGATGGTGTGGTGGGGGGAGCGGTAGGGGCGCGACAGGAAGGGCAGTCCGTCGCTGAGCGTGCGGCCGGCGGCGGAGTGGATGTTGAGCACCTCGAGGAACTCGTCGAGGGAGGGCCGGGGCATGATCGTCGGGATGAGCTTGGCGATCATCGATTTTCCCGCGCCGGGCGGACCGATCATGAGCAGGTTGTGCGCCCCGGCCACCGCCACCTCGACGGCCCGGCGCAGCGCGTGCTGCCCCTTGATTTCGGAGAAATCGCCGCCGGCATCGCCCTCGGCCGCGGGCACGGCGCGATACGCGGCCATGCCGCCCGGCAGCGGCGCCAGCGTCACTTCGCCCGTGAAGAAACGATACGCCTCGTCGAGCGAGCGCACGGCATACACGGCGATGCCTTCCACCAGCGCCGCCTCCTCCGCGGAGCCGGGCGGCAAAAGCAGGCCGCGCTTGCCGAGGTTTTTCGCCAGCAGAGCGGTGGCGAGGGCGCCGCGCACGGGGCGGGTGGCGCCGGAGAGGCTGAGCTCGCCGGCGATCAAGTAGCCGGCCAGATGGTCGGCGGTGAGCTGGCCGGTGGCGCGCAGAATGCCGAGCGCGATGGGCAGATCGTAGAGGGGACCCTCCTTGCGGATGTCGCCCGGCGCCAGATTGATGGTCGTGCGCGTGCGCGGCATGTGAAAGCCGCTGTTGCTGAGCGCGGAAAAGACGCGGTCCTCGGATTCCTTCACCGCGGCATCAGGCAGGCCGACAAGGATGAGATCGGGCGCGCCGGCTTCGCCCGTGTTGACCTCGACGAGGACGATTTCGGCTTCGATGCCCTGCAGCGCGGCGGAGTGAACGGTCGCCAGCATGTTCCGGATAAATTTCCGGAATCAGGAAAACAACAACTCAGGCGCCAGGCAAGCTCGGTGATCGCGAGCTCCGGCCCTGGGGGGGCTTGGGAAACGGGTCGAGGGAGACCTCCGGCGCGTAGGCGAGGGTGAGCGCCCGGGTCATGTTCTGCTCGACGGCTTGAATATAAGGATTGGCGCCGCCGGGAAAGGGATCGGCGAGGAAGTGGTAAACCCCCATGCAGTCCTGGTTGATCTTCGGCAGCACAAATTTTTCCCAGAAAACCGGGGTCTTGGCGATGAGATCGCGCACGCTGCGGTAAAGGCGTTGTTCGCGGGGGATGTTGAAAAAGTTGTCGGATTCCTCGAATTCGGAGTAAAGGAAAGCGAGTTCGTCGACGTAATCGGGCGCCGCCATCTGGCCGAGGAAGTCGGCCGTGGCGAGGGCGCAACCGATGAAACGTTCGACCTCACCGGAAAAGAACAGTTGGGCGATGTTACTGCGCGGGCCGGTGCAACGGATGGCGGCAATGACGCAGTCGACCTCCTCGCCCGTGAAGCCGATCGTCGGCAGGTAGCTGGCGGCAAAGGAACAGCTGCGGATGACGTGGACATAGGTGTATTTTGCCCCCGTGCCTTCGCGGTCGGATCTCAGCTTGAGGTACCCCGTGTCGTGCAAAAGCGCCGCCGCGGTCGAGACTTCAAAATTCCGCACATCCAGGATGGGCGTGATCCTGGCACGATACCGGCCTTCGAGCAATTGCATGAAGCAAAGGACCGCCTGCAGCGTATGCTCGAAGTCATGATAACGCATGTCGAGCGGCAGATAGTCGAGATAACGACCGTGAAACATGTCCTCGACGTCGCGAAAGAGCGTGTCGATGACGGTCGTGTCGGCTCCCGGATGAGCGTGGAGGAAGGTTGCTCGCACGACGGCGGCCACAGCCGGGGCACTCTTGGTATCGACTTGGGGAAACATTATGCAGCCGCAGACCGGCGAATAGGAGATCTTATTGCCAATAATCGGCGTTGTAGTGAGCTAAGTTTCCAGCTTAGCACCTGCAAGCTGAATCTCAGCTCTTTCCAAGAACCGCAATCAATCCTAATACTATCCCGATGATTCTGGGCCTGACAGGCGGAATGGGCTGCGGGAAAACCACCGCGGCGGGCATGCTCGCCGCTTATGGTTATGTCCCGCTGGATTCCGATGCCATCATCCGGACGGTGCTGTTGACGGAGAAGGACGTGGTGGCCGCCATTCGTGAGCACTTTGGCGCCGAGGTGCTGGCGGCTTCGGGCGCCGTGGACCGCGGCCAGGTGGCGCGGCGCGTTTTCACCGATCCGGCGGCCCTAGGCTGGCTGGAGAACCTGCTCCACCCCCGGCTTTATGCCTACTGGCGGGCGGCATTTGCGGCCGGGGGGACGAAATCATGGGTGGTGGAGGTACCCCTGCTCTTTGAAAAAAGCCTCCAAAATTGGTTTGATTTCACCGTCTGTGTCGCGTCTCATCCCACCGTGCAACTTGCGCGGCTTGAGCAGCGCGGACTCCCGCCGCCGCTCGCGCGTCCACGAATTTCCATGCAACTGCCTTTGGCGCAGAAAATAGAGTTGGTAGATTTTGTCCTGTTGAATGATGGTTCGACCGACTTCCTGCGTGAACAGGTAGCCCAGCTGGTTAATTCGCTTTCGTCCCTTTAACACCCGCCCCCGCTCCTGCGGCGAGGCACCCGCGCGTCTCTGGCGGGTCTGTTATTCCACGCATTCATGGATCATACGCTACATCCCGGTGATGACTTGCCGCCCGTTGAGTCGGGCGGGGGCAGCGCCGCGGAGGAATCCACCGCGGAGAATTCCTCGGCGAAGAGACCGGCGCGCCGACGTTCGCGCTATTACCGGACGAAGGCTGCCACCGCGGTCGTCCCCCGGCAGGAACCAAAACCGGAATCCGAACCGGCTTCCGCCCCGCAGGATGGAGAGCATAACGCGGCCGAGCCTTCCGCCGGATCAGCGCCGGTCGGCCCCGCGGAAGAAAAGGCCGACGCTGGTGCTCCCGCCGCAGCTGTCGAAGCCGCCGGGGCCGGGGAGGAGTCCACGGGGGGTGAGCAGGGAGGCGGCAACCAGTATTATGGCGGTGGTTACGACTCGTACTACTTCAAGAAGGGCAAGCGCCACAAACGGAAGCGCGGCAAGCACTGGCAGGGCGGTCCCGGCGGCTTCCAGTATCCCCCGCAACCGCCGCCGCCGAATTTCGCCCCGGTCTATGGCGATCTGCCCGATGCGGCACGTTTTGCCGATCTGGCGGCGCTCGACGCGCTGGCGGCGGACCTCGCCTCGGGCGAGGGCAAGGCGATCAACCTTGAGGAGCTCTATGCGCTCAGCCTCGCCGACCTCACCGCCGCCGCGAAAAAGCTCGGCATCAACATCGACGCCGCGCCCAACCGCAAGGAGCTGCTCAGCGCCATCTTCAAGCTCACCACCGAGGAGAAGCGTCCGCTCGTCGACCACGGCTGGCTCGATCTCACCGACCGCGGCCACGGTCTGCTCGTCCACAAGGCGGTCAACTACCGCCTCTACCCCGAGGATCCCTACGTGCCGGAGAGTCTCATCCGGCGATACGGGCTCAAGCGCGGGCACGAGCTGGAAGTCCAGTTGCGCGCCCCGGAGGGCAATGAGCGCTGTCCGGCGGTCGTGAAAATCGACAAGGTGATGGGACTCAAGCCCGAGGACATCTCCAAGGTCACGCCGTTCGAGGAACTGATCCCTTATTATCCGCTCAAGCGCATCCTGCTCGAGGTGCCCGACCAGAAAGATGTGTCGATGCGCGCCGTCGACATTCTCACGCCCGTCGGCTTCGGCCAGCGCGGCCTCATCGTCGCCTCGCCGCGCACCGGCAAGACCGTGCTCCTGCACAACATGGCCAACGCCATCTCGACCAACAGCCCGGAGGTGACCCTCATCATCCTCCTGGTCGACGAGCGCCCGGAGGAGGTCACCGATTTCCGGCGCCACACCCGCGGCGAGGTCGTCAGTTCAACCTTCGACGAAACGCCCCAGAGCCATACGCATGCCGCCGAAATGGTCATCGAAAAGGCGCGCCGCCTCGTCGAGATGGGCCAGCACGTCGTCATCCTGCTCGACTCGATCACGCGCCTGGCGCGCGCCTACAACGCGCTGGCCTCGAACAGCGGCAAGATCATGACCGGCGGCATGGAGGCCACCGCGCTCCAGAAGCCGAAGCGCTTCTTCGGTTCGGCCCGCAACATCGAGGGCGGCGGCAGCCTCACCATCATGGGCACCGCGCTCGTCGACACCGGCAGCAAGATGGACGAGGTCATCTTCGAGGAGTTCAAGGGCACCGGTAACATGGAAATCCACCTCGACCGCGATCTCGTCAACAAGCGCATTTTCCCCTCTCTCAACATGGAGCGCAGCGGCACGCGCAAGGAGGAGCTGATTTATCACCCCGACGAATTGCAGCGCATCTACTCGCTCCGCCGCGCCATGCAGGGCATCCCGCCGGTCGAGGCGATGGAGATGCTGATTTCCCGACTGAAGAAAACCCGTTCCAACGCCGAGTTCCTCCTGAGTCTCAACCGCTAGCGGCGGCGCGCCTTCCCGCGCGCCCGCCCGCCTGCCGGCAGTCCACGCCACATCCCCCGTGCGCACCGCCGAAGATCCCGCCATCCAACTCGCCCTCGAAAAAGGGCTGCTGACCCCCGCGCAACTGGCCGCGACGCGGGCGCGCTGCGAACTTCACGCCGATCCGGCCGGCGCACGACCGCGGCTGCTCGACGTCCTGGTGCGGGAAGGCGTGCTCGATGCCCGGCGCCTGGCCCGCCTGCTGGCCGACCAACACGGCCTGCCGGCGGTTGATTTGCGCACGATGGCCGTTTTGCCTGAGGCGTTGGCGGCGCTGCCCCGGCCCTGGGCGGAGCGCTACAACGCATTTCCTTTTGCGCGGGCAGGAGCGACGCTGCGCGTGGCGATCAGCGATCCGCTCGACTTCGAAACCATCGACGGGGTCGGCCATGTGACCCAGCTCGCCATCGAGCCGGCGGTCGCGTCGGCGGAGGATATCCGCCAGGCCATCCAGTGTCACTATGGCGGCAGCGCGGCCGGACCGGCGAACGAAACCGCGGTCACTGCCGGCGATCACGAGCCAGGCCAGGCGGTGATCGCGGACGACGAGGCGCCTGTCATCCGACTCGTCGAGACCATCCTCCGCCATGCCATCGGCCGGCGGGCCTCCGATATTCATTTTGAGCCGCTCGAAGGACGTTTCCGGGTCCGTTATCGCATCGATGGGGTTCTGCAGGAGGGCGAGGATCCGCCCCGGCACCTGCAGCATCCGGTCGTGTCTCGGCTCAAGATCATGGCCAACATGAGCATTGCGGAAAAACGCCTGCCGCAGGACGGATGCGCGCGGATCGCCGTGGAAGGCCGGACGCTTGATTTGCGGGTGTCATCGCTGCCCACGGTGCACGGCGAAAGCGTCGTCCTGCGGGTGTTGGAGCCGGAAAAACTCCGCCTGGGTCTGGCGGAACTCGGGCTGCACCGCGACGACCAGCAGACGCTCGGACGGTTGCTGGCCCTGCCCGACGGCATGGTGCTCGTGACCGGCCCCACCGGCTCGGGCAAGACGACGACCCTCTACGCCTGCCTGCACCACCTGAACCAATCCGACCGCAAGATCATCACCGTCGAGGACCCGGTGGAGTATCAATTGGCCGGCATCAACCAGGTGTCCGTGCGCAGCGAGGTGGGCATGACCTTTGCCGCGGCGCTGCGCGCCATGCTGCGGCAGGCGCCGAACATCATCATGGTGGGGGAGGTTCGCGACCGGGAGACGGCCGAGAGCGCCATCAACGCGGCGCTGACCGGCCACCTGGTGTTCAGCACGCTGCACACCAATGACGCAGCGGGCGCGGTCACGCGCCTCATCGACATCGGGGTGAAGCCATTTCTGGTGGCTTCAGCCCTGCGAGCCGTGGTGTCACAACGGCTGGTGCGCCGCATCTGCCCGGGCTGCGCCCGCTCGCAGGCGCCGGCGCTTCCCGCAGTGGGCGCGTTGCTCTCCAGTCCGGCCGGTGCGGCCGGCGGGACGTTCCTCCGGGGTGCCGGCTGCCCCGCCTGCGAAGGCACCGGCTATCACGGGCGCCTGGGGATTTTCGAGCTGCTGGCCGTTGATGAAGAGATGCAGCGCATGATCCACGAGGGCGCCGGCGCCGCCCGGCTGCGCGAGCACGCCCGCGCCTCGGGCATGCACACCCTGCGCGAGGATGGCTGGCGAAAGGCCCGGGAAGGCCTGACCACCGTCGAGGAAGTGCTGGTTTCGACCGTGGATGATGCGAACTGATTGTGAAATCGGAGCCGCTGCGTTTTTTGGAATGACGTCTACAGAAACCTCGCTACGTTCGAAGCCACGCCTTAGACCGGCTTTAAAAGGAGAGACCCCATGAGCTACGATATGAACGACCTGCTCGAGATCGTGGTCGAGCAGAACGCCTCCGACCTCCACCTCCAAGTCGGCCAGCCTCCCACCTTGCGCCTCAGCGGCAGCATGACCCCGGTGGACGGCCCGGCCCTCACGCCGCAGGACACGGAGAATCTCATGCTCGCCATCACGCCGGATCCGCACGTGCAGAACGTGAAGCTCCACGGCGGCACGGACTTCGGCTTTGCCTACCTCACCAAGGCGCGCTTCCGCGTGAGTGTGCTCAAGGCCAAGGGCAACTACGGCCTGGTGCTGCGGCAGATTCCCAACAAGATGTTCGGCCTGCGGGAGATTGGGCTGCCCGACAGGATCAAGGAGCTGCTCTTCCGTCCGCGCGGCCTCATCATCGTCACCGGTCCGACCGGCTCGGGCAAGAGCACCACGCTCGCCTCGATGATCAACTACATCAACGAGAACCGCGAGGGCCACATCATCACCATCGAGGATCCCATCGAGTATTTCCATGACCACAAGCGTTGCATCGTGACGCAGCGCGAGATCGGCGTCGACGTGCCCAATTTCTCCGAGGCCATCCGCCGCGCGCTGCGCCAGGACCCCGACATCATCCTGGTCGGTGAAATGCGCGACCTCGAGACCATGGAGGCGGCCATCAGCGCCGCCGAGACGGGCCATCTGGTCTTCGCCACGCTCCACACCAACGGCGCCGCCAAGACCATCGACCGCATCGTCGATGCCTTCCCCTCGAACATGAAGGACATGATCCGCACGCAGCTCTCCAGCTCCATCCAGGCGGTCATCTCGCAGGTGCTGTGCAAGCGGATCGGCGGCGGCCGCGTCGCCAGCTTCGAGATCATGATCAACACGACCTCGATCTCCTCGCTGATCCGCGAGAACAAGACCTTCCGCATCAATTCCGACATCCAGACCGGCGCCTCGCTCGGCATGATCACGCTGGACACCCATCTCATGAGTCTCGTGAACCGCGAGATCGTCTCGGCGGACGAGGCCATGGACAAGGCCCAGGATCCCGTGGTCATGCGCGAGAAGCTCACCCAGATGGGCTACCAGTTGCGCACGCTCTAGCGTTCGCCGCGCGCCTCATCCCGTTCTGTCCGGGGCACGCCCGTCATTTTCACAGTCACATCCCCTATGTTCGACGGCCACGATCAGGCCATCGCCGCGCTTTTGCGCGAAGCCGGCCTATTGCCACCCGAGACGCTTGCCGCGTTGAGCGAAGAATGTCGCCTCACCGGCCGGTCGCTCGCGAGAACGGTCGTCGAGCGGGGATGGGTCGACGGGTGGGATCTGCTCCACCGGGTGGCGGAGCATCTCGGTCTGGGTTGCGTCGAGGAACCGCCGCCGGCGATTTCCGGGGAAATCGCCACGCTGGTCCCCGCTGATCTGGCGCGGCGGTATGCCGTGGTGCCGTTGCGCGCCGACGCCAGATCGATTGAGCTGCTGGCGGTTGATCCTTTCCACCCCGGGTTGGCCGGCGATCTCATGTTTGCGCTCGGCCGGGACGTGCGCCTCGTGGTCTCCGACCCCGGGCGGGTCATGAACCTGCTCCGGCTTCACTATGGCGGGGATGCCGCGGGCGAGGGCCGGCTGGCGGAGCCGGAGCGGATCGCGGTGCTCCCGGGGGAGGGCGGCGGGTTGACCGAGGCCGGACCCGAACAGATGGCCGGGCAGACGCCAGTCGTGCGCTTCGTCAACCTCGTGCTCAGCCAGGCCATTCGTGATCGCGCGAGCGACATTCATTTCGAGCCGTTCGAGGGTGAATTCAAGGTGCGAAGCCGCATCGACGGTACGCTCCGCGACGTGGCGCCGACGCCGGCGCACCTGGCTCTGCCCGTCATTTCACGCCTCAAAGTGATGGCCAGTCTCAACATCGCCGAGCGCCGCGTGCCGCAGGACGGACGCATCCGGTTTGCCGTGGATGGCCGGTCCGTGGATCTGCGCATCTCCACGCTGCCCACGCAATCCGGCGAGAGCGTGGTGTTGCGCGTGCTCGATCAAGCTGTGGCACCGCTGCAATTGGCGGAGCTGGGCATGTCCGCCGAGGTCGCGGCCGGGCTGCAGGAGATCATCCGCCGGCCCAGCGGGATCGTCCTGGTCACCGGCCCCACCGGTTCGGGCAAGACGACGACGCTTTATGGCTGCCTGCGGATCATCAACCGACCGGAGCTGAAGATCCTCACCGCCGAGGATCCGGTGGAGTATGAAGTCGAGGGCGTCATGCAGCTGCCCGTGAATCCCGCCATCGGACTCACCTTTGCCGCGGCCCTGCGGTCGTTTTTGCGGCAGGATCCGGACGTGCTCATAATCGGTGAAATCCGCGACCTTGAGACGGCCCAGATCGCGATTCAGGCCGCGCTCACCGGTCACCTCGTGCTGAGCACGCTGCACACCAACGACGCGGCCGGCGCGGTCACCCGGCTCATCGACATGGGCGTGGAGCCCTATCTGCTCTGTGCCACCCTGGAGGCCGTGCTGGCCCAGCGGCTGGTGCGGTGCATTTGTCCCGGGTGTCGCGAGACGATCGAACCGCCCGCGGCCTTGCAGGCGGAATTCGGCCTGGATCCGGCGCCGACGGACGCCCGGCGTTTCCACCATGGCCGCGGCTGCGCCGCCTGCCAGCAGACCGGCTACCAAAGCCGCACCGGCCTCTTCGAATGGCTGCGGATGAGCGAGCCGCTCCGGGAACTTGTCCGGCAGCGCGCCCCCGCGCTGGTCGTCAAACGCATGGCGGTCGAGCGCGGCATGCAGACCCTGCGCGCCGCGGGACTGCGCGCGGTTTTCGACGGACACACAACATTGGAGGAACTGGCCAGATGCGCGTGAGGCCAGAAGTCAGAAGTCAGAATCTAGAAGTCAGTAGTCAGAATCCAGCAGCCAGAGGGCAGAGATCAGAAGACAGAGTCCAGAGGTCAGATGACAGACTCCAAACCCAAAACCCAGAACTCTAAACCCTAAACCATTCCCCTCCCCATGCCACGATACATCTATACCGCTATCGACGCCGCCACCGGCAAAGAACGCACGGGAGAACTGGACCGCGTGAACGCGGAAACCGCCGTTGGCGAACTGAAGATGCACGGCCTGTTTCCAACCGCGCTGGCATCGGCCAAGGAGAAGGCTGACGCGGGGCTGGAAACGAAGCCGGTAAAGTTCGTCCGTTCTCCCGTCAGTGGATGGTTCCGGCGGTGGCGTCGGGCGGCCGGAGCGAAGGAACTAGCGATCTTCATGCGCCAGTTGTCAGCCCTGGTCAGTGCCGGCATGCCCCTGGTACGCAGCCTGGACCTCCTGGCGCGACAGGAGCGCAATCCGGCGTGGCAGGCGATCATTGTCAGCCTCGCCGATGTCATTCGCTCCGGTGGCACGCTTTCCGATGGATTGTTGCGGTGCCCGAAGATTTTTGACCGCCTGTGCATTGGCATGATCAAGGCGGGCGAGGCCGGCGGCAGGCTGGACGTCGTCTTGGAGCGCCTCGCACACCATCTGGAGAAAACCGGACGGATCAAGGCGCGCGTGCAGTCGGCCATGACCTATCCCGTCATCATCATGATCGTGGCGGTCGGCATCGTGGCGGGGTTGATGGCGTTCGTCGTGCCGAAGTTCGAGAAGATTTTTACCAGCGTGCTCAAGGGTGCGCCGCTGCCGGCGCTGACCCAGGGCGTGCTGGACGCCAGCCGTTTGGTGCAGGAGCACTGGTGGTACGCGCTCGGCGCCGCCGTCCTGGCGGGCGGGTGCGGCCGGTGGCTGCTCCGCACCGACGCCGGTGGCCGCGTCTTCGATCAACTGCTCCTGCGTCTTCCCGTGCTGGGCGGATTGTTCCTCAAGACATCCGTGGCGCGTTTCAGCCGGACGCTCGGCACGATGCTGGCCAGCGGCGTGCCCATCCTGCAGGCGCTGCAGCTTACGCGCGATGCCTGCGGCAACCGCGTGGTCGCCGGCGACATTGACCGCGTGCACCGCCGGGTGCGGGAGGGCGAGGGCGTCGCGCGACCGCTGGCGGCGACCGGCGTCTTTCCGCCCGTGGTGTCAGGCATGATTGAGGTGGGTGAGGAGACCGGCACGCTGCCTGCCATGCTCGCGCGCATCGCCGACCTGTATGACGACGAGGTGGACAACGCCGTGGCCGGCCTGACGAGCCTGCTCGAGCCGGTGATGATCGTGCTGATGGCGCTCATCGTCGGCATCATCGTGATCGCCCTCTTCCTGCCGATCATCCGGATCATCCAGTTGATGACGTGAGGGCGCCGGGATCACGTTCCGCAACCCGACCCTCTTCCCGTGCCGCTGTCATGGCCGTTTCACCCGATAAGGGCGGCGGCCACGCCATCCTTCAAAGGGTCACTCCGCCCGCAGCGCGATGATCGGGTCGACCTTCGCCGCCCGCCGGGCCGGCAGCCAGCAGGCCAGCAAGGCAACGCCCGTTAGAAGCAGCAGGACCGCGCAATATGAAGCTGGATCAGCCGACGTGACCTCGAACAGCAGACTGCTCAGGTAGCGGGAAAGGAAGAATGCACCCACCAATCCTGCCGCCAGGCCCACGCCGGTTTTCCACAGTCCCTGACGCAGGATCAGCCCGATGATCTGGCCGTGGGATGCACCAATGGCGCCGCGGATTCCGATCTCCCGGGTGCGTTGCGACACGTCGTAAGACAGGACGCCGTAGAGACCGACGGCCGCGAGCAGCAACGCGAACGCGGAAAACACGCCGAGCAGCAACGTGATGCCCCGCCGACCCGTGAGCATTTCGTCCAAGCCTTGCTGAAGCGATCCCGTGGCATAGAGCGGGAGGATAGGATCGATCTGGCGCAGTTTGGCCCGCATTTCGCGCAAGATGTCCGAGGTCGGACGCGGCGAGCGCACCAGCACACTAAACCCGCGCATCTGCCATCCAACCATGGGCACGTAGACGAACGGCAGATTGTCGTGACGGTCGAGTCCGGTGATGTTGGCCCGAGTCACCACGCCAACGATGCGCGGCCATCTGTAACCGTCCGGAAGCGATCCCGTGGTCAGCGCCATCTCCTGTCCTACCACAATTCGTCCGGGGAAGTAGCGCTCAGCAAACGTTTGATCCACGACCAACACCCGATTCTTCGAGTAATCGTCCGCCTCATTGAAGCCACGCCCGGCCATGACGCGCATGCCCATCGTCGCGAAGTACTCCGGCGCCACGGGGTAGACGTAAACCAACGGCTGACTTTCACCCGCCGTTATCGGCTGACCCCGGATCGTGAACGGGTCCGGTGGCAATCCGGGGACGAGTCCGAACTCGGAAACCTCCGCCGTATTCTCGACACCGGGAATGTTTCTGAGTGACTCCAGGATCCGGCGCTGGATGTCCACGTTCACGGCGGGATCGATATAGTGCTTTGGTAGCGCGATCCGCCCTTGGACGATATGGCTGGCGTCATATCCGGCATCGACCGCCATTACCTTGGCGAAGCTTCGAATCAGCAGGCCGGCGCCAACCAGTAGGACCATGGCGATCGCCACCTGTGTCGTCGCCAGCACGCCGCTCACCGCCCTAGCGCCAGCCCCTGACGAGGCTGTGCGGCCACCGACAACGTGCAAACCGGACCGCCAAAGCAATTGATGTGGGACCAACCCGATAAGCACAGCTATCCCGAATACCGCCGTCAGAATCACTTCAAGAACGTGGAGGTTTAGGGTTACGGGCGCCGATGTCCGCGCAATCAGGGGAAGATACCCGTTAAACACATGCAGGGCGACCATCGCGAGACCGATGCCCGCCACTGTCGCGACTCCGGTCAACATCAGGCTCTCCGCCAGCATCTGCCGCAGCAGGGCGCCTCGCCCCGCGCCCAAAGCGACGCGGATCGCCAGTTCATGCCGCTTGGCATTGAATCGTGCCAGGCAAAGATTCACCACGTTGACGCATCCAATCAGCAGGACCAGCACAGCGCCTGCCTGCAATAGCCACAGCGGTTTCAATTCGCCGATTACGCCGCCCGGACGCAAAGGCTCAGGACGGAGGCGATAGCCGCTAGCGTCGATTATTGAGCGCAGGCGCGGATCGGCCTGATCGGTCCGGAAGTGTTGTTCCAGCGTCCGCAACTGAGCCAGTGCAGCACCAAGGGCCACTCCCGGTTTCAGCCGGGCGTACAAGGTCGCATCCGAGAGGTAGCGCGCTAGGGGATTCAGTTTGTACGGCGCTGGTGCGTAGGGCTGGAAAAAACAGGTAGGCTGGCAAAGGGGCTGGAGGCTCCGCGGCGCCACGCCAACAATCACGTAAGGCTCCCCGCCCGCCCGCACCTCGCGCCCGATGACTCCGGCATCAGCATTGAAATGGCTTTCCCAAAAAGCCTGGGCGATCACCAGGACGTGATCCCGCCCCGTGGTCTCCTCCTCAGGGGTAAAGAACCGGCCGAGCAAAGGTTTCACCCCGAGCACCGTAAAGAAGTCGGAGGTCACCCAATCGTTCGCCTCACGGATCGGCTCAGTCTCTTCGTCGAGGGTGATATTCTGGTGCTCGACCAAGGCGAATCCCGAGAACAGATCCGCATGAGCTTTGAAATCCCGATACTGGGGCACGCTGGATTGTCGCACTTGGCCGCCGCTCTTTTCCTCGACATTCAGTATCATCACCAGCCGGTCGGGATCGGGAAACGGGAGTGGCTTCAGCACGAGCGCGTACAGCGCCGACAGAATTGCCGTGTTGGGGCCAATGCAGACTACCAGCGTGCAGAAGACCGCGATGCTAAAACCCGGCGCGCGCCACAACGTCCGCGCCGCATAGCGCAGATCCCGGCCCCACTGCTCCAGCCACATTCCACTCCAGTGGTCGCGAGCGGCCGCCATGAATCGATTGGCATCCCCGAAGCTCATTGGAAAGGCGAGTCTGCCGAACGCCGGGCTTACAGCGGAGCGTACTTCGCTGCAAGCCGCTGTTGGGCGGCCAACGATTGTTAGGCCCGGTCGATGCCGGGCACCTTGATGACTATTCCTTGGTGAGCGTTACCCGTGCAAAGGGCTGCAGTTTCCCGCCCTCTTCACCATCCATCAGCCACTGCCAGGTGTCGGTGCCTTTGCTGTACGCGAATGTGGTGTGGAAGAGGCTGCCGTCACCGCTCTTGAACAAGAACGCGATCTCATCGCCGCTGCGCTTGGCATGCCCGATGGCCTGGGCCGAGAGACCGCCGCCACCGGTTGAATCGAGCCACAGGCAGGCGTACCCACCCGACGGCTGGTCCCAGCCGATGAAGACAATCGCTTCATACGCCGCCTGACCTTGGGCGTCCTTCTCACGCGACACTTCGTGAAGTCGCACGTACTGATGGCCCAGCACCCACTCCGCGATAATATCGTGCGTCGTCTCCCTTCCCTCAATGGTACCCCGAAGAACCCACTTCCCGACCAGATGATCCAGCAAGGGATCCTGCAAGGTTAGCTGTTGTGCTGAAGCTGGGAGAGCAACTAGGACAATGGCAGCGAAGATTTTGAATGCGATGTTCATTAGGTGATACCTCGGACGCCGGACGTCACAGGTGAGCCACGCGCGCAGCCGGCGTTCTGCTGGCCAGCAGTATGGGGCCAGCACGAGGCGTGAAACTTCCCGGGGTTGGCTGTGTCGCCTGCTCAGGCTTGTCCCTCTTTTTTATTCAGTGCGCTCGGGATACGCGAAGCGGACGACGTGCGGCGCCCCGCGCAGCAGATAGATCGAAACCAGCAACCAGATGACCTCCTTGACGACCAAAAAGAAGGGTAGGCCGGAGCCAAACAGCATCACCGCGCTTCCGATCATGTAGAGGAGGCTGACCAAGCCGACGATTCTTACGGCGAGTGCAAACAAGTCTGATGATTTCATTTTATATGGGGGTTAATCTTTCCGTCTGACAGTGTCATTAGCCTCAGTTGAATTGAGCTTCACCGGGTGGGTTTTGCGGAGTGAACCGAATGGGGTCAGTTTGCGGACAATGACTATCGCTGACCTCACGGGGCCGGCTTCTTGGTCAGCAGCGCGGTGTTGAGGCCGAGGAGCTTTTCGGAGAACTCCTCGCCCGCGGCGGCCTGGCGCAGCGCGCGCTGGACCATGCCCATGCGCGCGTCGAGATTGTCGACCATCGACACAAATACGGCCTCGGGCGTGGCGGCGAGCACGGCGGCGCCATATTCGAGTTCGCCCTGGTGGCTGAGGATGACGTGTTCGAGGCGCTCGAGCCGGTCGGCGTCGAGCCTTGCCTTCAACCCCGCCTTGCGCACGAGCTGGTAGCCGAGCACGACGTGTCCCTGCAGGATGCCCTTGCGGCTGCGCTGCGTGGCGAGGGTGCCTTCGTACTCGATGACCTTGCCGACGTCGTGCAGCAGCACGCCGGCCATGGCCAGGTCGGCGTCGACCTCGGGATACAGCGGCAGCAGCGCGCGACTGGCGCGCGCCATGTGGACGGTGTGCTCGAGCAGGCCGTGCCGGTAGGCATGGTGCATGGCCACCGCCGCCGGGGCGGCCTTGAAAGCCGCGCCGATGTCGTCGAAGACCGCCTGCACCGTCGCGCGCAGCTCGGCGTGACCGATGCTGGCGGCGAACCCCTGGCATTCCTCCCACAGTTTCTCCGGGTCCTCGGGGGCGACCTCCACGAGGTTCTCCACCACGCCCGGCGCGGCGAGCTGCTCCTCGGAGAGCTGGTCGGCCTTGGTGATGCGCGGGGAAAGGCGGCCCAGGTAGTAGTCGGTCTTGCCTTCGACGCGCACCACGGCGCTGTCGGGCAGGTTTTTGAAAAAGTCGAATAGCGGGGTGTCGCTGAAGCAGGTGAAGCTGAACGTGCCGGTCCGGTCGCCGAGTTCGACGGCAAGATACGGGCTGTCGTTCTTGGAAGTCTTCGCGGTGACCCTGCGGACCAGCAGCACGGCGGTGAAGGCGCGGCCAGTGACCTGCTCGAGCGCTTTCAAGTCACGGACGGTCATCAGTGGAGGGGAATCGGGCATGGCTCTTTCAGGGGTAAGGTTTAAGGCGTAAGGAGTAAGTGATCCCCGTGCCGGGTCATGGCGAGTAGTATTTCCTGCGCGCCTTGACCTGCACGAATCGCTTTTCCGGGAGCAGGTAGGCGGTCAGGTGACCGCCCATCACGCAGGCCGTGTCGAGGCAGACCGACCACTTGAGCTTGTAGATCTCCTCGCGCGGCGTGTGACCGTAGACGACGAAGGGTGGTCCGTTCCAAAGCTCGGCCCACGACGGGCAGTCCGGGCAGTCGGCGCGCTTGCGCGGCCGGCCGTCCTGGTCGATGACCTGCACGCGGGTGACGACCGACGCCGGCTGTTTCTGCCACGGCTCGCCCGGCACGAAGCCGCCGTGGACAAACACGGTGTCGAGTTCCTCGACGTAATGCGTCAGTGGCATGGCCTCGAGATAGGACCAGTCCTCCGGCCGCAGCCTGGCATGAGTCTCCTCGTCGTTCTCCTTCAGATAATCCTTGTCGTGGGTGCGGCGGTAATTGAGCAGCCGCAATTCATGGTTGCCGAGGAGGGAGATGGCGTTGAGTGAGCGGGCGAGGTCGATGACCTTGGGGCTGTCGGGGCCGCGGTTGACGAGGTCGCCCAGCAGGATGAGCCGGTCGTCCTTGGTCGGGGCGAGCTGGTCCAGCAATTCGGCGAATTCGGCATGGCAGCCGTGAATGTCGCCGATGGCGATGAGACGTCCGTTCATCCTCGGGAAAGGTTGTTACCACGAATTACACGGATGGGCACGGATAAGATTCTTTCACCGAAGTTCGCCGAGGCAGCGGAGAGGAAGGCGGGAGAGCCTCGGGTAGTGGTACTGTTTGTCATTGCGAGGAGCTCTGCTAGCCAGCAGAGCGACGAAGCAATCCAGCTGGATCGCCACGCCGGTTCTGCTGGTCAGCAGAACCGGGCTCGCGATGACAAGCAGACTATACCACTGACGAGCCTCGCTCTGCTGTCCAGCAGAGTGATTATCCGTGCAATCCGTGGTGAAGATTCGTTTGATGGGGGCGGGAATTTGCTAGCCTCGGGCGTGTGACCAAGTAAACCCAAAACCCATGGAACTGAATCTGCAGCCGCTGGCGCCGGTCTGCCGGGTTTCCAGCCGGCCGTTCGCGGAGGGCGACCGCGTGGTCAGCTACCTCGTGCGCGCGGCCGCCAACGAGGCGGTGCGCCACGACGTGCTCGCCGGCGAGGACGCGAATTTCCATCCCGAGAGCGCCGTGCTCTGCCGGTGGGTGCACCGCTTCAAGCCGAAGCAGGCCGGGGAGAATCCCGAGCGGCTGCTGAAGCTCACGGCGGAGAACCTCTTTCTCACGCTGGCCGACCCGGCGAACGAGCCGAGCCCCGTCAACACGCCGCTGCTGCAATTCCTTGCGCTCATGCTCGAACGCAAGCGGCTGCTGCGGCCGCGCGGCCGGACGGCGGACGGCGAGCGCAATCTCTACGAGCATCTGCGCACGCACCAGCTGTACGAAATTCCGGCGGGCGACCTCAGCCCGGAGTTTTTCGTAAAGATCCGGGAGCAGCTCGGCGTGCTGATCAAGGGGTCGGAAAAGAAGGCGGCGGCGAAAGAAAGCGCACCCGACGGGGGCTGAGGCTTGGGATTGGCTCGGGGCCGCGTTGCCGTATCATGCCGGACCGGCATGAACTGGTTATGCCAGGGTTCCCTTTTCGCACTGGCTGGCGGGATGAGCGTCCTTGCCTCCTGCCTCGCGGCGCAGGCCGATGGCAGCCGCACCGAAGCGCAATGGGCGGCCGACCGGGCCCGCATGGTGCGCGAGCAACTGGCCGCCTTCGGCCGTGACATCAAGGACCCAGCGGTGCTCCAAGCGATGGGCAAGGTGCCGCGTCACCGTTTCGTACCCCCGGAGGTCATGGGCGCGGCGTATGACGACCGGCCTCTGCCCATCGGCTACGGCCAGACCATTTCCCAACCTTACGTGGTCGCCTTCATGACGGAGCAACTCATGCTCAAGCCGACGGATCGCGTGTTGGAAATTGGCACCGGCTCCGGTTACCAGGCGGCCATTCTGGCTGAACTCGCGGCCGAGGTTTACACGATCGAAATCGTCGCGCCCCTCGCCGCGCGGGCCCAGGCCACGGTTGCGGAACTGGGCTACCGGAATATCCACGTGCGGGCGGGGGACGGCTACCTTGGCTGGCCCGAGGCCGCGCCGTTCGATGCGATCATCGTGACGTGTGCGCCGGAGCAGGTGCCGCAGCCGCTGATTGACCAACTAAAGGACGGTGGCCGCATGATCATCCCCGTTGGGCCGATTTATGATCAGGAACTCGTGCTGCTGCGCAAACAGGGCGGCAGAATCAAGCGGCAGGCGGTGCTGCCCGTGCGTTTCGTGCCCATGACCGGCCAAGCGGAGCATGAATCCTCGTCGCCCAAGCCGTGAGGCTTTGAAAGAACTCCGCTCCTCTACGAGTTTGGCGGCATTCGCACCGGGATGCCGCGGCCGGCGAGGAAGACCTTGACCTGTGGGATGGTGAAGGTGCCGAAGTGAAAGAGACTGGCCGCCAGCACGGCGCTGGCGTGGCCCTGATCGAGGACATCGACAAAATGCTCCAGCTTGCCCGCGCCGCCGGAAGCGATCACGGGTACCTCCACGGCATCGGCTACCCGGCGGGTGAGTTCGATGTCGTAACCGGCTTGCGTGCCGTCGCGGTCCATCGAGGTGAGCAGGATTTCTCCCGCGCCAAGCGAGACGACCTGTCGCGCCCAGCTCACGGCATCGAGCTCCGTGGGATTGCGCCCGCCGTGGGTGTAGACGCGCCAGCGCGGTTCCGGCCCGGGGTCGCGTTTGGCGTCAATGGCGACCACGATGCACTGGTTGCCGAAGCGCTGCGCCGCCAGGCGGACGAGATCGGGATTTTGGAGGGCGGCGGTGTTGAGGCTGACCTTGTCAGCGCCGGCGCTGAGCATGGCGTGGATGTCCTCCACGGAGCGCAGTCCGCCGCCGACAGTGAGCGGCATGAAGCATTGCTCGGCCGTCGCGGCGACGACGTCACGCATGATGGCGCGGTGGTCGCTCGAGGCGGTGATGTCGAGGAATGTCAGCTCGTCGGCGCCTTGTTCGTCGTATGCCTTGGCGCAGGCCACCGGGTCGCCGGCGTCGCGCAGCTCCCGAAACCTCACGCCCTTCACCACGCGGCCGGCGGTGACGTCGAGGCAGGGAATGATGCGGCGGGAGAGCATCAGGGTTTTGGGTTTTGAGTTTTGGGTTTTGGGCTCGTCGGAGCGACGGCTTGATCGAATTTGTAGCCGGTGATGGCTGTTTTTCGAAGGTAGCTCATGAATCCGCCAATGAGGCGGGAAGCAGTTTCACCAAGGGCATAAGCTTGGTCAAACTGCTCTTGTGTAATGTATGCTTCATCCAGCGCGACATAAAGCTGATCCTTGGTCTCGCCGGCAGATCCCTTGGCTTGGGAGAGGAACTGGATGAACTCCCTATTGCCGCCGCGTTCAAATCCTTCCGCGACATTCGAACCGATGGAGATTGCGGCGCGACGAATCTGGGTGACCAAAGCATGATCGCGCGAAAAGTCGGGCAAACGGCTCAGGCGATAGACGTCGCGACGAAAAGCGCGCGCTGCCTGCCAGCACTCCAGGTCCTCGAATCTTTCTATTCTGGACATGAGCGCATGCTGATGGCCTCCCCTCAAAACTCAAAACCGAAAACCCAACCCCCAAACTCAAAACTCAAAACTCAAACCCCAAAACTCAAACCCCCCAACCCCAAACTCATCCCCCCAACTCCCAGCCCGGACGCGCCGCGTCACGCGTCGACGAGCGTGATGTCGGGGTCGAATTCCACGGCGAGGCGGTAGACGTTGCCCGGGCGCATGACCAGCGGGTGGTCGCGGCGGAGCAACTGCAGGTAGTGGATCCGGCCGTAGTTGGTGCGATAGGTGGGGTCGCTGCTCACCACCTCCGTCTCCTGCCAGACGGCCTGAAAGTCATTTTTGTGCACGGTGCAGCGGTGGCCCTGCGGACCGAGCACGGGCGAATTGCCGAGGCGGTAGCGCGAGTGCGGCGCGCCGATGCAGAGCATGTAGCGGAACTGGTCGAGCGTGACCTGCTGCTTGACCGTGTAGGCGAACTCGCAGCTCACCTTGGCGCCGGTGAACGCCCACTGCACCTTGACGTTGCCGAGGCCGCGCACGAGCTCCTCGCGGGTGTTGACCAGCTCGGGCTGCTCGTAGCGGAAATAGAAGCTGTTGCGCAGGCCGAGGCCGGTCACGCAGCGCTGGCCGTAGAAGGCCGGGATGGTGACCTGTTCGCCGAAGGTCAGCTCGGGCAGCATGACCGGCAGGTAATGGTTGTTCGGCCAGTCGAAAATCCCCGGGCAGTGCGGGAAGGACAGCGAGTCGGAGGTGAGCGAACTGCCGGAACTCAACAGCGGAAGCTGCACGTGCAGGCCGCTGTCGGCGTCGCGGTAGAGGAACAGGCCCTGCTCCTTGCGGTTGGATTTGTCGTAGATGACGAAGCGCCCGCTGGTGCGGGCGGCTTCGAGGCGCGGCTGGCCTTCGGGCATCTGCACGGTCTTGGCGAGGCGCGCCCACTGGCAGAGATAGCGCGCGCCGTCGAAGTTGGCCATGCGCGTGGTATGCGTGCTGTAGGCCGTGCGTTCGTCGTCGCGGACGACGAGGTAGCCATGCTCCTGGTCGAGGTAGGTCTGGTAGAAGAAATAAAAGAGCCGGCGGAGGATGTCGAAATAGCGCGGCTTCTGGTCGTCCGCGATCCAGCCGTCGCGCAGCCCCTGCAGCAGGATGCTGATGCAATGCATCTGGCCGTAGGCGCCGGCGGCGCGGCCGTAGGCCCAGCCGAGGCCGTCGGCACGCACCAGGTCGGGCAGCATCCGGATGTATTTTTCGGCGTAGGTGCGCAGGGTGGGGAGCTTGCGCTCGCGCACGCCGGGGTTCGAGTGGAGCTGCAGCGCCGAGCGGATGAACACGAAGCTCAGCACGCCGTAGAGATTGAAGTTGCCGCCGACCCCCTGGGCCGCGTCGTCGAAGAAGCCGGACGAGCTGGTCTGGTTGATGCGCTCCACCATCCGCTCGATCAGGCGGCTGGTCTCGTCCTTCTTGGAGAGGCCGAAGCTGAACCGGCAGACAGCCTTGGCGACGTTGAAGGCCTGCCAGTGGTTGTCGTAGTCGCTGCGATGCAACAGCATTTTGTCGAGCCGCTGCCGGGTTTCGTCGACCAGCCGCTCCCACACGGCATTGCGCTCCTTGGACGGGCCGAAGCACAGCAGGCCGAGGGCGGCATAGGCGAGGCCGTTCTCCGCCGGCGGATCGGTGAAGACCTGGGCGGTCACGCAGCGCGCCACCAGGTCGATGAGGTCGTGCTCCTTCAGCGTGGTCTCGCCGGTGGCGCGGTAAAATTCTCCGAGTGCAAAGGCGACGTGCCCGGGTTCGTCGGGGCGGGGTTGCTCGCCGGAAACAGGGGTGACGGTGCCGTCGGGGTTGATCGAGTCTAGGTTCTGGCCCAACATGGACCTCGCCATGTCGAGACATTGCTCGGAGAAACTATGCATGCAGGCTGGGTTGGCGTGGCTTTCGTAGATCCCGAAGCGCGCCCGGGCGCAAGGGGAAGTGGTCAGTTTTTTCTGGTTTTGCCAGACGGCGCAAGCGGGAAATTGGCTGGACGCGCTGGGATCGGCAAACGGCGCGAGCTTAGGAACGACTTGGGGGATTCTTTGACAGCATTGACAGAATTAACACGATGACCACTTCCTCGATCCAAGTTCATTCGATTCATTTCGTTCAATCTGCGTAACTCATGCCCCAGGTTCGCGTCCGCTTTGCCCCCAGTCCCACCGGATTCTTCCACATCGGCAGCGCCCGCACGGCGCTGTTCAACTGGCTTTACGCCCGCCATACCGGCGGCGTCTTCGTCCTGCGCATCGAGGACACGGACAAGGAGCGCAACACCGAGGAGTTTCTCAACGTCATCTACGACAGTCTGACGTGGCTCGGCCTCAACTGGGACGAGGGGCCGGGGGTCGGCGGCGACTTCGGTCCCTACCGCCAGAGCGAACGGGCGCCCATCTACCGCGAGCATCTCGAAAAACTGAAGGCCGCCGGCCGCACGTATGAGAAGGACGGCGCGGTCTACTTCAAGATCTCCGGTGAGCCGCAGGTCATCGACGACGCCATCCGGGGCCGCGTCGAGCGGACCGAGGAGAAAGATTTCGTGATTTTCCGTTCCGACGGCAACCCGGTGTTTCATTTCGTGAACGTCGTCGACGACCTCACGATGCAGATCACGCACGTGATCCGCGGCGAGGATCACTTGTCGAACACGAGCAAGCACACCGAGCTGTTCAAGGCCTTCGGCGCACCGCTGCCGGTGTACGCCCACATTCCGCTCATCCTGAAGCAGAACGGGCCGGGCAAGATGTCGAAGCGTGACCAGGGCGCGCTGGTCGAGGAGTACCAGCGCCGCGGTTATCTGCCCGAGGCGCTCGTCAACTTCCTCTGCCTGCTCGGCTGGAACCCGGGCGACAATCGCGAAAAGATGCCGCTCGAGGAAATCATCCGGCTCTTCGATCTGCCGGGCGTCAACCAGAGCAATGCGCGTTTCGACGAGAAGAAGCTGGCGCACATGAACATGACCTACCTGTTGGAATTGCCGCCGGAGCGGTTCGCGGCGATCGCCCGCGATTACCTCGCGAAACGTGCCGATTTTCTCCAGAAGAAAGCAGACGAGTTTGTTAAGGTAGACCCCGTACTGTCGGAAGTTCCTAGGGCGAATGCGCAAATCATTCGTACTGCCATCTCAGACACGGAATACTTCCGTGATGGCATGTTGATCGTCCAACCGAAAATCAAATCATTGGAGGAGATCGTACCGGACAATGACAGCCTAGAGATTAAAGGCATTGGTGACATACTATCTTATACCGTCTATTTCTTCACCGACAATTACCCGGTCGATCCGAAGGCCTACGACAAAATTATGAACCGGGGCGATCCAAAGGCGCGGCTGCGCGAGCTGGCCGAGGCGCTCAAATCGGCTGATTTCTTAAGTGAAACCGCGCTTGAGGAGACGGTGAAAACGCTGGCCGCTAAACACTCACTCGGCCTTAGCGACTATGTACACGTTGGCCGGCTCGCGGTTTCAGGCACCAACGTCGGTCCGGGCTTTTTCGGACTCCTACGCGTCCTCGGCCGCGACCGTGTGCTCCGGCGCATCGAGCGGTTCTTGGGCGAAGCTTAGAGCCGCGCTTGGATCGCCTTCAGCAGCGCGGGATAGTCGTCGACCGCGGGGAACTGGGGGAATTGCTTTACGACGGCGGCGGGCGCGCGAAACAGGATGCCATGGTCCGCCTGGGCCAGCATCGTTGTGTCGTTGAAAGAATCACCCGCGGAGACAACCTGGTAGTGAATCGACTGCAGCGCTTCCACGGAATGGCGCTTCTGATCCGGGACGCGTAGCTGGTAGCCGGTGATGCGGTCGTGGTCCACGATCAGCCGGTTGCAGAACAGCGTGGGCCAGCCGAGCTGGCGCAGCAACGGCTGGGCAAACTGCTCGAACGTGTCGGAGACAACGATCACCTGCACCTGCTCCCGCAGCGCGTTCAGGAATTCGACCGCTCCCGGGAGCGGCGACAGGGAACCGATGATGCCCTGAATCCGCGCGAGCGTGATGCCGTGCCGGTCGAGGATCTCGATGCGTCCGCGCATCAGTTTGTCGTAATCCGGCTCGTCGCGCGTGGTGCGGCGCAGTCCGGCGATGCCCGTGCCCTCGGCGACCGCGATCCAGATCTCCGGCGTGAGGACGCCCTCCATGTCGAGGGTGACGATGCTTTGCTTCACGATCGCGAAGTGAACCAGAAGTTTCCGCGCGCTGGCAAGCCGCGACCCGCGCCCGCAAGGCTCGACCGGGATGCTTATGAGGCCCAAAGGGGCCAGCCGATCACTCCCCAGCAGGCAAGATAGACGGCAACGATCGTCATGACCCCCGAAGCCATGAAAGAGTGCCACCAGACCCAGCGCCGTATCTCCCGATGGCGGAAACGCAGCGCCTGGACGAGTCCCAGGGCGGCGAACCCTGCAAACGCGATGGTTGAAACCAAGAGTCCTATCGACCAGGGAGTGACCCGTCCGAAGCGCTCGATAAAGTTCTCGGAGGAGAGCGCCCCCAACGCGTAGGCACTCACTGCCGACAGCGTCGCCATCAATGGCAACGCGCGCACGCTCAAGTAACCCCCGGCCCGCATGCGGCCAAATGCCTTGCGGGGCACCCAGACCACCGCAAACAGCACCGAACTCGCCATGGCCAGCGCGGCGGCGGCCACCACCGAGATCTCCAGCCACGGTAGATAGGTTGGAACATGTCGGAAGGTACTTCCCATTCCCAGATCCATAAGCGTCCCTTCGGACTTCTCTTCGATCAGTGCGAGCGTCGGTGCCGCCTCCTTTTCGCCGCGGAAAAGTCGATTAGTGACCGCCACCTCGGTCCGGGCACAGCCAATCAAGGGACTCACTTTTAATCCGGTTTTGGTGAAGCTGACCTTGCAAAGACTCGTGAGGCGAAGCAGAAACTGCATCCGCTGGGTTCGGGGACTGATGAGTTCGTACCATCCGGCATAGTCCTGCGCCAATTGCGGCGGCACGGCTGCCGCGGGCGGCAAGGCAGGCTTGGTCAGGTTCCGCGTGATGTATCCCCGGATCAGTCTGCCAATTTGAACGAACGCTCTGCCGTTCGCTGCATTGATCATGAAGACGTAACCAACACCCGCGTCCGGCAGGTAGCTCAGCTCCGTCAGCCCGCCCTCAACTCCTCCATTGTGTCCGTGAAACTGCCACTGATTGACCATGGTGGTGTAGTTGCTGAGCCCGTAGCCTGTCTTCAATCCCTCGCGCGCGGCGTAAGTGGACGTCGGCTCCTCCATGCGGTCAATGGCCTCGGGAGGCAGCAACCGGACGCCACCGAAGGAGCCGCGATTCAGATAGAATTGAACGTAGTTCGCCATTTCCCTCGCCGACGCATTGATCGCGCCGGACGGCCTCACGATGATGTGCCAGTAGGGGTACGGCGTCTTGCCGTCGGCGTGATAAAGTTTCGTCAGGCGGCTTTGGACCTCCGGGGTATCGAAATAGCTGGCCGTGTTCATCCCCAACGGCTTGAACCAGGTTTGCTCCACGTAATCCTCGAACCGCTGGCCCGTGACTTTCTCCACCACGTAGGCCGCTGCCGCCGGCCCGGAATTTGCATAGGAAAAACGGGTCCCCGGTTTCCAGCGCGAAGTCCGCGACCGCGGGTTGTACGCCAGTCCCTCGCGCAGCGTCACCTCCTTCGCGGGGTTGAACGCGTATTCCCGCAACGCTATATCATCCCACCCCGTGGTATGCTCCAGCAGGTTCACGATGCGGATGGGATCGGTTGCCTCCCACGGGTTCGTGAATTCCAGATCCGGCGCCCGCGACCGCAGGGTGTCCTGCAGGTTGAGTTTGCCTTCCTGCTGCAGCTTCAGCACGGAAAGGGAAATAAAGCCCTTCGACACCGAACCGATGCGGAAAAGCGTCTCCGGCGTCACCGGTTTGTTCGCCGCCACATCCGCCAGACCGATTCCTGCGATCCACTCCGGTCCGGTGCGCCCGACGATCGCCACGCCGGCGCCAGGCGTATGCGTGTCCCTCAGGATCTTTTCGATCCGTTGCTGCAGTTCGGCCGTGGTCTGCGGGTCCCGCGGTTTGGGCTCATCCTTCGCCAACGCGGCCATGGCACCCAGGGAAAACAACAGACCGCAACGGATGGCTGATAATAAGCCGGGCCTCATTGACTCGATAGCCGCTCTTGCCGGGGTGGAAAAGTTCGTGAGTCAGGGATAAAGGTCGCCGGCCCGCATTGTCCAGCGCGCCACGGCGGGCTTCAGAGATACTTCGCCAGCAGCGGCGACAGCTGCCGGCGGGTATTCGCCGGCCAGAGTTTTTTGTCGGTCATGATGGCATTCCTCAGCGCGTGGTGGCACGGCCAGCCCGGCTCCAGGGGTATCCGCGGGATGGCATGGGCGATGATTTTCTTGGCCGTCCCGGCATTGCGATGCAGATGCTCGACCACCATCTCGGTTGTCACATGGGCCTCATCCGCCTTCCAGCAATCGTAGTCGGTGACCATGGCCATGGTGGCATACGCGATCTCGGCTTCGCGGGCGCACTTGGCCTCGCCGAGGTTGGTCATGCCGATGACATCGTAGCCGAGCCGGTGGTTGGTCAGTGATTCCGCCCGCGTGCTGAAGGCGGGACCATCAATGCACACGTAGGTGCCGCGGTCATGCACCCGCGCTTTCACCGCCCGCGCGCTTTTCAAAATCAGCTGGCGCAGTTCCTCGCAGATCGGGTCGGCCAGGGCGACGTGGCCCACAATACCCCGGCCGAAGAAGGTGTGCTCCAGCGATTTCTTCGTGCGGTCCAGGAACTGGTCGATCATCACCACGTCGCAGGGGCGGTAGCGCGCCTGGAGAGAGCCCACGGCGCTGACGCTGATGATCCAGTCCACCTCCAGCTTTTTCATGGCCCAGAGGTTGGCCCGGTGGTTCAGCTCGCTCGGCAGGATGCGATGCCCGCGGCCGTGCCGCGGAAGGAACACGACGTCGCGTCCGGCCAGAGTACCGGTCAGCAGGTCGTCCGAGGGTGGACCGAAGGGGGTTCTTACGCGAACCCAGGTCTGGTCCGTGAATCCCTCGAGGTTGTAGAGGCCGGTGCCTCCGATGATGCCGATGCGATGGTGGTTCATGCCTGTTTCTCCGATCTGCCAGGAGTAGCGGTTAAACCACTCCTTGTAAAATCCAGTTTTCTTCCAGTGATCAGGCCGCTTCCCGGGCTCACGGCCGGGGTGGGGGAACTGGATCTGATCCGGGTGGACCCGGATCGATCCGTGGCTTCGCGGCGCCGGCATGGTTGAATGCATTCACCGCCCGGTAGAACGCGTCGAGATTGGCCAGCGGAGCGTTGGGCGGCACGTCGCAGCCGGACGAAATGACGAAGTTGGGAAACGCCGCCGTTGCCGCGAGGAGATTCGTCGTGCGTGCCGCCACCTCCTCTGGCGTCGCCTGGCAGAAAACGGCCGCCGGGTCCAGGTTGCCACATAGGATCACTTCCGCCGGCACCTTGCCCAGTGCAGACTTCAGGTCCATCGGCGCGCCAAAATGGAACGTGCTCAAGCCCGTCTCCAATATTGCCGGCAAATGCACCACCTTCGCCGCGCAGTTGTGCAGAATCAGCGCAAACCGGCCGTCATCCACCGCCGCCGCAATCTGCCGGATGTAGGCCGAGGAAAACGCGGACATGCTGCGCGGTGACAACAACCCCGCGGCCGGCTCCGCCATGATCAAGCCGTCGGCGCTGGCGTCCTTGAAGGCCCGCACGTAGGCGGCCAGGAAGCGGGTGCTTTTCTCCAGCACGGCGTGGATCAGATCCGGATCGAGCACGGTCAGTTCCATCGCTTCCTTCACGCCCACCAGCCGGGCGGCCAGCGAAAACGGTCCGATGCAACCGCCGAGCACCATCGGGTGATCGGGCAGTTGCCGCAAACGCCGGACCGCTTCCAGATATACTCCCGTTCGTCGGGCTCCCGGCGGCGGTATCGGCAGATTTTCGGCTTGTTCGCGGGTGGTGACCCGCCGGCCGAGAATCGACGGAATTTCGTGATCCAACAGAAGCACCTCGCAACCGAAGGTCTCCGCCTCGGCGCTCAGGTCCATCGCCGACAACACGAACGGCGTCTGGTAGCGTTGATGCAGGGCGGCTTGGACTTCAAACTGGACCCCGGGATCGCGCACCACCTTTTCCACGGTGGCTCCCGCCAGCGCCAGGCCCGGATACGTCGCAATCGGCATGGCCTGGCGCCGGACGGATGCCAGTACCAACTGGTTGAAGGCGTTGGAACTCATCGAAGGTGTGGCGGCGTCCGGCATCGATCGCCGGCCCGTCGGATTTTATTTCCGTCCCGGCGGTTTCGCCCAGGTGTCCCTCAGCGTGATGGTACGGTTGAAAACCAACCGGCCGGGCTGCGCATCCTCCGAGTCGAGGGCGAAATAGCCGAGGCGTTCGAATTGATAGCGCTCCTCGGGTTTGGCATCCTTCAGGGAGGATTCGAGTCTGGCCGTCACGACCTCGAGCGAGTGCGGGTTGATGAACTGCTTGAAGTCGCTCCGGGCCGCGCCGGAGCTTTCCGCGGAGGCGGGCGCCGCGTCGGGCTCGGGCACGGTGAAAAGGCGGTCGTAGAGGCGCACCTCGGCCTCGACGCACCGCGTGGCGCTGACCCAGTGGATCGTGCCCTTGACTTTTTTGCCGGCGTTCGGGCCGCCCGTGCGCGAATCCAGGTCGGCGGTGCAGCGCAGTTCGACAACCTGGCCCGCGGCGTCCTTGACCACCTCGTCGCACTTGATGATGCAGGCATACTTGAGGCGCACTTCACCGCCCGGGCGCAGGCGGAAATACTTCGGCGGCGGTGTCTCCCTGAAGTCGTCGCTCTCGATGAACAGCTCGCGCGTCAGCGGCACCTCGCGCGTGCCGGCGCCCGCGTCCTCCGGGTTGTTGACCGCCACGCACGCGATCGCCTCGCCGGCGGGGAGATTGGTCAGCACGACCTTCACCGGCCGCAGCACCGCCAGGCGGCGCAGCGCGGTCCGGTTCAGGTCGTCACGGATGGTGTGCTCGAGCACGGCCACGTCGGTGAGGCTGTTGAACTTGGTGACGCCGACCCCCGTCACGAACCGGCGCAGCGCGCTCGCGGGCACGCCGCGGCGGCGGAAGCCGCAGATCGTGGGCATGCGCGGATCGTCCCAGCCCGCGACGAGCTTCTCCTGCACAAGCTGGAGGAGCTTGCGCTTGCTCATGACGGTGTAAGTGACGTTGAGCCGGGCGAACTCGTATTGGTGCGGAAGCGGGCGCGGCAGGTCGAGGTTCTCCAGGATCCACTCGTACAGCGGCCGGTGCACCTCGAACTCGAGCGTGCAGACGCTGTGGGTGACGCCCTCGAGGTAGTCGCTCAGGCAATGGGCGAAGTCGTACATCGGGTAAATGCACCAGATGTTCCCGGTGTGGTGGTGCTCGGCGTGCCGGATGCGGTAGAGCATCGGGTCGCGCAGCCAGATGTTGGGCGAGGCCATGTCGATCTTCGCGCGGAGCGTGCGCGCGCCGTCGGGGAACATGCCCATCTTCATACGATGGAACAGATCGAGATTTTCCGCGACCGAGCGGAGGCGGTAGGGGCTCTCCTTGCCGGGCCGGTCGGGCGGGCCCCGGAAGCTTTCGATCTCCTCGGGCTTGAGGTCGCAGACGTAGGCCTTGCCCTTCCGGATGAGTGCGACGGCGTACACGTAAAGCTGGTCGAAGTAGTCGCTGGCGAAAAAGGGCTCCAGCGCGCTTTCGGCTTTCGGATCGCGGATATCGGAAAGAGCGGACCGGCCTACCACGGCGGGGAGATAAAAGTCCGTTTTGCCGTTCACCGTTTGCGTCTCCGGCGTCATGCCTTTCGACTTGAAGCCGAGGCAGTGGTCCGCCCAGCCGCCGATCAGCCACCGCACGTCCGCGATGATGGACTCGACGTACTCGACGTCCTCCTTGATCGGGTTGGTGTCGTCGAACCGCAGGTTGCACTGGCCGCCGTTTTCGCGGGCGATCCCGAAGTTGAGGCAGATCGATTTGGCGTGGCCGATGTGCAGATAGCCGTTGGGCTCCGGCGGAAAGCGCGTGACGATCCGCGGATAGCGTTTTTCCGCGACGTGCTGCGCGACGATGTCGCGGACGAAATCGCTGGGCTCGGGCGTGCTGGTGTCCTGGTTCTCAACGATCATAAATAAACCCGCAAATTTGCGGGAACGCCGGACGCGAAGCAACGCCACAATTCACGCTGCGGTGGGGCGCGCGAATAAGCATGGTCGTCCGGAGGCAACCGCGGCAGGAAAAAGTTGAAGCGGGGACCGCCTCCACGCCATGCTCCGGGCATGAATAGAATCCAGGTGCTTTTCATTTCACTCACGATGGCCGTGGCAACGGCAGGGGCGGCGGAGGCGGGTTTCTGGCAGCAACTCACGCCCGAGGAGCGCCGCGCGGCGGGCTTGGATCAGCTCACGCCGGAGCAGCAGGCGGTGCTCGACCAACTGGCCGGGCGCTATGCCCGCGAGGGCGCCCGCCAGGTTCGCGAGCAGGCGAAGCAGGAGGCGCGCGCGGAGGTGAAACAAGAAGTACGCGCGGAGGTGAAACAGGAGGTGCGCGAGGAGGTGAAACGTGAGATGAAGGCCGAGGAGAAGACCCACGAAGTGGCCAAGGCGGGCCTGCCGGTGGAAGACAAGGAGGTGGTCATTCGCAGCCGCATTGCGGGCAAGTTCAACGGCTGGTCCGGCGCGACGGTTTTCCGCCTCGAAAACGGTCAGATCTGGGTGCAGAGCAACTCATCCGACACCCTGTGGGTTCCAACCATGGAGAATACCGAAGTGGAGATCCGCCCTTCGAAGCTCGGTGGCTGGAAACTCTACCTGCTGGACAAGGGCTTCTGGCTGCGCGTCCGCCGCGTGAAGTGATGCCGCGGCCGGGGCTGCGCCTCTCTCGCTGGGCTCTGGCGCTGCTGGCAGACGCGCACGCCTGACAACCAAGCGGGCTGTCTGGCCATGCGCGCCTGCCGGCATCTGGCCACGCCGCCAGCTCTGCTGGCCAGCAGAGCGAAGGCGGGTTACCGTCCTGTTCCGAGCTTGTCGAGGGGTTCGCTGCTGCGTTCTCTCACGCCTGATGAAATTCCTGGCTGAGAGGGCTCCAGATGTTGGTTCGGCGTATCACTGGCATTTGCAGGTAAGCGGAACGAGATTCCAAACGGATCCGTTTCCCAGCGTGGTTGTACCCGGGCACGTCTTGGGTCCCCCAAAACCGATTACCGAACGGTCGCCGACCTTGAAGATGGTCCCGGCGCCAGCGCAGTTATATAAGCCCTCACAGTGGGTCACACCCCAGGCGGTGGTTCCTCCTATGTGCGGCCTGACATAAATCGGCACGGCTCTGCTTTTTTCCGAAGGGTGCTTGGTCGCTTTTTTCTTATGGGCAGGCTGGGTTTCCTTTCTTTGGTTGTTCCGTTTATGGTTACACTGAAAGCTCTCGTTGTCGGGCGGCGCGCTCGTGAAGGCTACGGAACTGGGCGCAGTTGCGATTCAAGCCACTGAAGGGTCTTGCCCCAGGCGGCTGCGGCCGCCGCCGCGTGGTAGGAGGCGCGCTCCTCACAAAAGAATCCATGCCCTGCGTCAGGGTAGACCACGATCTCATGCGGCCTGCCCAACGTCTGCAAACGCGTGCGCACGGCCGCGACGTCCTCGGGGGGGATGCTCTGGTCCTTTTCGCCAAAGAGGAACAGGGCGGGGCAGGACAACCGGCTGAAATCATCCAGCAGCGGCGTGAAGCCGATGCCCGGCCGGACGCGCGCCAGGCCGCCACCGTAGAACGAAACCGCGGCGGCAAGCGACAGATGACAGGCGGCCAGTGCCGAGGCAAATCCTCCCATGCAAAATCCGATCGTCGCGATCTGACGGGGATCCACATCGGAGCGCCCCTCCACGAACTCGTAGGCCGCCCTGACGTCCATCAACAGCCGGTCGTTGGTGAGCTGGGATAAGATCGGTCTGACCTTTTCAAAATCCTGATAGCCGAACTGCACGCCGCGGCCGGTGCGATGAAACAGCTCCGGGGCCGCGGCGAGGTAGCCAGCCGCAGCCAACCGGTCACAAACCCGGAGGATGTGCGGATTGACACCAAAGGCCTCCTGAAAAACCACGATCGCCTTGGCGGAGCGTCGTTTCACCCGAGCCGGAATGGCCAGGTGAATATCCATGGGACCGTCATCCGTGGCGACCGTGAATTTGAGCGGCTTCATGCGGGGGGTGACGCAAAATAGCCAGGGATGGGCCGCGGTCAAATGACGGCCGGATCGGTGGGCATCGGTCAGGGCGAACCTTGCTACCGTGCCGTGACCTCGCACAAAGGCCGGTCGCGCCCTTAAAAGGGCGCAGCCCCTCGACAGGCTCGGGGCCCTGAGCTTGTCGAACGGGCAAGCCTGCGCCCCTACGCGCCTCCGGACGCGTGCCCCGCGCTACGCGTCGATTTCCACCGCCTCGGTGCTGAGGTGGCGGCAGCGTTCCTTCACGCGGCGGTACATGTCGTCGAACGACAGACCGTAGGCCGCGCGGAGGGCGTCCACATTGGTGCCGTGCTCCACAAACCGGTCGGGCCAGCCGATGCGCTCGACCGCCACCGAACAGTCGGCCTCATGCAGCACCTCGAGCACCGCGCTGCCGAAACCGCCGGCGAGCACGTGGTCCTCCATCGTGACCAGCAGCGGAATGCAGGCGGCTTGGCTGAGCAGCAGGGTGCGGTCGAGGGGCTTGACGAAGCGGGCATTGACGACGCCGCAGGAGAGTCCCTCCTCGGCGGCGAGTTTTTCTGCGATCCTGAGCGCGTCGTGCACCATCGGGCCGAGCGCCCAGATCATGAGGTTCGAGCCGGGGCGGAGCATCTCCGCCTGGCCGACGGGCAGGGTGGCGGGCTGGGCTTTCACCGGCACGCCGCGGGCGGCGCCGCGCGGGTAACGGATAAACGCCGGCCCGTTGAGTTGCAGGCTGGTGTGCAGCAGGTCGACCAGCTCATCCTCGTCCTTCGGCTGCATGATGACGGCGTTGGGCACGCACCGGGCGTAGGCGAGGTCAAAGAGTCCATGATGCGTGGGACCGTCGTTGGGCGAGAGACCGGCGCGGTCGAGGCAGAAGACGACGGGCAGATTTTGCAGGCAGACGTCGTGAATGACGGGATCGTAGGCGCGCTGGAGGAAGGTCGAGTAAATGGCGCAGACCGGCCGAAGGCCCTTCGTGGCCATGCCGGCGGCGAAGAGTACGGCGTGCTCCTCCGCGATGCCGACGTCGAAAAACTGCCGCGGACACTCGGCGGCGAGAAAGGAGAGGCCGGTGCCGCTCGGCATGGCCGCGGTGACGCCGACGATGCGCGGGTCGGCTTGGGCGAAGCGGGCGAGGGCCCGGCCGAAGACGTCCTGATAGTTGGGCGGCGTGCCGGGCGCAGGCTGCCGGCTTTCGCCGGTGACGGGGTCGAATGAACCAAGGCCGTGGAATTTCTCGGGCGACTTCAGCGCGGCCTCGAGGCCCCGGCCCTTCTGGGTGAGGACATGCAGCAGGATGGGGCCGTCGCTGTGTTTTGCGAACTCGAGATTTTTGACGAGTTCGCCGATGTTGTGGCCGTCGATCGGACCGAGGTAGCGCAGGCCGTATTTCTCGAACAAGCTGGACTCGACGAAGAAGTCCTTGGTCTCGCGTTTCCATTTTACCCAGAGGTGATGCATCTCGGGGCCGTGCGGCAGGCTGGTGAAAAACTTTTCCAGGTCGTGGTGGATCTTGTTGTAGGTGGAGCTGGTGGTGAGGCGGTTGAGGTATTTCGCCATGGCACCGACGTTTTTGGCGATCGACCACTCGTTGTCGTTGAGGATGACGATGAGGCGCTTGGTGCAGGCGACGATGTTGTTGAGCGCCTCCATGGTGATGCCGCAGGTGAACGCCGCGTCGCCGCAGATGGCTACGACGTGCTCGTGCGAGCCGCGAAGGTCGCGTGCCGTGGCCATGCCGAGCGCGGCGGAGAGGGCGGTGCCGGCGTGACCCGCGCCGTAACAATCATGCGGACTCTCGGGGCGGTAGAGGAAGCCGCTCACGCCGCCGGACTGGCGGAGCCGGCGGAAGGCCTCGCCCCGGCGGCCGGTGAGGAGCTTGTGCACGTAGCCTTGGTGGGCGACGTCAAACACGAGCTGGTCCTCCGGGGTGTTGAAGACGCGGTGCAGCGCGATGGTGAGCTCGACGACGCCGAGATTGGGCGCCACGTGCCCGCCGTTCGACGAAGTCACGGTGATGATTTCGTCGCGCAATTCCTCCGCGAGCCGCGGCAACTGGTCCGCCGGGAGGGCCTTGACGTCATTCGGGCTGCGAATCTGGTCCAGCAGCCGCGGCAGAGAGGGAGGCGCGGCGGTTCGGTCGGAAGCGGATGGATTCATCCTGGAGTCGATAAGGAAGCCATGGGCGGCTAGCCGCCGCGCTCGGTTTCGAACGGAGTGAAGGCGACGCCGTCCTTCTGCTTTTTGAGTTGCTCAATCTTCATCTCGGCATCCTTGAGCCGGGCTTCGCAAACCTTGAGCAACTTGCTGCCCTCCTCGAACTTGGCGAGGAGTTCAGCGAGGGGCACCTGGCCGGACTCCATCGATTCGACGATGGATTCGAGTTTACCCAGCGCCGCCTCGAAGGTGAGCTTGGTGTGTTTGTTGTCGGCTTCCACGCCTTCCCACCATGTCCGACCGCGGGGGGATTTCAATCCCTCTTTGCCGGGTGCTGGCACAGTTTGCCTGTCATCGCGCGCCCGTTCTGCTGGCCAGCAGAACGGGCGCGGCTACCCAAGGCGGAAGGCCGACACCCCGCGATTTTCCCCCTCGACAGGGCGCGGCGCCCTGAGCTCGCCGAAGGGCCGGATCGCTTGGCTGAGGTCGTGCTTCGCGCTCCGTGGTCGCCTTCACTCCTCGCCATGACAACCCGTCCCATCACCAGACGGGGTGCCGACTGTATCCTCCCGTGCGCTTTTGACTTCGCACGCCGCGCGAAAGCGTTTGAAGTAATGCCATGGTGCTAACCATCGTGGCTGTCCTGATTGGTCTGCGGCTCGCCGCGCAACTGTGGCTCAACGCGTTGAACGCCTCCGAGGTTCGGCGGCATGCTGCCGAACCCCCCCCCGTGGTGGCGGCAATCATGGACCGCGCGACCTACGCCAAGGCAGTCGACTACACGCTCGCCAAACTGCGGTTTGGTACGGTCGAGGAAATCTTTGAAGCCGCGGTGCTGGCCGCGGTGGTTTTCAGCCGCCTGCTACCGTGGTTGTACGCCCCGTTTCAGGCCTGGGCGCCGGGCCGCGCCTGGTGCGGCGCGCTTTTCCTGCTGGCCGTGGGGGCGCTGCTGAGCCTGCCTTCCCTGCCGTTCGACTGGTGGGGACAGTTCCGCCTCGAGCAGCGTTTCGGCTTCAACCAGAGCACGCTCCGGCTTTGGGTGACCGACAAGCTCAAGGGCCTGCTCCTCCTGCTGCTGATCGGTTTTCCGCTCCTGTGGGCGCTGCTCGGTTTGGTGCGCAGGACCGGCGGTTCGTGGTGGCTGTGGGGCTTCGCGCTGCTCTTTGGATTCCAACTCGTGATGATCGTTCTCTATCCGAAACTCATCCTGCCGCTCTTCAACAAACTCACGCCGCTGGCCGAGGGCGACCTGCGGACGCGTCTGCTCGCTCTCGCGGACCGCACCGGCTTCCGCGCGCAGACCATCCAGATCATGGACGGCAGCAAGCGTTCGGCGCACTCGAACGCGTTTTTCACCGGCTTCGGGCGCTTCCGGCGCATCGTGCTCTACGACACGCTCGTGGCCCAGCTCGCCCAGCCGGAACTGGAAGCCGTGCTGGCCCACGAAATCGGCCACTACAAGCGCGGACATATCCTGAAGATGCTGGCCGTCTCGGCCGTGCTGCAGCTTGGCGGCTTTGCCTTCATCGCCTGGCTGGCGCGCAGCGCGTGGTTCAACGCCGCCTTCGGGTTTTCCCCGGGCGAGCTGGTGCCGACGTTCCTGCTGTTCGGGCTGCTGAGTGGACTGGCGGCGTTCTGGTTTTCGCCGCTGTTCAACCTCGTGTCGCGACGGCACGAGTATGAGGCCGACGCCTTCGCCCGCAACGCCGTCGGCGGCGCCGCGTCTGTGGTGACGGCCCTGCGCAAGCTGGCGCAGAAAAACCTTGCCAATCTCACGCCGCATCCGCTCTACAGCGGCTTTCATTATTCGCATCCGACGCTGGTGGAGCGGGAGCGGGCGCTGACGAAGATTGCCTGAACAGGAGAGCGCGGAGAGAGCAGAGATGAAATCCGGCATTCAGACAGCCATTCTCCGGTTGCTCTGCGTCTGCTTGGCAGAATTGATAATTTTCTGCGCCGGTCGCGCCGAGACGCTTACCATCGCGACCTACAACATCGAGAACTACGTCGCGGCCGGCCGCAGAGTCGATGGCGTCTATCGTCCGGCCTATCCCAAGCCCGAGGCGGCCAAGCAGGCGCTGCGCGCGGTGATCCACGCCCTCGATGCCGATGTGCTGGCGCTGCAGGAAATGGGGCCGGCCGCCTATCTTGAGGAGTTGCGCCGCGACCTGCGCGCCGGGGGGATCGATTACCCGCACGCGGCGCTGGCGGAGGCCGCCGACGCCGACCGGCACGTCGCCGTGCTCTCGCGACTTCCCTTCAATCGTGTCCAAACCCAGGCCGGCCTCGAGTTCCGCTATTTCGATGGCCGCGAGAAGGTGAAGCGAGGCGTGCTTGAAATCGACCTGGCGGTGGCGGGCGGCGAATTAACGCTGTTCGTGGTGCACCTGCGCAGCCGCTTCACCGAGCGCGCGGACGACCCCGGCTCCGTGCTGTGCCGGGCCGGCGAGGCCGAGGCGATCCGCGACCATGTCCTCCGCAGGTTTCCCGATCCGACCGCGGCGCGTTTCCTCATTCTCGGCGACTGTAACGACACCAAGGGTAGCAAGCCGCTGCGGCTGCTCACGAAACGCGGCAAGACATCCATCACCAAGCTGCTCGATGCCGCCGATCCGCGCGGCGAAACCTGGACGTATACCTATTTCAAGGATGATACCTATGAGCGGGTGGATCATGTCCTCGTCTCGCCCGGCCTGGTTTCCGCCGTAGCCGGCGGCCGGGCGCAGATCTACGACGGCCCCGGCGTGCGCGAGGCGAGCGATCATCGGCCGGTGGTGGTGCGGCTGGAACTGGGGAAAAGGTAGGTCGGGCTTCACGCCCGAAGCCAGGAGAGGTGTCGGGAATTCCGCCTTCGCGCCAGGCTTCCGCCGTCGCTGAAGCTATGGCGGACAGGTCGGCGGGACAGGAAACTCCGAACCGTCGGGGCGCAAAAAAAGCCGGCGCAGTACAGCGCCGGCTCTGGGAAAACACGGGTTATTTGGACGTGACGGCCACCGGGATGGTGATCTCACCCTGGCCAAAGCCCTTCAGGTAGAGCGCGCCGGCGCCGGGTTTGCCGCCCTGGACCGTGATGACGACATTGTTGGCACCTTCCGGCACTACGATCTCCGGCATGATCACGCTCTCGGGGATGTCGGTCGTCACATCGAGCAGCAGGCCGCCCTGCGGGGCGTTGTTGGGTATGGTGAACTCCATGGTCTGTTGCTCGCCGCTGTGGAGCGTCAACGAGGTGGGCGACACGGTTACCCCGGTTGCGTCGGCGCGGAACACGCCGACGGACAAGGTGGCGCCGCCACCGCTCACCGCGACGTTGTAGTTGCGGTTGGGCTGGACGGGAGGAACGAAGAAGCTGATCGAACTGGGTGATTCGTAGACGGTGCGCGCCGGCGTGGTGTCGAGGTAGACGACGTCCTGCGGCGTGAAGCCGCGGCCGCCCACGCTCACCCGCGCACCGACGGGACCGCGGTTGGCCTCGAGGGGCAGCGTATAACGGCGCACAACCTTGAAGTGGTAGATTTCGGAGTAAGCCTCGTAATGGTTGCTGGGCGAGCTCGAGTTGAAGCGGTAGCGGACGAGGATGTAGTAGGCGGCTTCATCACGGCTGACCGGCAGGTGGTAGTCGTACTCATAGACGTCATTCGTCAGCGCGCTCTTCCGCATCAGCAGGTTCTGTCCGTCGATGACGGCACTCACCTGAATGCTGGATCGGTCGAGGTCGCGGGAGGTCGGCGTCACCCGAGCGGTGATGGTGTAGAGCTGCGACGGATTTTCCCGTAGCTGATCGGACGTGAGGTTGGTGATCGTGATGTTGCAGCCAACCAGCAACAGCAGGCTGATAGCGGACGCGAGGCCGGGAAATATTCTTCTCGCTTGAGAGAGGCGTGTCATGTGCATTGGTTTTCGGAAGGAAAGTCGGCGGCTGCGCCGGCAGCTTGGCAGACGGCTCTTGTAATGCTCGAACTCGCTATAGCGCAAGCAAAAGCTCGGCGCACTCCGGCACTAGGCCTCTACGTGCACGTGCCGTTCTGTGCGTCGACCTGCGACTTTTGCGCTTTCTACCAGACCAAACCGACCGCAGATGGGGTGCGCAGGTTCCTTAGGGGGGTGGCGCGCGAGGCGGAACTGGTGGCATGGAACCGGCCGGTGGACACGGTGTTTTGGGGCGGCGGCACCCCCGGGCTGCTGTCGCCGCGCGCCCTGACGGAACTGGGCGGAGTCGTGCGGCGCCATAGCGGCGGACGGCTGCGGGAGTGGAGCGTGGAGATGGCACCGGCCTCGGTGACGCCGCAGCGATTGGCGGCGCTCAAGGAGGTCGGGGTGACGCGCATTTCGATGGGTGTGCAGAGCTTCCAGCCGGCGCTGCTGGCGGCCTTGGGCCGGCAGCACACGCTCCCGCAGGCGCAGCGGGCCTACGAATGCGTGCGTGCGGCCGGCTTCGCCAGCGTCAACCTCGATCTGATTTTCGCCATTCCGGGCGAGGGACTCGAGGCGTGGCGCGCCGACTTGGACGCGGCGGTGCGACTCGCCCCGGACCATATTTCCACCTATTGCCTGACTTTCGAGGAGGACACCGCGCTGTTTGTGAAACTATCCGAAGGGAGGGTGCGCCACGACGTGGAAAAGGAGGCGGCCTTCTACACTGAGGCGTGGGAGCGGCTCGAAGCCGCGGGGTATGCGCAGTACGAGGTGTCGAACTTCGCCCGACCCAGTCATCAATGCCGCCACAACCTCAACACTTGGCGCATGGAGGAGTGGATCGGCCTCGGCCCCTCGGCGGCGTCGCAGTTCGGCGGCTGGCGAAGCAGCAACGTGGCCGACCTCGAGCAGTGGCTGGCCGACGTGGATGCCGGCCGTCGGGCCTTGGTCGACCGAGTGGAGCTGACACCCCGAGTCCTGGCTGAGGACAGCTTGATTTTTGGCCTGCGCATGAACGAAGGCGTGGACCTGTCTGCGCTGCGCACACGCTTCCCCGACGCGCCGTGGGAAAATATCAGCGGGCTGGCCGGCCGGCTGGCGGAGGAGGGGTTTGCGATCATGGACGATGGCGGACGCCTGCGGCTGACGCTGCACGGACGGCTGCTGGCCGACGCGGTGGGGGCGCAGATCATGGAGGCGATGACGGAACCCGCTCATGCCTGAACGAATCAAATTGAATAAGTCGTCCGGTTTTTCTCACTGGAGCATTCCCACACCTGTGCGCCGCCTCACCGTTTTCATCCTGGCCCTTTTAACTACCACCGCTGCGTTGGCCCGCGACCGTCTCGAACTCGTCTGGCCCACGCCCAACAAAGCCTGGCAGGAAGGGCGTCCGATTGAGGCATATATCCAACCGACCGTCTCCGCAGAGCCGCTGTCGGGCTGCTTCGGCTGCGTGCGCAGCAACGGCTTCCAGTTTCACGAGGGTATCGACCTTAAACCGGTGGGACGCGACCGGCGCGGTGAACCCACCGATCAGGTTTTCGCGGCGATGCCCGGTGTGGTGCGGTACGTCAATACGCGGCCCGGTGAAAGCAGCTACGGCCGCTATATCGTGATCGAGCACCCCGAGGCTGCTCCGGCGATTTATACGCTTTATGCGCATCTCGCGAGCGTGATGCCGGGCATCGCGCCGGGCACGCACGTCGAGCGCGGCCAGGTCATCGCCATCATGGGGCATTCGGCCGGCGGCTACGCGATTCCGCGCGACCGGGCCCACCTGCACTTTGAAATGGGCGTGATGGTGACGCGCGAGTTTCAGAGCTGGTACAACTGGAAGAAGTTCGGCAGCCCCAACGAGCACGGCCTGTGGAACGGCATGAACCTGATGGGCTTCGATCCGCTCGATTTCCTCGACCAATGGCGGGACCATCGGGTGGACAACCTGCAGGATTACTTCGGTCAGATGAAGGCCCAGGTGCGCCTGCGCATCGCCACACGCAAGGTGCCCGACTTCGTCCAGCGTTATCCGAGCCTGCTTCAGGCACCGCTGCCGGCGGGACCGATCGGCGGCTGGGAAATCCAATGCGACTGGACGGGGCTGCCTTTTGCGTGGCGGCCGCTTTCCCCAGCGGAGGTCATGGGCATGGCGAACAACCATGTCACCATCCTGGAGGTGGACCATGCCTCGGTCGTCCAGCACCGCGCCAAGGTGCTCGTGCGTCCGCACGGGTCGGGCTACGCGGTCGGCCGGGATCTCGAAATGGTGCTGCAACAACTCTTCGGACTGCGGTGACGCCCGCGGCGGCGCCGCCAGCCTGGATGCCACCACCCGGTCCACATGGAGTCCGACCCGACCCAGCGCTTCTCCAACCGCGTGGACGACTACGTCCGCGGCCGGCCGCATTATCCACCGGGCGTGCTCGACCTGCTGCGCGAGGGCATCGGGCTGACGCCGCGGGCGGTGATTGCGGATATCGGCTCGGGTACGGGCATCGCGACTGAGCTGTTTCTGCAGAACGGCAACACGGTGTTTGCCGTCGAGCCGAATCCGGAGATGCGGGCGGCGGCGATACGGCTGCTCGGCGGCCGGGCGAATTTCCACAGCGTCAACGGCACGGCTGAGGCGACCACGCTCCCGGACGGCAGCGTGGATTGCGTGGTCGCGGCGCAGGCATTTCACTGGTTTGACCCGGAGAAAACTCGCGCAGAATTCCGGCGCATCCTCCGCGCCGGCGGCTGGGTCGTCCTCCTGTGGAACACGCGGCTGAAGGACGCCACGGCCTTTTCGCGTGCTTATGAAAAGCTCCTGCTGACTTTCGGCACGGATTACGCGCAGGTGCGGCACGAACGCATCGACGCGGCGTGTCTTCAGCGTTTCTACGCTGCCGGTTTCCAGCGGCGCACGCTGCCCAACCAGCAGGTGTTTGACCACGATTCGCTCAAGGGCCGGCTGCTGTCGTCGTCCTATGCGCCGGCAGCGGATCATCCGCAGCATGCGCCGATGCTGGCCTCCCTGCAAAAGATCTTCCAGGCGCACCAGGAAAACGGCCGGGTGCGGTTTGACTACGAGACCCAGATCTATTTCGGCCGCGGGTGACAGACTGACTGCGCGTCGCCGGCGGGATCGTGCTTGCTCCGCGGTGGTCGTGACTGATCGTCAGCGTTGCGAGCACCTGTCCGCCGTAGCTTCATGCGAAGGCGGAAGCCCGCTCCTGCAATGCGAGGCTTCCTCAGCTCTGCAGTTGCAGCTTCGCGAGCAGCCGCTGGAAGGCCGGATGGTCCTTCAGTCCCTCGAGGTCGGGATCCTGCTGCATCCAGTCATAGTCGTCATAGCCCAGGGCAATGGCGTGTTCGAGCGAACGCAGGGCGTCGGTCCGGCGCCGGCTGAGGGCGAGGCTGCAGGCCAGATTGTAGTGGGCCGTGGCGTTGTCGGGCCGGAGCCGGACCAGCTTGCGGTCCATTTTGAGTCCGTCGGCGATCCGCCCCTGGCGGGTGTAGAGCCCTCCGAGCAGCTCAATCACGTCGACGCACAGCGGATCGCGCCGGTGCACGGCTTCGAAGAACCGGGTTTCGAATTCGCTGTCGGGGGACGGCTTCGCCATGAGGGAAACTCAGTTGTGGCGGTGCGGGCACCGGCCGGTCTTTTGGTAGACATTGCAGTGCGCGCTGACCTGCAGACGTTGCGACACAGGCGTGAGTCCGAGCTTCGAGGAGACCGTGCTGCCGTACCATTCCATGAAGGGGGCATTGATCTCGAAGATCTTGTCGCAATCGAGGCAGATCACCTGGGCCTGCTGCGTCGGGTTGTCGCGGCTGGGCGTGTAATACTTGATGCTTTTGCCGATGTCGATTTCGCGCAGGAGCGCGCTCTCGGTCATGATCGGCAGCGTACGGTAGACGGTGGCGCGCGACACCGATTCGTCGAGGGCGCGGGCGTGCACGAGCAGCTCCTCGGCGGTGAAATGCTCCTGCTGGGCGAAGGCGGCGTCGAAAATGGCCAGACGCTGGTTGGTGACCCGCAGGCCCTTGTGGGTCAGAAAGGCCTTGAATTTTGCGCGGGACGCCTCGGTGCTCACAGCGGAAATTTCCCGTCGGGGCGCGGGGGTGTCAACTTAAAGGTAGGCGGGGCGGGCAGGCAAGGTGCTCCGGCCGCGCAACTCCCGCATTGCCAGCCGAGCCGTGGCTCCGTCACAAACAAGCCATGATCGTTGGGGTGCATCCGCTCGCGGGGTTTGACAAGCTGCTGCATTACCGCGTGCCCGGGCCGCTGCGCGCCGCGGTGGCCGTCGGCTCGCTCGTGCGCGTGCCCATCCTCAACCGCCACCGGCTGGGTATTGTCGGCGAAATCGGCGCGCCCCGCGGGTTTCCGGTCGACCGGCTCAAGGCGGTGGCGCAGGTGGTGCACCCGTTCCCCGCGCTGCCCCCCGACCTGCTGCAGCTGGCGCGGTGGATGAGTGCCTACTACGCGGCAGGACTCGACACGGTGATCGAGACAATGCTGCCGGCGGCGGTGCGCGGCGGCACGGCGCCCCGGCAGGAGAAGCTGCTCGCGCTGGCGCGCGCGCTTCCCCCCGCCGAGCAGGCCGCACTGGCCCGGCGGGCGCCCCGGCAGGCAAAACTCTACGCTTTTCTCAAACAACAATTCCAGCCGCAGAGAAAATCCCTGGTGCTGGCGCGCCTCGGCCTGACCGCGGCGGTCGCCGCAGCGCTCGTGAAACGCGGGCTGGCCCGGGAGGAGACGCGCCACCTCGCGCGCGAGGGCTATGCCGACGACTGGGCCCATGGCGAGGTGGTGGCGGCCATTCCCCCCACGCTCAATGAGGAGCAGTCCGCCGTCGTGGCCGCGGTGCGGGCGAGCCTCGACCGCGGCGTCTTTGCCACGCATTTGCTGCACGGCGTCACCGGCTCGGGCAAGACCGAGGTCTACCTGCACGCCGTGGCGACTGTGCTCGCGGCCGGCGGCGGCGTCATCTACCTCGTGCCCGAGGTGGCGCTCACGCCACAGACCGTGGCCCGCCTGCATGGACGGCTGCAGGCCATCGCGCCCAACCACCAGGTCGTCGTCTGGCACAGCCATCTCAGCGAAGGCGAGCGGTTCGACGGCTGGCTGGCGCTCGCAACGGGCGCGGCGCGCGTAGTCGTCGGCGCGCGCTCAGCGGTCTTCGCGCCGGTGCGCGACCTGCGACTCATCGTCGTCGACGAGGAACATGAGCCGGCCTACAAGCAGGACGAGACGCCCCGCTATCATGGGCGCGACGTGGCGGTGTACCGGGCCAAACTCTGCCGCGCCGTCTGTCTGCTCGGCTCGGCCACACCGTCGCTCGAATCGATCGCCAACGCCCGCGCCGGCAAATACCGCCTCGCGACGCTCACGCGGCGCGTGGACCACCGGCAGATGCCGGCCATCGACATCGTCGACATGCGCGTGGAGGCGCTGCGCTCACGCGGGGCCACGACGCTCTCGCGGCGGCTGGTCGACAAGATGCACGACCGCTTCGAGCGGCGCGAACAGGTGATCCTCTTCATCAACCGCCGCGGCTACTCGTCGAGCATGCTGTGCACCGAGTGCGGACACGTGGAGCGATGCCACCATTGCAGCATCGCCATGACCTACCACCGCACCGACGAGACGCTCCGCTGCCACCTCTGCGGCGCGCAGCGGCCGGCGCCTTACGCCTGCCCGCAGTGCCGTTCCCCGAAGATTCGCTGGCGCGGCCTCGGCACGCAGAAGGTCGAGGAGGCGGTGCACCGCGTCCTGCCGCGCGCCCGGGTCGAGCGCATGGACAGCGACACGATGACGAAGAAAAACCGGTTCCGGCAGGTGCTCACCGATTTCCGCCTCGGGCGCATCGACGTGCTGGTGGGCACGCAGATGATCGGCAAGGGGCTCGACTTCCCCAATGTGACCCTGGTGGGGCTGGTGGACGCCGACCTGTCGATGCACGTGCCCGACTTCCGCGCCAACGAACGGACCTTCCAGCTTCTCGTCCAGGTGGCCGGCCGGTCGGGCCGCGGCGAACGCGCCGGCGAGGTGGTGGTGCAGACGTTCACACCGCAGGCCGACGCCATCCAGTTTGCCCGGCGGGTGGATTTCAACGGCTTCGCCGACGCCGAGCTGAAAATGCGCGCGCAATACCAGTATCCGCCCTGCCGACACCTGATTCATCACCTCTTCCGCGGGCCGAATCCCGAAAAGCTGCGGTTTGTGGCGGAGCACTGGGCGCGCCAAGTGGAGAAGCGGTTGGGAAACGCGGTCGAGGTGCGCGGCCCGACCCCGTCGCCCATCGAGAAGATCAAGGACGAATACCGCTACCAACTGTGGTATTTCACCGCCAGCGTGACCCAAGTCGTGCCGGTGCTGGCGCAGTTGCGCGACGACTTCATCTGGCCCGAGGGTGTGACCCAGACGCTCGACGTCGACCCGATGAGCCTGGTGTGAGGCGGACCGGCCGGATACTTGGTTCGGAAAGAAGAGGGTTGGTCAGACGCCAACGTCCAGGCAAGCCGATGGTGAATCCGTTACGCCGGGATCACGCGGTCCGCCCCGCAGCAACTTTTCAGAACGCCGGCACCGGAACGACCGGAGCGGCTCTCCGGGTTGTCAGGAGAAAAAGCAGGCTGCCCATGTAAGCGGCGATCACCAGCAGAGAAAGCTGGTGACTCCCAATCGCCATTCCGAGATATTCGGAGAAGCCGCCGATCATCGCTCCGATCAGATTCGCTCCGAACGCCGCCGAAGGCTTCACCGCATCCCGGAACGTGGTCGAAAAGATCAGGCCCGCAAAAAACACGGGGAGCGGCACGGCGAACAATGTCCACAACAACCGCCCCGTGAAACCGAGGGTGAGAATCTGCTCGCGGGGCACCCCGTACAGCAGCACCAGCACGGCAAACAATGGAACATAGAGGGAAAATGAAAAGCGTGGCAGGCGGTTTGCCACCGTGTTGGCGCCGAGGACCATCAGCAACACGCCGGTCACCACCATTAGTGTCACCAGCCAGGTCGTGCCAAAGTACAATGAACAGTCGCTAATGCTTTTGGTCTCCAACAGGAGAAAACCCATGCCGAGAAAGGCAAAATGGGCGTCGCTCCGTCCGAACGAACTGCCCCGCAGCGCATATGCCGCCAGCAGCGACAAAGCCAGCAGACTGCCGATCACGATGAGATAGTCAGGAGGGATCGTTTTCTTGCTGAGATAGAGATAGGGCCAGTCATCGGTGGGCACTTCGATCTTCGGCGTGACGACAAACTTGACGCGATGGAAAATCGTGACGGCGGGAGGTGGCGGCGGGTATTCTCCGCGCGCGACACAAAGAATAATCTGTCCGCTACTGACGTAGAGGAGGGGCGTGCGTGCGGTGCCTTCCGCAACCATGCGATAGAGTTTGCTGGCCAACCAGGGCTGGGAGAAACCAAACGATAGCGAGAGCATCCCGTGATCATTCAGTAACGAATAGGCGGAACGGATGCTCTCCACGGTGTAGACAAATCCATCCAGACGGAGGTTGCTCATGCAGCTGAACAAAGCCTGCGAATCGAGGTAGCCGAAGACCACCAGGTCGTATCCCCCGGCGGCTTTGGCGAAGAAGGAGCGAGCGTCATCGATATGCACGCTCACCCGTGGGTCGTCATAGGGCGCCCCCGCGTTGAAGCGCCGGGATAGCTTGATGAGCCCGGGGTCAATTTCCACGGCATCAACCTGGCCGGCCCCCGCCGACAGGGCCGCCTGTACATCCGCGCCGCCGCCTGCGCCCACCACCAGGACCCGTTTGCGCCCGCGGCACAGGGAATAGGGAAAACTGTACTGCTGACATTGCCGGCTGATGAAGCGCGCGTTGGGCGTCTCCGGAGTGTAGCGGCTGAGATCCAGCGAGGCATTGCTATGGTAGAAATCCTGGTTGACGTTGACGATGTAGACGGGCGGATCGCGCATCGTAAGCAGGTTTGGCGGCGGATCGGACGTTACCAAGGTGTTGGTGGGCGCATCGCGCAACGTGATGTGATAATAAGGCGACCAGATCGTCGCGCGTTCATTGGCCTTGAACATGCCCAGCAGAACCAGAGCGAACAAGGGGATGCTCCAATGCCAGCGCCTCCATGGAGTCAGACTGAGGTAAAGCAGCGCCACACCCACGATGCCCAGCACGGGGGAGAAATGCTTCAGCGAAAACAACCCGAAAAACAACGTGCCGCCCAAGCTGCCGCCCAGATCCCACGCATAAGCTGTCAGCCGCGGCAAGGCGTTGAAAAGTGTGCCCATCCGCTGCCCCACCGGGATGAAGACCAGCGCATTGACGAAAAAAAGTCCGATCAGGATCGCATAGTTTAACGGTCGCAGATTGGTCGCGCCAAATCGCATTTCCGCACTGCTGGTGCCCAAAACCACGTGGCGGCACAACAGCAGCACGCTGATATCAATGGCCAGTACCGCCGGAAACCAGCCGAACAGGCGCCACTTCCGATCGCCGGCTATCGCCCCGACACCCAGCCCCAGGAAGGAGCTCAATAACATCAGGTTCGCGTAGTAGGCGACCAGCCGCACCACCGACGGCACCCACCGGATCACCATCAACTCGAGAAACAAGGCGGTGAAGGAAAGGGCGCACATCTGCCACTTGAGTGGACATTTGTCAGGTGGTGGAGTCATGGTGGCTTCAAAACTATCCGGTCCCCTCCTGATAGAACCCGCCAAGCCGGGGTGGCCAGAACGAAGACGGTGGCGACAGCGCTGGCGTGAGGCAAGGCGCCAAGGCACTCCCTTGGCACCCGGAGATCCCCGCAAGCTTCACACCCGAGAGCACCACTGCTGTTCATCGCGACAGCTCTGTAACCAGCCGCAGAAATACCCTCAAGAATATTGCTCGAATTCGACCGGAGAAGAGACGTCGACATATGCTTTGAAGGCACGTCTTGGTCGCGTAAAAGTTTTCACCATGCTTGTTACGAGAGTCGGGAAGATAAAGAGAGGGTCGGGGGCCGGCCGCCCAAGAGTTTCAGAAGGCGATAGAAACGGAATCCGGGTTGCTAAGCCGGCCCCGGGTGTGCCCAACTGGAATTCGGTGATATGCGCATCTATTTCACGGCCATTTGCGGGCTGACCCTGCTGCTCGGCATCGTGTCGGTCGCCCGGGCGACGACCAAGGGACTCAACCAGATTGTCACACCCGACATCCAGCCGGCCGGCCTGCTTTCCGTCAGTGCGCAGGTGCAGGATTCCCGGATCGGCAACAGCCAGCAACTCCAGTTCGAACTCGGCCTGACCCGGTGGGCGGAGCTCTCCTTATTTCAAGGCTTCCGTCCGCGCGAGGAGGTGTTCGGCGCCGAACTTGGTCTCGTGCAGCAGGGACCGCATTTGCTCGCGGCCGGAGCCGTCAACTGGTCGTCCCGCGGCGGCGGGACCCAGCCGATCCTCGAATACGGCTACTACGCCGCCAACGATCACTTCATGGCCGGCGCGATTTATGCCGGCCGCCGCACCGAAGGCATTCTGGGCTACTCGCATCAGCTCACGGACAAACTTCTCCTGGCTGTGGACTATCAGTCGGGTCCGGGCAACGCGGTGAGCCTCGGTTTCACGTATGATATCACGCCCGATTTGCAGCTTAACCCCGCCGTCTATTTTGCCAACACGCACCCGCATCACGCCATGGCATACGTGGTGCTGACTTGGAATCTTGCGCTCTGGCGTTGAGTCACCGCGGGAGATTTTGTTCCCGCCGCTGCCGTGCTGCGCAAAACCTGGCTTGCTAAGCGAACCGGGTCTGAGACCATTTGGAACGGACCTATGCGTATTTACTTCATGGGAATTCGTGGGACGTGCGTTTTCTCCTATGTCACTTTTTTTCTTTATACCACCATTTTAGCCAATAAACTTCCTGGTCATGCAATTATCGGCAGGGCGTGTGTGGGACTCCTCGACGGGCGTTCCGGGTATGCTGAAGCACATTCCGAGCGGACGCTATTATTCGCGCATCCAGGTCGGTGGGACGCGCACGATGAAAGCACTCAAGACGAAAGTCTGGAGGATCGCGAAACTCCGCCACCTGGACAAGATCGCGAAGGCCGAGCGGCAGAGGCAGCGTCGGCAGCGCGTGATCGAAGGCCGGGGACTGATGGGCGACCTGGTTGAAAGGTATCGGACCGATTACCTCGCGAACACCACGCGGGCGAAGCGCAGCAAGGCCAGTCTTAAGAGCACGATTGAACGGCTGCAGCGGTGCTGGGGACTCTGTTTCGGCTCCGACATCCGGCTGCTGAAGCCGCAGCAAATCACCGCGGATCATGCCCGCCGCCTTGCGAATTACATGCACAGGGAAAGCGAGTATCGCTGGCACAACACGAAGAATGCGCGGAAAGGCTACGGGGCGGTGACCGTCAACAAGACGATCGAACTGCTACACCGCGTGCTCCGGATTGCGGTGGAGACCGGCGCCCTGCCGGCCCTGACGTTTGAACTGGACCCGGTGGTCGGCGAACCCATCCGCAAACCCGAGGAAAGGAAGAAACTGCGCCTGCCTTCATCGGCCAAGATGCAGGAGCTTTTTGCCCAGATGCGGGTGATCGACTACAAGCTGCCGGAGGAGAATCCTGAACTCCGCGCCTACCTGATCGACCGGGCGGCGGAGTCGGCGGATTTTGCGGAATTCATGGCCTACAGCGGCGCGCGGGTAGGGGAGGCGGCGGCCTTCCGGTGGGAGGACGATCTGGAGAAATCCGTCATCCTGCGCGGCACCAAGAGCGAGCATTCGGCCGACCGCGAGGTGCCGAAAATCGCGGCGCTGCGCGACCTCCTGCGCGTGATCCGCGCGCGACGGAAGGAGACCGGCCAGTCGCTGAAAGGAAAGGTGTTTTCAATCAAACAGTGCCGGGAGGCGCTTACCACGGCCTGTGGCAAGGTGGGTATCGAGCGACTCACGCATCATTCGTTGCGGCATTTCTTCGCCACGATCTGCATCGAGGCGGGCGTCGATATTCCGACCATCAGCCGCTGGCTGGGCCATGCGGACGGCGGGGTCCTTGCCATGCAGACTTACGGCCACCTGCGGACTGAGCACAGTTTTGCAGCCGCGGCCAAGGTGAAGGTGGGGACTGCGGCTGGCCACTAAGCCGGCCTCGCCCGCAGGTTTTTAGGCGAGATTCGGAACACTCCAATTCTTGCCCCAGACCGCAGGATCGACGGTGGACTCGTCCACATTGACGACCCGGAAAACGTTCTGCGTGGCTTCGGCTTTGCGGGCGATGATGTTCTAAACACAACGCCTTAAGTTAATGCGCATGCTGTTAAAGAGAGCAAAGGCGCTTGAGCACCGGGTTGGGGCGCTTCCAGACCTCGAACTGGACATCGACGACCTCGGTGAGCTCATGGAGCGAGGGGAAGAATCGGTTATGGAGCCAGAGCCGCCGGAGCAGCTTCCAGACGCGCTCAATGGGGTTAAGCTCCGGGCTATAGGGCGGAAGGAAATGGAGGGTAAAATCAGGTTCTTGCAGCCGTCGCCATCCGGCGTGGAGCCTGACATGGTGGTACTTGCCAGCGGCAGACTGAAAGTCGTGCAATAGCGGCGGGTTGAAGGTCGTTCTTCTTCCGGAGGATTTTCTTCCTCGCCTCGCCAAGAAAGTTGTTCTTCCAGCTGGGTGGATCTTCTTCCTCCCGACTCCATTCTTCAGTTTGCACCGGTAGTCGTTTGTGGGCGAAGCACGGATGTGCGGAAGCTTGGGGCGATGCACGCCGAGGGCCGACGCAAATGCTTGCACTGTGAGAGGTGCTTCATCCCGGATCCGCGCAATCGCGGCCATCAGCGATACGGCGGGGAGCCGGGATGCCGGCGGGCAAGCAAGCAGGAGAGCCAGCGGCGGTGGCGGCGCCGGCCAGAGAACTCGGACTACTTCCGCGGTCCGGATCAAGTGGCGCGGGTGCCGGCGTGGCGACGTCGGTTTTTTGGGCAAATTCGAAGGAGAGCGAATTGAGGACGTCCCGGTGGTAGGGCTTCGGCACATACTCCTCCGACACGAGCATGAACGGCTGGCCCGCCCGCGGCCTCGCCCGGTCCGCGCTGCGTGGCGCGAAAAGTTTGATCGCGCCCTGCGCTTGGCTTCACTGTTTTTTGGCATTGTCACGCTTTTGTCCGGTGGTATGAAGAACGACCATTCCCTGATCACTGGATCGCAAGATCGACAATGCCAGTCTTGGCTTAACGCCATTGGAAAACAACCCCTCCGATGAGACCGATTGAGTCGAGCAGAAATTGTTCCGTCGCGACGCCGTCGCCGCCGGATTCGCGCCGAGGGTTTCCCCCAATACACCCTCTGGCCGGAGGGGGGCGCCCGAAATACACCTCGATTGATCGCCCATGAACTCTCCGGCAAACGATACCACCGGCCAGTGGACACGGTGGGTTTCCACGGCCTGCGGCGGCACCGCCCTCTTCGTTGGCGTCTTGGTTCTCGCCGGATGGTTGTTCCAAGTGCCGGCCTTGAAAAGCATCCTGCCGGGCTTGGTCTCCATGAAACCCAACACCGCGCTGGCCTTCGTGCTGGCCGGCCTGGCGCTGGTGCTGCTGTCGGGCACGCCGGTTTCGCCGCGCCTGCCTGCGCCGCAGGACGAACTGGCGCGGCAGGCAGGCCGAGCGCACGCGGGCCAGGTGTTCGCGCTGCTGGTGGCCCTGATCGGCGGTTTGACGCTGTGCGAATACCTTTTCAGTTGGCAGTTGGGCATTGACGAACTGCTGTTCAAGGACGACCCGAACGCCGCCGCGACCTTGAGTCCAGGACGCATGGCCCCCTCCACCGCCGTGAACTTCCTGCTCCTTGGGTTGGCGTTGGTGGGGATCGAGTGGGAGCCGCGCCGGGGGCTTCGTCCCGCTGAGCTGTTGGCGCTCGTGGCCGGGGTCGTGGGTTTGAGTTCGCTGGTTGAATACGCTGTGGGTCAGCCGATTCTTTTCGGTTTCAGCCAATACACCCGCATGGCGCTGCACACCGCCGTCGTCTTTCTCGTGTTGTCCGCTGGTGTGCTGCTGGCGCGGCCCGCCCAAGGGATGGTGGGCGCACTCCGCTCGGGCCGGGTCAGCCCTTGGGAAAGGGCGGTCTATGCAGCCATGGCCTTGGCGCTTCTGGGCGTGTTGGCCGGAGGTGCCTGGTTCTACCGTGCCCAGGAACAACCGGTGCGGCGCAAGGTTGAGGCTGAGCTCGAGACCATCGCGCAGTTGAAGGCGGATCAAATCGTCCAGTGGCGCGAGAAATGTCTCGGCGATGCCGGCGTGTTGATGAGCAGCGTTTTTTTTACGGAAGGCGTGGCGCGCTGGCTGGCGAACCCGAAGGCCGAGGTCGGCGATAAAATCCTCACCCGGTTCCGCGCCCTGCAGCAATGCGGCCATTACCACGATGTCCTGCTGGTGGACGGGCGCGGGCAGGTCCGGTTGAGCATCTCCAACCGTCCTCCCCCGTTCCGTGAGGATACGGTCCAAGCGTTTGCTGCCGCTTTTCAGACGCGGCGGCCGGTGCTGACCGACCTGCATCTCCCGCCCGGCGATCCGACGCCCTATCTCGAAATCATTGCGCCACTCTTCGCCGGGAGCGAGACGACGAACGAACCGATTGGCGCGGTCGTCCTGCAAAGCGAGGCCCGGCAGTTTCTCTACCCCCTGATCCAATCCTGGCCCACGCCCAGCCCCAGCGCGGAAACCCTGCTGGTTCGCCGGGAGGGCGATTCGGTTCTGTTCCTGAATGAACTGCGCCACCGTGCGGACACGGCGTTCAAGTTGCGCATCCCGTTGACCCGGCAGGAGGTGCCGGCGGTGATGGTGGTATTGGGCCGGGAGGGCGTCTTTCACGGGACGGACTATCGCGGCGTCAAGGTGTTGTCGGTCCTCAAGCGAATCCCGGACACGTCGTGGTTTCTGGTCGCCAAGATGGACGAAGCGGAGGCGCTCGCGGAATGGCGTTTCCGCGCCGGCCTCATCGTGGCGGTGGTGGGGCTGCTTGTGCTGGCGCTGGCGGTCGCCGCACGAATAATGGGGCAGCAAAGGGCCAGATACCGGGATCTGGCGCAGTCCGCGGCGGCGCTGCGCGCTTCCGAGATCCGGTATCGCCGCCTCTTCGAGTCGGCCAAGGACGGCATTCTGATCCTCGATGTCGGGACGGGGATGATCGTGGATGTGAATCCGTTCCTGATCGAGTTGCTGGGTTTCTCGCGCGAGTCGTTTCTCGGCAAGAAGGTCTGGGAACTGGGCTTCTTTAAGGACATCGTCGCCAACGAGGCCAACTTCGCGGAATTGCAGCGGAAGGATTACGCCCGCTACGAAAACATGCCGCTGAAAACCAGCGACGGCCGCCAGATCGAGGCGGAGTTCGTCAGCAACGTCTATCTGGTGAACGGCCAGAAGGTGATCCAGTGCAACATCCGCGACGTCACCGCGCGCAAGTGGGCGGAGCAGGAAATCCGCGCGCTCAACGCCGATCTAGAGCGGCGCGTGCAGGAGCGCACCGTCGCCTTGGGCGAAAGCGAGGAGCGCTTCCGGCAGCTCTCGGAAACGATGCCCGACGCCGTGCTGGTGGTACAGGACGGCCGGAATGTCTATGCCAACCGCGCCGCCGCGCGCCTGCTCGGCACCGCCAGTCCGGAGGAAGTGGTCGGCCTGGAGATTTCCGCCGTCATCGACCCCGCCGGGCACGAGGCGGCCCGGCAGAATATGCAGCGATTACTGGCCGGGGAGAAGCTGGAGTCTTTCGAGGCTCGCTTCGTGCGGCGCGATGGTTCGCTCGTGCCCGTGGAAATTTCCGCGTCCCTGTTCCCTTGGCAGGGCCGGCCCGCCCTGCAGGTCGTCGCGCGCGACATCACCGCGCGCAAGGAGGCGGAGGCCGCGCTGCTCAAGGCAGGGGCCCTCCAGAGCGCCATCTTCAACAGCGCCAATTTCTCGAGCATCGCCACTGACGCGAAGGGCGTCATCCAGATCTTCAACGTCGGCGCGGAACGCATGCTGGGCTACGCGGCCGCCGACGTGATGAACAAGATCACGCCGGCCGACATTTCCGATCCGCAGGAAGTGATCGCGCGCGCCAAGGCGTTGAGCGCCGAACTCGAAACCCCGATTACTCCTGGCTTCGAGGCTCTGGTCTTCAAGGCCTCGCGCGGCATCGAGGACATCTACGAGCTGACCTACATCCGCAAGGACGGCAGCCGCTTTCCGGCGGTCGTCTCGGTCACGGCGCTGCGCGATGCGCAAGGCGCCATCATCGGCTACCTTTTGATCGGCACCGATAATACCGCTCGCAAGGAGGCCGCACTCGCCTTGCGCGAGAACGAGGAGCGCTTCCGCACCCTGGCCAACAATATCTCCCAACTGGCGTGGATGGCCGACGCGCAAGGCGCGATCTTCTGGTATAACCAGCGCTGGTTCGATTACACCGGCACGACGCTCGAGGAGATGAGCGGCTGGGGCTGGCAGAAAGTTCACCATCCCGACCACGTGCAAGGCGTGGTGGACAAGATAAAACACTGCTTCGAGACGGGTGAAGTCTGGGAAGACACCTTCCCGTTGCGCGGCGCGGACGGGCATTACCGCTGGTTTCTCTCGCGGGCCGTGCCGATCCGCGACGAGCACGGCACGGTGCTCCGCTGGTTCGGCACGAACACCGACGTCACCGAACAGAAGCAAGCCGAGGCGGCGATTCGACAACTCAACGCCGAAGTGCACCAACGCGCCGCCGAGCTCGAAACCGCCAACGCCGAACTGGCGCAGGTCGCGAAGTTGAAGGACGAATTCCTCGCCAACATGAGCCACGAGTTGCGCACGCCGCTCAACGCCATCCTCGGCTTGAGCGAGGCGTTGCTCGAACAAGTCAGCGGCACGCTCACGCCACGCCAGGTCAAGTCCGTCACCACCATTTCCACCAGCGGTCAGCACCTGCTCACGCTCATCAACGACATCCTCGACCTCTCCAAGATCGAGGCCGGCAAGCTGGAACTGCATCTGGATACGGTGAACGTGCAGGAGTTCTGCGAGAGCTGCCTCCTCTTTGTGCGGACGCAGGCGATGCAGAAGCACATCGGCGTCGCCTTCGAGCACGACGGGCGCGTGGCGAAACTCTCGGCCGACCCCAAGCGCCTCAAGCAAGTCCTCGTCAACCTGCTGACCAACGCCGTGAAATTCACACCTGAGGGCGGGCGCATCGGGCTGACCGTGGCCGCGCCGAAAGGCGAGGACGTGGCGCGCTTCACCGTGTGGGACACGGGCATCGGCATCGCTCCGGAGGACCAGACGAAGCTGTTCCGTGCCTTCACCCAGATCGACTCGGGCCTGACCCGCGCGCAGGAGGGCACGGGGCTCGGCTTGGTGCTGGTGGCGAAGCTCGTGGAGCTGCACGGCGGCAGCGTGGCGTTCGAGAGCGAGCCGGGCAAAGGCAGCCGCTTCACCGTGACGCTGCCGCAAATCGCCGCGCGCGCACCGGCGCCGAAACCGGCGCCAAAAGACCAGACGGATCGCCGGAGCTACCACCACGCGCTGATCATCGAGGACGATCCCGCGTCGGCCGGGATCCTCGCGGATTACCTTACCGAGCTGGGCCTCAGCAGCGTGGTGTATGTGGGCGGCGAGGAGGCGGTCGAGGCGGTGCTGCGCGAGCGGCCCGACCTCATCCTGCTCGATATCCAGTTGCCCGGCGAGAGCGGCTGGGTGGTGCTCGCCAAGCTCAAGGAACACCCGGGCGCGCGGGACATTCCGGTCGTCGTTGTGTCCGTGGTGGACGAGCCGGAGAAGTCCCGGGCGCTCGGCGCGGCGGCGCACTTTACCAAGCCGGTCACGCGCGCGCAGCTCGCCGGTTTCTTCCAGCGGCCCGCGGTGCCGCGCCGCCCGTCCGCCACGCCGTGGGTCGCGCTGCCCCCTTCGACCGGTCCCTCCATCCTCCTCGCCGAGGACAACGAAGCGAACATCCAGACCGTCGGCAACTACCTCGAGGACAAAGGCTACGCGATGCACTACGCGATGAACGGCCTCGTGGCCGTGCAGCTCGCGCGGGAGCTGCGCCCCGCGCTCATCCTGATGGACATCCAGATGCCGGTGATGGACGGCTTGACGGCCATCCGCGAAGTCCGGGCGGACGCGGCGTTGCAGGCCATCCCCATCGTGGCGCTCACCGCGCTGGCGATGCCGGGCGACCGCGAGCGCTGCCTCGCCGCCGGCGCGACGGACTACCTGAGCAAGCCGGTGAGTTTGAAAGCGCTGGCGGCGCTGATGGCGCGGCTGCTGCCGCCGGCGGGGGAGGGGAAACGTGAGGCGTGAGGCTGAAACCTGAATCGTGAGGCGTGATGAGTGAGAATCCTATGACCTACGAAGAATGGATGAAGACGGTGCCGGTGGAGCTGACTGGAGACCCGCTGTGGAAAGTGGAGGCTTACCGGCTGGCGCTGTTTGCCGTGGACGTAGCGTGGCCTGACGTGACGAAGCTGATGCAGGACAAACGAACCCTCGGGCTGGCGAGCCAGCTTTACGAAGCGGTCGGCTCGGTCGCGGCGAACCTCGCGGAAGGCTACTCGCGCGGCAGCGGCAAGGACCGCGCACGCTTCCACGAATACTCGCTGGGCTCCGGGCGCGAGAGTCGCACCTGGTATTTCGGCGGGCGCCACGTTCTCGGCGAGCGGATCATCGCCCACCGCCTCAGCCGCCACACCCAGATCATCCGCCTGTTGCTCACGATGATTCCGGACCAGCGCGTCCTCCATCTCCGCGAGGAGCTGGCGGAGTATCACGCCGAACCGCCAAACATTCCCCACTCCGAGACCCCGAAGCCTTCAACCCCCACGAAGAAGTCCCCTTCTCCTAATCACTCCTCACGCATCACTCGTCACGCATCACTCCTCACGCATGTCCTCCCCCGCCACCATTCTCATTGTCGACGACCTCGCCGCCAACCGCGACACGCTCCTCGGACTGCTTAGCGCGGAGGATTACCGGCTCGTGGAGGCGGCCGATGGCGCCGAGGCGTTGCAGCTCGCGGCCCGGTCGCCGCCCGACCTCGTGCTGCTCGACGTGATGATGCCCGGCATGGACGGCTTCGAGGTCTGCCGCCGCCTGCGCGCCGATCCGCGTCTCGGCGAGGTGCCAATTGTCATGATCACGACGCTGGACGACCAGGCGTCGCGACTCACCGGCGTCCAGGCCGGCGCGGATGATTTTATCAGCCAGCCTTTCGACCGCGCGGAGCTGCGCGCGCGCGTGCGCACGATCACGCGCCTGAACCGCTATCGCCTCCTCCACGAGCAGCGCAGGCAATTCCAGTGGGTCATCGAACACGCGCGCGACGGCTACGCGCTGGTGAACGCGGCGGACGAGATTCTCTTTGCCAACCTCCAAGCCCGCCTCTGGCTCGGGCTGCCGCCGGACACCGGTGGCGTGGCGCGGGAGACGTTCATGGGCGCGGCGAGCCGGACATTTACCTGCCAGCCCGCCGCGCTGTGGCAGGGCTGGCCGGCAATTCCACCGGAGACGGCGACGTCCGCGCGCCTGCTGGTCCGGCCCGAGACACCGCAGGCCCGCGCGTTTTTCCTCGAAGTCTCCGTCCACGAGAGCACTGGCGGGCGGGTGCTGCGATTGTGCGACGCGACCGAGTGCGTGGCCGCGCGGCGCGACCGGTGCTCGTTTCAGATGATGGTGTCGCACAAGCTGCGCACCCCGCTCAACGGCCTCCTCGGATCGCTGGAGCTGCTGGCCAGCCCGCAGGACCTGGCGCCGGGGGAAATGGCCGAGTTCGCCGCGATGGCGCACCAGAGCGCGGCGCGGCTGCGCGGCGCGGTGGATGACGTGCTGCGTTTCGCGGAATTGTCGGAGCGCCCGGCGCAGGGCGCGGGGTTTGCGCTCGCCGGACTCGACGCACTGGTCCGGAGTGTGGCGGCGGGCTTGGCGCTCCCGTCGGTGTCGGTCTCGGTGGCGGCCGAGGCGCACCCCGTGAGCCTCCCCTGCGCGCCCGAGGCCCTCGAGTGGGTGTTGTTCGAACTGCTGGAAAACGCGAAGAAGTTTCATCCGCGAGGCACGCCGACGGTGCGGGTCGTGGCGGCCCGCGCGGGCGCGGACGGCGTGAGCCTGACCGTGAGCGATGACGGGCGGACGCTCTCGCCGGAGCAACTGGCCTGGGCGGGACAGCCTTATTTTCAGGGCGAGAAAATCTTCACCGGCGAGGCGCCGGGGATGGGGCTGGGCCTGGCGAGTGTTTGCACGCTGCTCTGGCAGGCCGGCGGGTCGTGCCGGCTGCGCAACCGCGTCGACGGCCCCGGCGTCTGCGTGGAGTTGGAATTCCCCGCGCCCGCCGTCGGACCGAAAGCCGCCGCCGGATATTTGGAGCTTTCCTAACCTCCCGCCTCCCGAATCAGGCCTCCTGCTCTCATCATGAACCCGCCCCCCCTCATCCTGATCGTTGACGACTCCGAAGCCAACCGCACGACGCTGGAATCCTTGCTCGGGCCGGATGGCTACCAACTCACTCAGGCCGCCAATGGCCCCGAAGCCCTCGCCCGCGCCACCGAGACGCCACCCGACCTCGTCTTGCTCGACGTGATGATGCCCGGCATGGACGGCTTCGAGGTCTGCCGCCGCCTGCGTGCCAATCCGCGTCTCGCCGAGGTGCCGATTATCATGATCACCGCGCTGGACGACGACGGATCGCGGCTCGCCGGCCTCGAGGCGGGCGCGGACGACTTCATCACCAAACCCTTCAACCGCGCGGAGCTGCGCGCCCGCGTGCGCACCATCACCCGCCTGAACCGCTACCGCCGGCTGGCCGAGGCGCAGGAGCAGTTGTGGCGCGAGCAGCGCCTGGAAAACATCGGGATGCTCGCCGCCGGCATCGCGCACGATTTCAACAACGCGCTTGCGCCGATCGTCATGGCCAGCCAGCTGCTGGGCCGGTACGTGAGCGACCCCGGCGGGCAGCGCCTCCTCGGCATCGTGGAGAAAAGCGTCGCGCGCAGCGTCGCGCTCGTGCGGCAACTGCTCTCCTTCGCCCGCGGCGCGAGCGGCCAGCGCGAGCTCCTGCCGGCCCGTCACGTGCTGCGGGAGGTGATCGATCTCGCCGAGGGCACCTTCCCCAAGTCGATCCGCATCGAGTCGCATCTGTCCGGCGACCTGTGGCCGGTGCAGGGCAACCTGACGCAGATTCACCAAGTTTTCCTGAACCTGTGCGTGAACGCGCGCGACGCCATGCCGCAGGGCGGCGAGCTCACGTTCACGGCCGAGAACCGCACGCTCGACGCCGCGGCGGCGGCAGGGATCGCGGGCGCACGGCCGGGGGCGTTTCTCGCGGTCGAGGTGCGCGACACCGGCACCGGCATCCCGCCTGAGGTGCTGGCGCGGATCTGGGAGCCGTTTTTCACCACCAAAGGCGAGGGCAAGGGCACCGGGCTCGGCCTCTCGACGGTGCGCGGCATCCTGGACCACCACGACGGGTTCGTCACCGTGCAGACCCGGGCCGGCCACGGCACGGCGTTCACGGTCTATCTGCCCGCCGTCAAGGGCGTGGCGGCGGGCGGCGCGGCGGCGGCGCCGGCGGAGCTACCCCGGGGCGACGGCGAACTCATCCTCGTCGTCGATGACGAGAAGCCGGTGCGCGAACTCACCGCGCAGATTCTCATCCATTACGGTTACCGCGTGGCGACGGCGTGCGACGGGGCGGACGCGATCGCGGTCTTCGCGCTGCGGGCCGCGGAGGTGCGGCTCCTGCTCACGGATCTGCAGATGCCCATGCTCGGCGGCCCGGCGCTGGCCGCCGCGCTGCGCCGGCTGCGGCCCGACCTGCCCGTCGTCGCCATGAGCGGCGTGGGTAGCGAGATCGGCGCGGCGCACAGGGAGTTTACAACGGCGTTTCTGGCGAAGCCGTTCCAAGCGGAGACGCTGCTCCCGCTCATCCACCGCGTGCTTCACGAGCCCGCGCTGGCACCGCCTGCAACCTGATCCCCGCCATCGCCTCCCTCCTCCTCATCGACGACCTGCGGCGATCCTCGCGTCGGCTCTGCACTCCGCCGGCCACACCGTGCAGAAAGCCGGCGGCGGCGGCAAAACGCCTGTGGGCAGGCGATCGTGGTGCAATGACCTTCTCTTCCACGCCCAAGCTCGCGGTCGCGGAGCGGACTCGACGGGCAGGCGGCATGCGCTCACTCCTGCCGAATTGGCAGGGTGGGCGCCGCGACCGGGGTTACTCGGGCAACAGGCTAAGCAGGCGGGCCTTCACGTGCTCGCCCGCCTTTTGCGGGTCGTAGACTACGCCCACGCGGAGGAGTGGATTCATATCCGTGCAAAAGCCGCGGTCGGCCAAATGGGAGTCGAGAATCCCGACAAATTCCGCCCGACCGGCGACGCCGCCTTCCTGGCGGAGATAGTGCTGGAAAGACTCGACCACCGCCGCCGGCTCGACGCCCGGGTTGGCGACCGTGAGCGCCCAGTATAAATCGAACAAATCCCGTCCCCGTTTGCGCTGGAACAAGGCGCGCATTTTTGTGCCCAGCATTTCGTGGAGGTCGTAGCCGTTGAGCACAGATTTGACCGCCGTCTCCCGGAACGTGAACTCGAACGGAATCTGCACGATGGCCCGGTGCGGCGTCCGTTCGGTCACGTTGGCTTCGACGACGATGTCCAGATTTGCTCCGGGTTCGCTCACCGCCGGAACCGAATAGGTCAGCCGCAGCACCCGTGATGGCCTGACTACGTTACGGATCGCCAGTTGGATGGTGTCCCAGATCGAGTTCGTCGGCTTGCCAAGCACGTCCCGCAGGACGCGCCGGATCGCCTTGGCGATGTGGTTTTCGGGCCGGTCGCCGAACACCACGAGATCGATGTCATCGCTGTAGCGGGCTGCGGGGGCAAGATGCACCTTGTGCAACAGCGTGCCGCCGCGCATGGCGATCTGGGTCCGCAGGAACTTGTCGTTGAACAGGGCCGTCATCGCCTGGCACAGCAGCAGATCCTGTTCGACCTGGCGCTGGCTCGGCCAGGGCACGGCCGCCTGATGGGCCACCACATCGCGCCGAGTGAGTGGGTTCATGGTTCAAATTCCCCCGAGTTGTCGCGGATGCTCCACCGCCGGACCACGGGGGCATCCGGCCGGCCGGCCGTCGTGGCCACCAGCGGGATCAACGCGCGCTTGGCCGGCAGCCATTCCTGGATGACCGCCGCGAGTTTGGCCGGGCCGGCCCGCTGGACCACGTAGCCCAGCCGTTGGGCCGTCGCCGTCTCGTTCTCCGCTTCGAGCACCGCCCGCAATTCGGCTGCGCGGATCAGCCGCAGCAAGGGCCGGAGCGTTTCGACCGCCCGGCCGATGCCGCCGATGCGCGCGGCATACCGGATCAAATCGAACCCCGTCGCCGCGGGCGTGCTCACGCGGGTGGGGGCATAGGCATTTGCCAGCTGCTGGGTGGGCGTGTTCCGGATGCCGCGCTTGACGAAAAAAGAAACCCGCAGTTGCCCAACTTTGATCGGGCGGCGGGGCACGTCGGTCATCACCTGGGTGACTTGGATCGATTGAGGATTCGAACCATGGACGCCCGCCGCGGATTGCAGCGCCAGATAGTAGGGATGTCCGAGCCAGCGGAAGTAGTCGTCGAGCCACCAGTCGACCGGAGGGCTTCCCCGGGAGTAATGTTCGGGACTGACGATCAGAAAGAATTGCTGTGCCGGCGAAACCCGGACCACGCGGGGACCCAACCGGCGCAGTTGACTCTTGGCGGCCCCGACTTTCATCCCGGTTTCCTTGATCAATTCGGACAGTGGGAAAGCGACGCGACCCTTGGCCAGATGGGCGTCGACAAACGCCGCCGCCGCGCCGGTCCGCCGATCGTTCGTCAATCTCAGGTCGCTCATTTCGTTTTCAATCTGTGCTGTTAAACGCATCAGTTGGCAAACCAAATCAGCACTCAAGATCCATCAAATGATTTGTAAGTGACAGCTAATCATATACTAGATGGAAAAGACATAGATTGCGGCGTTTCTCGATCTAAAACAGCCCTTTTTCGGGTAATTCGGTCGGACCTGTGCACTCTGAATGCAATGGATTACAGCGAGAGAAGCCGCCGGAGAGTTGTTCAACCTTGCACTCCTTCTTCCGCAGGGCGACGAGCAGGGACGGGCGGGGTTTCCCAGCGTATTCGCCGCGGAGCCGTTCGGCGGCGTTTTCCTTGCGGCGGACTTCGTGGCGGGTGGCGTCACGTTGACCGTGATCGCGTAGTCGAGGAACGGGAGCCCCGTGAGATCAGTGACGATGCCCGGCCCGGTGCGTTGAATTCATGATCGGCGGATTACAGGGGCAAATGCCCGAGGCCGATTTTCGGTTTAGGCGGAGTCGAATCATCAACGACCTGTTGGACATCGCACGCCTTTTGTCGGGATGATCACGGTGGGCTTTCCTCGCCGAGGGTCCGGAGATGGCTGTATTGCTACGCAATTAGGGGGAGCCCGGAGCAATCTGCGGCGACCAACGCGAGCCGCAGTTTGCGCAGGTTCTCCCCGCCCCACCGGGACCAAGCAGTCGGCCGGGGTTGCGAGGCGGCGGAAAGCGCAGCGTCCGGCCACGCAGCAACCCCGGCTGTCTGCGTCTGGTCCTCAGTTCCTCCTCAGAATCGCCGGCGCCAGTTTTTGCCGTGCCACGAGAGGTGCGAATGCTCTTGCCGGGGAATGGACCGCAAGCCTGGTGATTTCCTACTGGCTCGCGCAAGGAGCAGGCCAGAGAGGCGCCGGAGCAGTGCAGGGGCCCTGGATCTGCGCAGCGGCGGGGCTACCCGCGCGATCGCCAGCCGGTAGGTGACGCTCTTGAAGGCTATTTCGAGCGGAAGGTCAGCGAGGAGGCGGAAGCGGGATTCGCGGGAAGATGGCATAGCCTGATTCTCAAGAGGAATCTGCGTCATGTCGGATTGGCTCAACGTGTCGGGTTCGATCTTCTGTTTTCGTCCGCTATTATGCCCCAGTCCCTCATGCGACCGGCCGTTTTGCCAGCCTATGGGGTCCATGCCTAGCCAAAAATGGCGATCTAGGTTACTCCGCCGGACACGCCAAGCCGGTTTAGGGCTGGGCGAACGGCTAAGAGAAATGGGACAGTGGTGGGGTGGATTGCTCGCGATATGCCGACTTGTCACATTCAGTGGCTGATGGCAGCCTCGCTCCATGGCTGGCCAAGCTGAGAATCCGACGCTTCGCAAGAGGGTGGCCCAGCTTTTCGAGTATCTCAAAGCCTACACTGACCTGCGCTATCCGCCGGTTCGGGAAATCGGTCGACAACTTGGCACGCTTTGGCTGAAAGACCTGCCCTCGCATCCGAGCGTAGATCTACGCCGAGACCATGGCGAAAACGACGAGGACGGTGAGGATAGCGACATTGTATTAAGCCTGACAAGGCCGTCGCTGACTCCGTGTCCACAGCCATCGGCAGCCCTCCTTGAGTGGCTCAAACCCGGCTGGCGCAATTCGTCTGGAACCGCCGAAGTACAAAGCACTCGCAACATTGCCAGCAGGGACGGGACAACGCGGATCGAGCGATTTGAAGAAGACCCGCGCCGACTCGTATTTTTTCGCACGTGGCAGCAGGAACGCGAACAGTGGCGCGAAAATGAGCGACCGGCCCACGAGGCGCTGACCCTTTTTCAGCAGGCTTACGAATGGTATGGCATCGCCGAACGTGAGGCCGAACGAATTGAACTGATCGTTGCCGATGGCCTGTTGCACTGTCCAGCCCCGGACGGAGCGTTCCACCATCCAGTCCTGTTTCAAAAGCTGGAACTCGAGTTCTACCCCGAGAAGCGCCAACCGCAGTTCGTTTTTCGCAAGCGCGAACAGCCACCGGAGCTCTACATGGAATTTCTCCGCACCCTGCCGGGCGTGAACGTCGAACAATTGAGCAAGTGCGCCACCGAATTGAAGGAGGCGGAATTCGCTCCGCTTGGGGACGAAGATACAAATGGCTTTCTACAACGCTTGATCCAAGGCCTTTTCCCGAGCACGGGCTCCCTGATCGACGGAGCGCGACCACCACCAGTCGCTGAGGCGCATGATTCCGAATCGTCCCTTTTCGCCACGACCCCAGCCGATGGCGACGCTCCCACGATTGAACGCCAGCCGGTCATTTTCATGCGGCAGCGCCGCACCGGGCCGGGGAATGTCTTCGACCTTGTGCTCGAAGACATCGCCAGCCGCGACGCATTCTCACCGGCCCTCCTGCAAATACTCGGCTTAGTCGGAACCGCGAGTGCCCCGGGCGAAGCCCGCAGTGACGGACCCACTTTGGGCAACGAAGATGAAACCGTTTTGTTGGGCAAGCCGGCAAACAGCGAGCAGCTTGAGATCGCGAAACAGCTTGGCCGCCGCGACTGCGTGCTCGTCCAAGGACCACCCGGCACCGGCAAAACGCATACGATTGCGAACCTAATCGGCCATCTCTTGGCGCAAGGCAAACGCGTGCTCGTTACCGCGCACACGCCCAAAGCTCTCCGTGTGCTACGACAAAAGGTCGTTGAACCTCTTCAACCACTTTGCGTCAGCGTGCTGCACAACGATAAGCAGAGCCAAGAGGAGCTTCAGGCGTCCGTCCGCAAGATTCACCTGCGTTTAAGCGAAGACGACCGCCTCCTTGAACGAGATGCGCAACGGCTGAAAACGGACCGAAGGCGAATCCTAACGGCTTTGCGTGATTCCCGGCAGCAACTTCTCGATGCCCGGCAGGACGAGATTCGCTATGTCGTCTTCAGCGGCAAATCGACGCGCCCTATCGAAGCCGCAAAACAAGTAAAGGCAGGCGAGGGCCAGCATGACTGGATTCCCGGACCGGTCGAGCTGGGCGCATCGTTGCCCCTTTCTCATTCGGAGATTGTCGCCCTTTACCAGACCAACGCACGCGTTTCTCCTGCCGACGAGCGCGAGCTTGCTGGTGCCCGGCCCGACCTCAACACGTTGCCGACACCGGTCGAATTTCAACGCCTCGTGGACGAAATCGCCGCGCTTCAGGGTCAAAACCTTCGTTTGCGCGAGGAACTTTGGGATGATGCGCTCGGCCCCGACGATTTGGCCGCGTTTGACCGGATGCTAGAACTCGCCGGCAAGACCATCGAGTTCCTCCGCGAGTCCGCTGCATGGCAGCTTGAGGCCATTCAGGCCGGACGCGACGGCGAACACGCCCGCCGCGTTTGGGATTCGCTTGCGGAGTTGATTGAGACTGCCTGGCGTGAAATCCACGAGTGTCACACCTTGGTGATAGAACACGGTCCTTCGATCTCCGACGACCATGACCCGCACGATCTGCTGCCGCTGGTGGATGAAATCATTCAGCATGCCGAATCGGGCCGTTCATTCGGTCTCCTCACCAAGCTGACGAGACGGCGGTGGTTCGAATTCAAGGAAAAGGTTCGGATCGGAAACCGCGCACTGGAGTTGAGTGAGATCGCTCATCTCCGGGCAGTTCGGGCGCTGTTACGCATGCGTCAGCTCCGCTCCAATTTGCTCGAACGTTGGGAGCGCCAGATGGCGCAGCGCGGCGGAATCCCCTGCGTCGAACTCGGGGAGCGACCCGAACAGGTCTGCAAACAGTTCGTCGTGCAGATTCGAGTTGCGCTGGCGTGGCACGGCTCCACTTGGCAGCCGCTGGAGCGCGAGTTCGAGCGTCTCGGTTTTCACTGGTCCGCATTCTTGGAATCGGCGCCTGCGGAAGCGGGCGACAACGCCGAGCTTCGCCGGATTCGCCGTGCCGTGGTCGATGATCTGGCGCCCATCCTCCAGTCGCGAAGTGGCAACCTGAGGCACAAGAGATTGCAGGCTACGCTGAAAGCGTGGCGGGAGCTTTGGCGCACGACGAGCGGGCCGGCAGCCCGGGCTACCCAGCGCTTATTTCAGGCTTTGCGGGATGCTTCGCCTGCGGACTACCAGCACGCTTATGAAGAACTGTCTCGGCTCAAGAACCTCGAAGCTACTTTGAGCCAACGGTGTGATTTGCTCGACCAGCTCACGCGAACTGCGCCCGCATGGGCATCGGCTATCGAAAATCGGGTGCCACAACACAGCCGGGAAGAGCCTCCAGGCGATCCGCCGGCCGCTTGGGACTGGCGGCAGCTTCACGATGAATTGGAACGGCGGGCGAAGGTTTCCCTCGACGAATTGCAGCAGCGTATCGAGCAGCAGAGCCAGCAGCTTTTGGACGTCACGGCCCAACTCATCGAGAAGCAAACATGGACGAACCAAATCCGCCAAACCGGGCCTGCGCAAAAGCAGGCGCTTGGGGCCTTCGCGGCGATGCGAAACAAGCTGACAAAGACCGGGAAAGGGGTCCGCGACGCCGAACTCCGAGCCGCTGCCCGCCGCGAAATGGCGACTGCGAAGGATGCGGTCCCGGTATGGATCATGCCCCTTGCCGAAGTTGCGGAATCATTCGACCCCCGGAAGACTCGGTTCGATGTGGTGATTATCGACGAGGCCAGTCAATGCGACCCCACCTCGCTCTTCGCCCTCTATCTGGGGCATCAGACTATCATCGTGGGCGATGACGAACAGGTCACGCCCGTCGCCGTCGGCGTGCAGTCCGAGGAGGTGTCCAAGCTCATTCGCATATTCCTACAAGGCGTCCCGCACAAGGAGCTCTATGACGGGGAGACGTCAGTTTATGAGCTGGCGCAGATTGCGTTTGGCGGCGTCATCCGGCTGACAGAACATTTCCGATGCGCTCCAAGCATCATCGCATTCAGTAATGCCCTTTCCTACAAGGGCGAGGTCAAGCCGCTGCGCGAAGCGTCTTCAATTCCGCTCCGTCCACACGTCGTGCCATACCGCTTGCGCGAGGGACGCGACCGAGGCGACAATGTCAACGACCAAGAGGCCGAAGTCATAGCCTCCCTCGTTTGTGCGGCCATCCAGCAGCCGGAGTATGGGAAGAACGACTTGGGCGAGCCTACGACCTTCGGCACCGTCTCGCTCGTCGGCGACAAGCAAGCGCTCAGGATCGACACTATCCTACGGCAACGTCTGTCGCCGATCGAATACCGGCAGAGACAGATCCTTTGCGGCGACTCCGCACAATTTCAGGGCGACGAACGGGACGTCATGTTTCTTTCCGTGGTGGACTCGCCGCCGGCCCAGCCGCCACTCCCGATGCGTCAGGAAGGGCCGAAGAAGATTTTTAAGAAACGTTTCAATGTGGCCGCGAGCCGCGCACGGAATCAGATGTGGGTTGTCCACAGCCTGAATCACGAGTCCGACCTGCAGGTAGGCGACTACCGGCGCCGACTGATCGAGCATTCCCTCGACCCGCACGCGTGGGAACGCGAATTGGAGCAGCGTCTCGCCAAGGTGGACTCTCGTTCCAAGGTTTTCGAGGGGGCGGTATTGCGCCGCCTCATGGAGCGCGGCTACAATGTTGTCCCCCAATATCCGGCCGGTGCTTTCTACATCGACCTGGTCGTCATGGGAGCAGGACGTCGCTTAGCGGTCGAATGCGACGGCGAACAATTCCACGGGCCGGAGCAGTTGCAGAACGACCTTGCGCGGCAGGCCTTGCTGGAGCGCATGAAATGGACGTTTGTTCGCATCCGCGGCAGCATCTTCTTCCGCAACGAGGACCGCGCCTTGGAGCCGGTGTTTAAGCGATTGGAGGAGCTTTGCATCCCGCCCGAACTCAAGACGGGCGCTAACGCTGTTCCTGAATCTCGGAATGAGTTGGTCGAAAGAGTCATTCGCGAGGCGGAGAAGCTGCGTGCAGCATGGCGCGTTGAGGGCGAGACTGACACACACGAGCCGGAAGCAAATCAATGCATGAGCGCCACGGCCACGTTACGGCCGCCACCGCCACCACGGCCGTCACCGCCACCATCGCCACCTCCGCCACCACCACCGCGACCACCGCCGCCTACGTCACCACCACCGCGGCCGCCGCCGGATGGGGCGGCCGCAACGACCACGCCGCAGGCGGCGTCATCCCCTGCAAACCAGCTTCCTCACTCACCAATCGAAAGGATCTTGCCGAAACCTATCGGCCCATCGACGTCAGCCACTAAAGCAACCGTAACGAAGAAGCCACTCGATCTTTTGGAGGCAGAGATTATTTCTGCTCTTCTTGGACGTGGCCGAGTGCAAACCGAGCCGCTCATACTTGAACTCTCGCGAAGGCTCGGACTCGACTATATGGGTAACCGGAAGCTTCGAGCTGCGATGGATGCGCTGGAGGCGCGAGGTGCGATTCGGCGAGGGGTTCTCTATGTTGTCCTCGAGAACGTCTGAATTGTCCCAGCGCCTTCCCGAGGCGTTTAGGGCTGCGGCGTAGGCCTTTGGAGCTATGGTTTTGCGATGAGCACGGAGCCGACTTCCATCAAGGTTAGCTTCACGTTCTATCCGGCCGACGTGCGGGCGCTAAACGCGTGCGTGGTCGGCCTGCGTCGGGCCGGACTGCCGGTTCGCGGCGGCACGGTGCTCCGCGCGTTAATCCACTTTACCTCCGCAACCGAAATGTTCGCGCACGCGGTGCTGCTCACCAAGACCTACGACAGGAAGGACGGTCCGCGGGAAGCCGACTACGTGGCCGGTCATCCGACGGTCGATTTACCGCCCGATCTCGTGAAGAAGCTCGACGACGTGGTTACGGAGCTTGCCGACAAGATGATCCCGGCCAACCGAGCGTTCGTGGTGCGTGCATTGCTGCGCGCCGCTCCCACTGCGCAAACCCTGGCTCCGGCCGTCAGGAAATACCTTGCGGCCTTCCCCCCGCGACCACGCGGTTGGGCCGCTCGCAAGGCTCGCAATCGGGTCAAGCGCTGAATTCCCGGCAAAGCGGCAGGGGCTCGAAACGCAGCTGCGCGCCAACTTTCGGGGACTTTCTCCTTGGAATCCATTCCAGTGAACTCGATCCGCATGGGGTCGGCCTTGGGTAACCACGCCGGTTGCTGCACACTGTTACTCTGGCGGCAGTCCGGACCAAGGTTGACAATTGTCAACCGGGTCGCCCGCGGCCCGACGACATTCCGATTGGGTCTTGGAGCAATTGTCTGGTTGGTACCCGTCGTTCGGGCCGGCGTCCCAAGAAGTGCCCCGCCCGTCGGCCACCGAATAAACCCTCGCGCCAACCCTCTTCCACCGTAGGCTCAGCTAGTATGCTGTCAGCCAAGACTCGCGCGCTCCTCGATCAGAGTTGTGACGTCCTTTCGGTGACGATTCCCGAACATAACCGGATCCTCAAGGAGGCCGCGGAGCAACAGCTCCAGAACGGCATCGCCGGCCGGGAAAACCTCGATCGTTTCGCCGCCATCAAATATTTCCCGCTTTTCGAGGGCAAGATGAAGAGCGCCTATGCTGGCGCGTTGGCGGTGATTGACTCCTGCCACACGTGGGAGCCATTGCGCGAAATTCCCACTTATATCGAGGCCAAGACCGAGATCTTTGCTGACGAGGTTCACCAAAAAGTCGGGACCTTGGGACGAGGCGCACCCTTCAAACCCGAGCTAAAGGACATCCCTGCGCTCCATGCGTCCCTCAAGAAAGACTTCCGCTTTAAGTGCGAGGTGCTGATCAGAAACAAACGGAAAGACTTCCTGCTTAAAATCATCTTGGTGCCCCTGGCGTTGGGGCTCCTTTGGAAGGTGCTCAAGTAACAGGATGATGCGCTTGGACGTGGTTATGGCTCAGTAGTTGTCCCGGGCGATCTTCGGTCCTCGGCGGCCTGACGGCACCGGTCCCGGCTTCGCGACCGCGGAGAGCCCGGAGAAGCTCGGAGCGGTCGCCGCTGGTCCTTTGGGAGTCACTTTCTGGAGCCGGCGGCGCTCCCGCATAATCTCGGCCCTGGCAATAGACCGGCGGCAAAAGGCACCCACGCCGGCAGGCGAAGTCCTAAGCCCGTGTCTGGTCAGGGTCGCGGCGATCTGCTCGTAACTCATCGATTTGGCCGGAATGCCAGCAGCAGGTCCCGGAAGGGCGCCAGGCGACCACGGGAGTGCTCAGCCGGGTCATAACGCCACGCGTCTTCCCTTAGGAAAGCGGGCGGGTCGGAGGCAGGTATTTGTTCGTAAAAAAGATCGTATGGGTGAAATCAAAACAATCACGACGCGGTCGTTGGATAAGCAGAGCAGCAGCAGCGCAGCAGAAAAGCAGCAGCGAAGCAACCGAGGCCTAACGGACGTTAGGGGTTGCGTGTTCCTCATTATATAGGTAGACGGTAGCGGCGGCTGCCGCTCATTGGGTTGAGGGTGGCGTTATGGACGATGAGCTGACGACAGATCTCTGAAGGTTGGGATTGGGCCACTTTCTGGGGTAACTAGCCAGTTCTTGCTCGCAATCGTATGGGTTAATGGTATGGGTATGACATGGTCAGATTCGATAGACCCTGTGCATTCGTAAAAGGCGCCGTGGAGTATTTCCGGGAGCATATGGCATTAGGCGATTATATGGGGCAGGAAGGTCGTTCCGAGATGACTTGGGTGGGTTCAGGGGCTGGGCGCTTGGGTTTGCGCGGCCAGTGTGACCTGGCGCACTTCGAGAACCTTTGCCGGGGTCGGCATCCTCTGACCGGCGAAAAGCTCATGATCCGGGACAAGGGCTCCCATCGGCGGGTGGGCTATTTCGGGCAGATTTCTCCGCCCAAAGATGTTTCGCTGCTCTATTTGGTGGGCGGAGACCAGCGCATCGGAGACTGGTGGCGTGAGGCGGTGGCCCAAACCCTCCGGGAAATCGAGGCGGTGACCGCCACCCGCGTGCGGCGCGCCGGTGCCAACGCCGACCGGTCCACCGGCAACATGATTGCCGCCATCGTGACCCACGATGCCAGCCGGTCGCTCGATCCCCAGCTGCATACCCATGTGTGCGTCATGAATCTGACCTACGATGAGGCCGAATCCCGCTGGAAGAGCGTCCAGCCATCCGGCTTTTACCGCCATCTGGGCTATTTTAGGGAGATCTGTTACAACGAGCTTGCCCGCCGGATGCGCGCAGCCGGCTACGAACTGGAGCCCGCTCGGCGCATCGGTTTTGCCGTGAAGGGCGTTCCGCCCGAATTGCGCGAACGGTTCAGCAAGCGCCGCCAAGCGATCCTGGCCCGGGCCGCACAATTGGGTGCGACCTCGCAGGATGCCATGCTTGCGATCGCAAGCGACACCCGGGCCGACAAGGTCCACGCGACCGCGACCGACCTGCAGGCCGGATGGCGAAAGGAGGCGGGGACCGAACTGCCAGCATTGCAGGCCGTAATTGCCAAGGCAAACCCAGGCTCCGCCAGCCTTCCTTCGATGAGCGCTTCCGAGGCGGTCGCCTCGGCGATGGCGCATGTTTACGAAAGGAAGTCGGTCGTCGATGACCGGCTGCTGCTGCGGGAGGCGCTGATCGCGGGCCGCGGGCAGGTGTCACTCGATGGGCTAAGGCGTGCGGTGGGCGCGCGGGAGCGGGCCGGTGAATTGATTCGTTCCGGCGAGCAAATCGCCTCGCGCGAGGGCCTGCAGGCCGAGGAAGAGTTCACGGGTTGGGCGAATAGCCTGCTAAAGTCCTACGGATCGTTGGGCCGGCGCCCGGCCTTGGCTGGATTGGGCCAGGATCAGGCCAAGGCCGTCACGAACCTGCTCGAGACCCACTCAGGCGTGGCGATCCTCCAAGGCGATGCCGGCACCGGAAAAACCACCTGCCTTAAGGCCGTCGTGGCAGGAATCGAGCGGGCCGGCGGCCGGGTGTTCGGCTGCGCGCCCTCAGCGGGCGCCGCCGATGTGCTGCGCCAAGAGCTGATCGCGGAAGCCGATACGTTGCAGCAACTGCTGGTAAACGAGTCGTTGCAGCGGGCCACGCGCGGCCGTACGTTTTTGGTGGATGAGGCGGGGCTTATCTCGGTGAGGGAGATGCGCGAACTCTGCCGGCTGGCCGCCCGCAACGGCAACCGGATCCTGTTTGTGGGGGACACCAAGCAGCATACCTCAGTCGAGGCAGGCGATGCACTGCGGTGCCTCCAGCGGTATGCGCGCGTGCCAGTGTTCCGGCTGACCGAGATCCGCCGGCAACGGGATCCCGGTTATCGGAAGGCCGTGGCTCTGCTGGCCCGGGGCGATGCCTTCGGCGCATTCAATCAACTCAACCGCCTGGGAGCAGTCCAAGAAGTAGGCGCCTTCGGAAGCCTCTGGCATGCGGCGGCTGGGGACTATGTGAAGACCGTGCGTAGCGGGAAGAGCTGCCTGGCGATATCGCCAGTCTGGTCGGAAATCCGTGAATTCACGGCGGCCGTCCGCGAACAACTGAAGCTGACCGGTCTCTTGTCCCGCGAGGAGCGGCCGGTCACTGCAGTCGATCCCTTGAAATGGACCCAGGAGGAACGCCGCCGAATCCAGAACTACCAGGCGGGTGATGTGCTCACGTTTCACCGGCCCTACGGCATCTTCAAGAAGTTCGACACGGTGACCGTCGTGCGAGGCGAAGACCGGGTATTGGTGCTGCAGGATGGCGATGGAAACGAGCGGCGGCTGGACCCGCGCCGCGCGAGCGGCTTCGAGGTGGGATTCGCCCGGGAGATACCCGTGGCCGTGGGCGACCGGCTGCTGGTCCGGGCCAACCTCAAGGCAGCCGAACTGCGCAATGGCGATTTGGTCGAAGTCGCCGGATTTCGGGAAGACGGGAACATTGCGCTCAAGGATGGCCGCAACCTGCCGTACTGGTTCCGCCAGTTTGCCCACGGCTATGCCACGACCTCGCATGCCGCCCAGGGCAAGACCGTGGACCGGGGCATCCTGCTCATGGGCGACGAAGGCATTGCCGCGGGCAACCTGAAGCAGGCGTATGTGTCGAATTCGCGCTTCCGGGAAAGCCAGGTGATTTTCACCTCGTCCAAATCGGAGGCACGCGAGGCAATGATGCGGCCGGCCGACCGCCTGCTCGCAATGGAAATGGCTGAGCGCGCAGCCCGGCACGATGAGGCACCCAGCGACTCGCTTAAGTCCCATATCGGACCACAGCCGCGCATGGCCGTAACAGTCGGCTGAACAGCCATGAGCATCGAACAGCAGCCCGGCCCGCGGGTGCGCCGGATAACGATTGAACCGGCATGACGCTGAGCAACGCATCCGTTGTGACGATTTTCCGAAAGCACCGCTGCAGGAAAGTGGCGGTTTGAACCGCGCCAATCCACACTCAACATCTGATCAATCATCCCATGAACTCCGACCCCAAACCCAACCCGATCGAACGGCTGACCTATTCCGTGGAGGAGTCGGCGATCGCTCTCGGCGTCAGCAAACCCACCATCTACCGGCTCATCGTCCGTGAGATTCTCCGACCGCTCCCGGGCATTCGCCACAAGCGGATACCGTGTGATCAGGTGCGGCGGTTTGCTGCGGGCGAAGACTTGCATGGGCTGAACTGAAAGGCCGGTTCGGCTCCGGCAGGATTTGGGTCCCGGCAGGAAGGCAGAAGGGAGCCTCGGCGAAGGCGTCTGGGCGAGGATCGCGGCGGCAAAAGGCGCTTCCCCATGGGGCGGTTTTATGCACGATAATCGCCATGGGTATGACGACGAGAGATCCGGTTAAGGACACGGGAGGGGTGCAGTTTTTACGCCCGAATTCTTATACCATTTTATACCACCTCTTTTATACCATAGAGTGGAGAAAGTGGGCCAATTTGGGCATATTATTGAGACTGGAACCCAGTCAGAATGGCCGGTTTTCATAGTAGTAAGCACTTAAGGCTTATTGAGACTAAAATGCGTATTTACTTCATGGGTATCTGCGGGACGGCGATGGGCAATGCCGCGCTGCTCGCGCGTGCCGCCGGTCACGAAGTGCTGGGTTCCGACCGCGGCGCCTACCCGCCGATGAGCACGGTGCTCGCCGAGGCCGGCATCACCGTATACGAGGGCTATGATCCCGCGCAGCTGGAAAAACTCGCGCCCGACCTGGTGGTCATCGGCAACGCCCTGTCCCGCGGCCACCCCGAGATCGAGTGGCTGCTCGACACCCGCGCGCTGCCGTTCACCTCGCTGCCGGCCTGGTTGCACGAGTTCGTGCTCAAGCCCCGGCGCAACCTCGTCGTGGCCGGCACGCACGGCAAGACGACCACGACCGCGCTCACCGCGTTTCTCCTGCGCGAGAACGGTCGTGACCCGGGTTTTCTCATCGGCGGCGTGCCGCAGGACCCGCCGACCGGCAGCCACCTCGGCGCTGCCGCCGACCCTTTCGTGATCGAGGGCGACGAGTACGACAGTGCGTTTTTCGACAAGCGCAGCAAGTTCATCCACTACGCGCCGCACATCGCGGTGCTCAATAACCTCGAATTCGACCATGCGGACATCTTCCGCGACCTCGAGGACTACAAGCGGACCTTCGTCCACTTTACGCGCCTCGTGCCGCACAACGGTTTTATCGTGATGAACGGCGACGACACCAACCTGCGTTCGCTCGGCCCGCTGCCGTGGACGCGCGTCGTGCGGGTGGGCACAGGGGAGGGCAACGACCTGCGCATCATGGGCTTCACCGAAGACCCTGCGGGCGCGACCTTCAAACTGGAGTGGCGCGGGGCGCCATGGCGGGAGGTGCACTGGTCGCTGTCCGGAATCTACAACGCCCGCAACGCGGCGATGGCCGCCTGCGCTGCCGGCCTGGCGCTCAATCCGGGCGATCCCGTGGCGCTGTGCCTCGACGCGCTGGCTCGCTTCCGTGCCGTCCGCCGCCGGCAGGAGATGCGCGCCGGCACGCCAGCCCTGACCGTCATCGAGGATTTCGGCCATCATCCGACCGCGCTGGCCGAGACGCTGGGTTCGCTACGCGTCCGGTATCCCGGGGCGCGGCTGGCCGCCGTTTTTGAACCGCGCAGCAACACGGCCCGCACGAGGATCCTGCAGAACGGTTTCGCGCGTGCCCTCGCGCAGGCGGACGAGGTCTATCTCGGCGCCGTGAGCCGGGGCGACCTGCTCAACGAGGACGAGCGTTTCGACGCCGAGTCGGTCGCCCAGCAGCTCGAAACCCAGGGCGTGGATGCCCAATGGTTCTCGAACAACCAGACGCTCTGCGACCGGCTGATGGGGGAGACACTGCCGCCGCAGGGCACGCCCCGCGTCGTGGTGTTTTTCAGCAATGGGAGCTTCGACGGCATCATCGACCGGTATGCCGCCGCCGTAAAGCCATAGCTCGCTTCCGGTGCAGCCGTGACGATGCGGCAAATTCTTGCGCAACCGCCGCCCGTGGTGAATGCTTCGAGAGCGGCGCCTCAGTCTGACTCTCTTCATCGCCATCAACCTCGGACCGCCCAAACATGAAACCTGCCCTTCGTACCCTGATCGTTTTCACGACGCTGGCCATGGTCGCATCCCTGCGCCTTGAGGCATTGCCCGATGCCGAGGCGGCCGCCGGGCGCGTGATCGTCCGGCGCTATGCCGATGCCATCGTGGTCGTGAAAGCCACGGTAACCCTGAAGGTGAACGTGGGTGATCGCGTCATGCCGCCGAACGAGAACAAAATCGATGTCAACGGCACGATGATCACGCCGGCCGGCCTGACTGTCACCTCGCTGAGTGCGATCGATCCGCGGACGATCTTTGAAACCATGCGTTCGCAGACGTCCGCCAGCGTCATGGCCGTGGAACTCGAACAGTCGGACGTCAAGGGCCTGCGACTGCTGCTGACCGACGGAAAGGAAGTCCCGGCCAAGGTGGTTTGGAAGGATGCTGCTCGCGATCTGGCGCTGCTGGCGCCGGAAGGCGCGGCGTCGGCGGGGGGGCGCACCTTCACCTTTGTCAACCTGAATGAGGCCCCGGAGGCGGCCGTTGTGCTGGGTAATTATTACCACCTGTCGCGGCTGGGCGATACGATGCAGCGGACGCCGATCATGCGGCCCAGCACCGTCAATGGCATCATCGAGCGACCGCGTCGACTGCTGCTGATCAGCACCGATTCGTTTAACGACGCGGTGGGTTGCCCCGTGTTTGATCCCCAGGGACGGGTGTTGGGAATCTGCCTGCACTACATGGTCAATGGCCTTCCCAAAGGCACCGTGGTGGTGCCGGCCGCTGATGTGGCGGAGGTCGTCAGCCAGATGACGGTCCTCTGAGTGAAACTCATTGCGCCTGCCGGGCGACCTTGAATACCACGGGACGTTCGCCCTTGGGCAGGGCCAGCAGGTCGTACCCGTGATAACCGGTGATCTTGACCATCGCAAATTCACCCACCGGCAGGGAACGCGGCACGTAAACGCGGCCATCGATGTCGGGCGCGTCGGCCTCGCCCCGGGCCACCCCCGGCTCCTCGACGAGCACCTTGAGAGTGCGGCCGACCTGGCCCTTGCTGCTTTCGGCGGCGATGCCCTTTTGCAGCGCCATCACGCGACGCCAGCGCCGTTCCTTTTCCTTCGCCGGAATCTGGCCGGGCAGTCGGGCCGCCCGCGTCCCCTCCTCCCGTGAGTAACGGAACACGCCGAGGCGCTCGAACCTTGTCTCGCGGATGAACGCGCACAGTTCCTCGACGTCGGCTTCGGTCTCGCCGGGAAAGCCGGCGATGAACGTCGTGCGCAGGGCGATGCCGGGGATCCCCGCGCGGATGCGGCAGACAAGGTCGCGGATGTAGCATCCGTTCGTTTCGCGCTGCATGACGTCGAGCATGCGGTCGCTGATATGCTGCAACGGCATGTCGACGTACCGGGCCACCTTCGGGCATTCGGCGATGGTGCGGATGAGTTCGTCACTCCAGTGGGCCGGATGCGTGTAGAGCAGGCGGATCCAGAAGTCGCCGTCGATGGCTTGGAGCTGGCGGAGCAGCGTGGTGAGCGCGGCGCCGCGGGTCGAGTCGACCGGCGTGCGCGGGTTGGGCCGCTGCGCCCAGGTGTCCATGCCGAAGAAGGTCGTGTCCTGCGAGATGAGGTTCAGCTCCTTCACGCCCTCGGCCACCAGCCCGCGCGCCTCGGCGGCCACGCTCTCCACGGTGCGGCTGCGATGCCGGCCGCGAACCTGCGGAATGATGCAGAACGTGCACGGATGGTTGCAGCCCTCGGCGATCTTCACGTAGGCGAAGTGGCGGGGCGTGAGCCGGAAACGCGGGGTGTCGTAGTCGGGAATGTAGGTCGAGCGCAGCGTGACAAAGCTCTCCGGCGCATCCTCTTTGCCGCGTTCCCGGGCATAGATTTCCTCAATGATCGGCGCGACCCGGGTGATCTGGTCGAGGCCGATGAAGGCGTCGACCTCGGGCAGGGCCTCCGGTAGATCGCGCGCAAAACGCTGCGCCATGCAGCCGGCGACAATCAGCTTCTGCTCCTTGCGGCGCTTGCGCAGGCCGCGCTGCTCGTGGGCTTCGAGAATATGGCTGATCGACTCCTCCTTCGACGAGTCGATGAACGAGCAGGTGTTGACGATGACGACGTCGGCCTGCGCGGCTTCGGGTACGACCTGCATCCCGGCTTGGTGCAGATGGCCGACCATGATCTCGCTGTCGACAAGGTTCTTGGCGCAACCGAGGGAGATGAGGCTGACCGTGATCATCGCGAGGCTAGGCGTGGGCTTGGGGCGAAAAAAAAGCCGCGGCGGGCCGCCGCGGCCAAACGGAGACGCAGGCTGTCAAACCTTGGTGGCCTTGGCGGTCTTGGTCTGCCGGGCGCGCGCCTTCCGGCGTTTTTTGTAGGCTAGGTGGCGCTTTCGTTTGATCACTTTGTTGTATTGCTGGCTCATGAGATGAAATCGGGAGGGATCGGATGTTCCCAAGCGGGCTCTGCGAGTCAAGCACGGCGCTGGCCGGGTGCATCCCGCCGGCTACCGCGCTGCCGAATGTCAGCCGGCCAGCGGCTGGCCGTCGTGAATCCTGTCGCCGGTGCGCGTCCAGCGGTAAACGAGTGCCCCGGCGGGCCGTTTGAGCTGTTTGAAGAGCCCGGGGGCGTCGCGCTTCTGCACGGTGAATTCCGCCACGCCGTTGGCATCGCAACTCAGCACCTTGGCGAAGCCCTTGTAGATGCGCGGTTCGCCGATGACGCGCGCCAGGTCCGGGTCCGTGCCGGCATCGGCGTTTTCCGGTCTTCGCGCCAGGACGAGGAAGCTGCAGGGCAGGCTGCGCAGGTCGATGCCGGCGCGCCGGCCGAACTTCACCCAGTCGGAATCGGCGAAGATCGCCGGGGGAGGCGGCGCGAAATGGTGGCACCAGTGACGGGCGTTGTCCGGCGCCAGCAGGCCGCACGCGGCCTGGTGCGTGCAGGGGGCGACCAGCCGGAAGCGGCCGCGAAGCTGTTCGCGTACTTCGATCAGCGCCCGGCTGACCTCCGGCGTTCCGGGTTCGACCCATAGGATGGCGTCGGCGCGCGCGGCGAGTCCGCGCAGCGCCAGAAGTTCCGCGGCCGGCAGCTCGTTGAGCACGTGGCTGATGACCAGCATGCCGACCGGCTCGCCGCCGGCGAAGAACCCCGGGGTCACGTGCTCGACGTGAAGCTTCGGGAAGCGGGCCTGCGCGGTCTGGGCCGCGAAGTCGGCCGCAAGGGCGGAGTGATCCCATACGCGCAGCACGGTCACCCGGTCCGCGCCGAGCCAGCGGACGACGCGGCGTCCGGCCACGCCGCTGCCGCAGCCCCAGTCCAACACGGCTATTCTTCTCGTTTCGCCCGATGCACAGCCCTGTTCAAGGTTGAACATGGTTGCGCACGAAGGTTTCCAACCCCGTTGGTCGAGTTCCTGCAGGACGGCATCCCACTTCCAGCCGATGCGTTCTCCGTAAGTGAAGTCGTAGTTCGCGAGATCGGCCGGCGACGTCCAGTACGGCCCCTGCGCCGCGTCACCCGCCAGAAAGCGTCCGCGCAGTCGCTCGAGCACCGCCCAGTCGATTTCCTTCCACGTCATGGCGCTGGTTCGACGGGAAGTTTGTAACGTATTACGTTACAAACTTTCTCGGCTCGATTGCGATTTGTGCCGGGAAGGATGTCATCCATTAAATGACAAAGCCGCCGAGGAATCGAAGTCATGACACGAGGGGGAAACCGAGGCGGACGGCAAGATGCTGGGTGCGCACGCCGTAGAAGGCGGCGAGGTTGCGCACCTGCGCGGCAACGGCGGCGCGGTCGCCGGGCGGCGGGCGGCGCACGGCCGCGATCATGAGGTTTCTTGCCGTGTGCTCGATGGAGATGAACTCGAAGGCCCGCGTCTCGTAACCCGCCCATTCGAGCAGCAGGGTGCGCAGCGCATCCGTGGCAAATTCCGCCTGCCGTTCGTGGAAAATGCCATGGCGCAGCGCGGGGCCGAGCACGGCCGGGGCCGTGAACTGCGGACTCAGCTCCTTGTGGCAACAGGGCGCCACCACGATGAGAGCGGCTGCGGCGGCGATGCCTTGGGCGATGGCATCATCGGTCGCGGTGTCGCAGGCATGCAGGGCGATGAGAACATCGAGTTTGGTCAGCGGAGCATCGGCGATCAGGCCCGCGGCAAACTCGAGCCCGTCGCAGCCGCACTCCCGGGCGGTGCGGTTGCACAGCTCGACGAGTTCCGGACGCTGCTCAATGCCGCGCACGTGAACCGGCCGCTGCGCGATGGTTTGGAAAAACTGCCAGGCGGCGAACGTGAGATAACCCTTGCCGCAGCCCATGTCAGCCACCTCGACGGGACGGTCGGCCGACAGCGGCGCGTCCTTTACGAGGGGAGCGAGCAATTCGACGAAGCGGTTGATCTGTTTGAACTTTGCGGCCATGCCCTCGCGCACCGTCCCAGTGGCGGTCGTCACGCCGAGCCGGTGCAGCCAGGGGCTGGAGGAAGGAATCAGCCGGTCCTTGCGACGGTCGTGCTCGCCCGAAGGCGGAGCGACGGTTGCGTGGGGCAGGATCTTGAGCCGCGTGGTGCCATCGCGGGCGAATTCGAGCTGGGCGTCCTGCGTGGTCGTGAAGAGATGGGCGCTGCCGAAATCGCCGCCGATCAGGCCGACGAGCTGGGTGAGAGCCGCGGCCGGCGCGTGGTTCTTCGTGATATCGCGCGCCGCATAGCGCCAGACAAACGACAGGTGCGGGCCGGCTTGCAGCGTGACCGGACGAACATGGAGGTTGCGCAGCGTGGCGTCGACGCCGCGGTACCGGCCCAGGGTGAGTTTGATCAAGGTGCCCCCGGCGATGCTTTCACCCAGCAGACGGAGGAATTCCTCTTGGGGGGCGGCCATTCCGGAAAGCGAGAGGCAGAGTGAGCGAGAGGGCGAGAAAAAATGCGCGCAGCGCAGCGCTAGGAGGCAGGCAGTCATCGACCGGCGTGTGATCACACCAGCGGCCGGTGCCGGGCGACGAGCCGGTAGACGACCTCGGCGACCGGAGCAAAACCGGGCAGACGTTCATAGGCTGTCCGCAGCCAGGTGTGATGGGTGGCCAGGGCCCGGGCACGGAAGATGGCCTCGGCGGCGGAAAAAACCCGGCCGTCAGTGTCTATCAATTGCACGGCGCGGGCGAACTCCGCAGGCGGAATCTCCGGGAAGCGGTCCGCCGCGGTCTGCGCGGGCTCCAGATCAAGTCCGTCACCGGCCGCCTTGCGCCAGCGGTCGACCCACCGGCGGCAAAATGTGCATTCACCGTCGAAGAGCAGGACCGGACGCACCGGGGGAGGATGCGCGACACGTCGGGGCTGGCTGGTGCTTCCTGCCATGCGGGAAAATGCCACGACCACGGGCTGCGGGCAAGACACCGGGGCATATTCGGTCGAGCCCCGGACGGGAACGAATCACGGCAGCCGCTTCATTGCCTCGATGAGCTGCGGCTGGGTCGGGTTGAGCTTGAGCGCCGCCGCGTACTCGGTGCGGGCCGCCGCCGGATCGCCTTTTTTCTCGAAAATCTGTCCCAGGCGCCAATGGGCGGCCCAGAGCGGAGGCTGGTTGTCATCCGGTGTGTGGGCGAGGTACTCCTTGAGTGAGGCGGTCCCGTCGTCGAGTCGCAGGCCGCTGAGTGCCGCCACCCGGCCGATCTGGTAGACGGCGTCGAGCGCTTCGGGACGGCTGCGGTGTAAATTCTCCAGGGCCTCGAAGGCCTCCTCGAACTTTTTGTCGGCAACGCTGAGTTCGGCGAGGGCGAGCGTGCCCCGGACGGCATCGAGCTTTTGAATCTCCTGCGCTTGGGTCCGCGCCTTGTTCACGCCGCCGCCGACAATCGCCGGCGCCGACCGGTAGAAATTAAACAGCGCGTACCGGGCATTGACGCTCTGGGGATCGAGTGCCGCGCCCTTTTCGTAGGCGGCGAGGCATTTCCGGGCGAAGCCGAGCTTGGAGAACAGGCCGGCCTTTTGCGCCGAGAGACCATAGGCGTCACCCAGTGCCTTGAAATAGGGCGAAGACCGGGGCGCAAGCGTCGTGGCTTTCTCCAGCCATTTCACCGCCTCCTCCTGCTCGTCCCGCATGAGGGCCAGCATGCCGAGACGGTAGGCCGCCTCGGCGTTGTCCGGATCGGCGGCGGCCACCTGCGCGAACGCGGTGCGCGCCTCCGCGTAACGTTTCGCATGGTAAAGTTCCTGCGCCTCGGCCAGCGTGGCGGCATGGAGCCTGCCGATGGACGTTAAACAGGCGAGGGCAAGGAGAGCGCGATAGCAAGCGGGCATGACAGCAGTGAGTGCGGGCGGAATGTGAAAGGTTCCGCGGCAGCTGTCCAGCGGACTGAACGGCGGCGCGCCGCGACCAAATCCAATCAACGAAAAAGCCGGCAGGGAACTGCCGGCGTTTCGGAAGACCCGGGGAAGAACCGTCTCAGTTCTTCCCGGTCTTTTTGACCGCTTTGCTTTCGAAGAATTCGCGGAGAACCTCCATGCGCTTGCGCAGGCGCTCATCCTGCTCGATCTCCTCGACGCTCCGCTGGGCCTCATGCTTGGCCATGAGCTTGCGGATCTTCTGGAGGGCGAGGTTCTGGAGCTGCCGCACCCGTTCGCGCGTGACCTTGAATTTCCTGCCGACCTCCTCGAGGGTCAGCTCGTCATGACCGTCGAGGCCGAAGCGCATGCGCAGGATGTCGGCCTCGCGCTTGTCCAGCGAGTTGATCATGCCGTTGAGGTCGGACTTGAGGTTGCGCTCCCGAACGTTCTCGTAGGGGCTGACCGCATTTTCGTCGCCCACGATATCGCCAAAGGTGGCGGAGTCGCCTTCCTCGCCGATGGGCGCGTCGAGCGAGGTCGGGCGGATGCTGACGGACTTGAGGTGGGCGACCTTGTTGACGGGGATGTTGAGCTCTATCGCCACTTCCTCGTCGGTCGGCTCGCGACCGAACTCCTCGGCGAGCTTGATGGCGGCCCGGCGCATCTTGGAGATTTTATCGACGAGGTGGACGGGCAGACGGATGGTTTTCGACTGGTTGGCGAGGGCACGCTTGATGGACTGCTTGATCCACCAGGCGGCGTAGGTGCTGAGCTTGCCACCCTTGCGCGGATCGAAGCGTTCGACGGCCTTGATCAAACCGATGTTGCCCTCGCTGATGAGGTCGAGCAGCGGCAGGCCGAAGTCCTTGTAATCATGCGCGATTTTCACGACGAGGCGCAGGTTGGCCTGAATCATGTGATTGCGGGCGGCCCGGTCGCCCCGGCGGATGCGGCGCGCGAGCTTCACTTCCTCGGCGATCGTCAGCAACGGGGTTTTGGCGATTTCCTGGAGATAAAGCTGCAGGCCGCTGCGCTCGAGGGGATCAGGCTCGACAGGGGGTGGCTCAGGCTTCTCGAGAAACGAGGGGGCAGCGTCGAGGGTGGGGGATGGTTGCGGCAATACTTCGGCCCGGACATGGGCCGGTTCGGCAACGGGAAAGTCACCCGACTTGGAGGAGTATCTAAGGTACGATGCCATGGGCGTGATATTTTCGATAGTTAGACGCTTAAACAAGCCGCAGGAGGCCTGCTTACATCAAGTATGACGCGAACTAATCGTTTGGGTTTCACGTATGTCATAGCTTAATGTGTTCCACTCTAGGCTGAGGGCGGCAGCCATCGCACGCGGGCCGGCGACGTTTTGGACAGCCGGGCCATAATTGCCCGGTTTGGCGTGGGTACAGGGCGAAACGACCCGCTCAAAGCCCCTCGGCGATGGCCACGGCCTTGAGCAGCGCGGAGGCTTTGTTGATGCTCTCCTGATATTCCGACGCGGGCACGGAGTCGGCCACGATGCCGCCGCCGGCCTGGATGTACACTTTGCCATCCTTCACGAGGGCCGTGCGCAGCGTGATGCAGGAATCGAGGTTGCCATCGTAGCTGAAATAGCCGAGCGCGCCCGCGTAGAAACTGCGCTGGAGTTTCTCCTGCTCGGCGATGATTTGCATGGCGCGGATCTTCGGCGCTCCGCTGACCGTACCGGCGGGGAAGGTGGCGCGCATGAGATCAAAGGCGGTCTTGTCGGGCGCGATGCGGCCCTCCACCTGCGACACGATGTGCATGACGTGCGAGTAGCGCTCGACGACCATGAACTCGGGCACGGTCACGCTGCCAAAGCGGCAGACGCGACCGATGTCGTTGCGCGCCAGGTCGACGAGCATGAGATGCTCCGCCCGTTCCTTGTCATCGGCGAGCAGCTCCTTTTCGAGCGCCAGATCCTCGGCCGCGGAGGCGCCGCGGTGGCGCGTGCCGGCAATGGGACGGATTTCGACGTAGCCGTCGGTCACGCGCACGTGCACCTCGGGCGAGGCCCCGACGAGGGCAAAGTCGCCCGTGTCGAGCAGGAACATGTAGGGCGAGGGATTGACCGCGCGCAGCGCGCGATAGAGATCGAGGGGCGTCTTTTTGAATTCGCGGGCGAACCGATGGGCCAGCACGACCTGGATGATGTCGCCGGCGCGGATGTATTCCTTGGCGTCCTCGACCATCTTTTCAAAAGCCGGGGGCGTAAAGTTCGAGGGGGGAATGTCAATCCGCGGCGGCTCCACCAGGGCCGACGACGCCAGTTCGCGCGGTTGCTTCAGGAGATCGTAAAGACTGTGCAATTCGGCCACGGCGGCGGTGTAGGTGGCGGCCGGATCGGCGTGCACGTGGGCGTTGACGCAGAGGCGGAGCGTCTGCTTGGCGCGGTCGAACATCAGCAGGGTGTCCGAGAGCATGAAGTAGATGAGCGGAAGGCCGAGTTCGTCACGCGCCGCCTCGGGCACGGTCGGCTCGATGCGGTGGATGTATTCATAACCCAGGTAACCCACGGCGCCGCCCATGAAGCGCGGCATGCCCGGGACATGGACGGGCTGGTAGCCGGCGATTTCGGCTTCAATGAGCTTGAGCGGATCATGCGGCGTGGGGATGCGCTGCACCGGGCGGCCGGGCTCGCGAATCTCGGTGGTGTCCGCATAGCAGGCGAAGACCCTGCGCGGCCGGCAGCCGATGAAGCTGTAGCGGGAGACGGCTTCGCCGCCTTCGATGGACTCGAGCAGGTAGGCCGGCCCGGCGGCCTTGAGCTTGGCGTAGGCCGAGACGGGCGTCTCGAAGTCGGCCATGAGGTCGGCGTAGACGGGCACGACGTTGCCCTGCTCGCACAAGCGCAGAAAGGCTTCCTTGCTCGGTTGGATGTTCATGCCGGAGGGCAACGGTTATGCGCCAGTCGCCGCCGCCGGCAAGGCGAATGACAATCGGTCCGACCATGCACCGGATAACCGAAGCAGTCATCATACTTGAGATTACGGTGGTGGTGGCGGTAGATTCAGGGTGTTCGGTTGCCCCCGACCATGAAAATACCCCCGCTGCCCGGTATCGCCGCCACCGTCCTCGCCGCCTTCCGCACTGCGCTTCGGGCCCGCGCCGTGAAAAACTTCACTAATCAGCTCACCCCTAAAAACCAGAGGTAAGTGCCATGTCCATGACCAGACGTACTGCCATCAAGATTCTCGCGGGCGCCGTGCCCGCCGTCGGCGCGCTGCGGGTTCAAGCCGCGACCGCGGAAGATGCCGGCCTCAACATTCAGTCCGGCCCGTTCAAAGGTACGCGCGAATCGCTCAGGGCCTACCGGGTTCCCGAGTGGTTCCGCGCCGCCAAGTTTGGCATCTGGGCGCACTGGGGCCCGCAGTCGGCGGCGGAGGCGGGCGACTGGTATGCGCGCAACATGTACATGCAAGGAAGCAGGCAGTATCAGTACCACGTCGAGCATTACGGCCATCCCTCGAAGTTCGGCTTCAAGGACCTGATCCCGACGTGGAGGGCGGACAAGTTCGACCCGGATTATCTCGTGGGACTCTACCAGAAGGCCGGGGCGAAATACTTCATGAGCATGGGAGTGCACCACGACAACTTCGACCTTTGGAACTCGAAGCATACGCGCTGGAACGCCGCCAACATGGGACCGAAACGGGACATCGTCGGCGAGTTCCGGCAGGCGGCGCTGAAGCGGGGAATGAAGTTCGGCGTCAGTGACCATCTCTGGATCTCCCACAAGTGGTTTTCCACCAGCCACGGTGCCGACCAGGATGGCCCGCTGGCCGGCATTCCCTACGATGGGATGGACCCGAAGTTCGTGGACCTCTACGGCGATTCGCACGAGGTCTACACGAAACTGGACTGGAACGAGAATGGCATCCCGGAGTCGTGGAAGCGCCACTGGTTCGCGCGGATCAAGGACCTGGTGGACAACTATCAGCCGGATCTCCTGTACTGCGACGGTCACATCCCCTTCGAAGAGATTGGACTGAGTCTGGTGGCGCACCTGTACAACCTGAATGCGAAACTGCACGGCGGCGACGTCCAGGCGGTCTATACCAGCAAACGCCGCGAGGATTCCGAGGTAGGGACGTGCCTCTTGGACGTCGAGCGCGGTGTCGTCGAGAGCATCTGGCCCAACCCATGGCAGACCGACACGTGCATCGGCAGCTGGCATTATCGGCGGGGGATCGAATACAAGACGCCGAAGACCGTCATCGACCTGCTCGTGGACATCGTCAGCCGCAACGGCAACCTGATGCTGAATTTCCCGCTGCCCAACAGCGGCATGCTCGATGACGAGGAGCTGAAGATCCTCTCCGAGATCACCGCCTGGATGGCGGTCAACAGCGAGGCGATCTACTCCACGCGTCCCTGGAAAATCTTCGGCGAAGGTCCCGGCACCCACAAACCGGCACCCAACGAGCAGTTCAATGAAAAGAGCCGGAAGGAGCTCACCGCCGCAGATGTGCGTTTCACGACCAAGGGTAGGGTGCTTTACGCCTTCTTCATGGGCTGGCCGGAGAAGGAAGTGGTGATCGCGCCGCTCGCGACCACCAGCCCGCATGTCACTGGAAAGATCGGCGGCGTGGAACTGCTCGGCTTCCCCGGCAAGCTGGCGTGGACGCACGACGACGCGGGGCTGAAGGTCCAGCTGCCGCCCGAGAAACCCTGCAACCACGCCTATGCCCTGAAGATCACCGGGCTCTCCTGAAAGACAGCGTTCAAGTAACCGGCCGACGCAGCCCCGCGTCCCAGCCTGCACCCCTGAAGCCCAAAGTTCGAGGATGAGACTAAGGCGCGTCTTCAAACCGTCATTGCGAGGAGTTCCGTGCAGCGGAACGACGAAGCAAACCAGCTGGATCGCCACGCCCCGCGGCGGCGGGGCTCGCGATGACAGGCGGTTTGAAGACACGGCCCAGCCCTCGCCTGACCTCGGCACGGCGGGCAAGATCGCGCCCTTACCGATACCATGACCACTCGTTCCTTAGCCTCTCTCATCATCTCGCCCCTGCTTGCCGCGGCCGTCGCCGCCGCCGAACACCCGTGGCAGGAACTCAACGATCCGTCCGCAGCCGAAGTGGCGGCAAATTTCACGAACCCGCCGCCCGAGTATGGACTGACCATCTGGTGGGGCTGGGATGGGGTGATCACCGAGGAAGTCATCAACCGCGATCTGGATGCGTTCCAGGCCAAGGGCATCCGCGTCGTCACGATCGAAGCGGGTTATGGCATGTCCGCTCCCTACCTCTCGCCCGGGTGGTTCGAGACCATCCAGCTCGCCGTCGAGCAGGCGAAGCGCCGCGGCATGCGGGTCTGGCTGGTGGACGAAGGCAAATATCCGAGCGGTTTCGCCGGCGGCAAATTCAGCGCGGAGCGGCCCGACCTGCACATGCAGGCCCTCGTGGTCGGGGAACGGATCGAGATCGCCGCCGGGGAGACCCTTACCCGCAAGCTGGCGCCGGAGGTTGAGGGCGTGCTGGCCGTCAATCAGGTGGACAAAAGCAGCCGGCCGCTCGTCACCAATGCCGGCGAACTGCGGTGGACCGCGCCGGAGGGGAAATGGGAGGTTCTCATCATCCAGCATGCTTTCCGGAGCTCGCCGACGCGCGCCGTCAACAATCTGACCCGGGGGAAGGACGACAAAAACTCGCTGGAGGATTATCTCAACCCGGCGGCGACGCGGCAGTTCCTTGTCTGGACCCACGAGCAGTACAAAAAATATGTGGGCGCGGAGTTTGGAGTAACCGTGCTGGGTTTCCGCGGTGACGAGCCGGACTATTCGATCAGCGGCATTCCGTGGACACCGGCGATTTCCACCGAATTCGAGCAGCGGAAGGGTTACGACGTGCGGCCGTATGCCGCATCGTTTTTCGCCCCTCATCCCACGGAGGAGCAGCAACGGGCGAAGGCGGATTATTGGGACGTTTGGTCAGACCTTTTTCGTGACAATTTCTTCCGGGTGCAGGGCGAGTGGTGCGCCGCAAACGGCATCGAGTACCTGGTACACCTCAATCATGAGGACCAGATGATGGCTCTGATTCATTCCGAGGGAGACTTCTTCAAGGACATGCGGTACGTGGAGGTGCCGGGCATCGACACCATCTGGAATCAAATCTGGCCGGGCAAGGTGTCGGACTTTCCGAAGTACGCCTCCTCGGCGGCGCACGGGTTCGGCCGGCCGCGCGCGTTCACGGAGAGCTTCGCTGCCTACCGGACGCCTCCGACGGTCGAGCAGGCAAGGTGGGTCATGAACCAGCAGTATGTGCGCGGCATCAATCTGCAGGAGGTCATGTTTGTCATGGCTTCGAGCGGCGGGCAGATCGGCTTCCGCGGCTGGCTGGGTGATGAAAAATTCCCCGCGGCGGTGGCCTATGCGAACCGCGCCACCTATCTGCTGGCGCAGGGCCGGCCCGCGGCCGGGATCGCGGTCTACTATCCGAACCTGAGCATGTGGCTCGGCGATGCCGCGGCCGACGCCGGCACGCTCGCGCTCATGCAGCAGTTGCTGGAACGCCAGCGCGACTTCGACTTCATCAACGAGGAGGCATTCGCCACGGCCCTGATTCCCGATGGTGGTGCCCTGAGAAATCTCAGCGGCCAGTCCTACCGTGCCGTCATCGTGCCGCCGTCGAGCGCGATTTCCCGACTGGCGCTGGACCGACTGCATGCCTTCGCCGAGGCCGGCGGTCGCGTGATCTTCCTCGGTCGCCAGCCTTCGCTGGTCGTGGGGAAAACGTTCCTGCAGGCCGGCGGGCCGCCGGACTTGGGCTGGGCCGTGCGTGAGCCGTCGGGAGAATTGACGCCGCGCGTCATCGAAGCGCTGCCGCCACCGGACGTGCTGCTGGATCAACCCTGTCCGCCGGTGAAATATCTCCATCGGCGCTGGCGGGATGCCGACCTCTATTTCTTCTTCAACGAAAGCGACCAGCCGCAGACGCGCCAGGCGACGCTGAGCGGCGGCGGCCCGGTGCAGGTCTGGGATGCCAATGCGGGAACCATCGGACCTGCGGACAACACGGCGGCAGGGAATGGAACAGTAAGACTGCGGCTGGAGTTGGAACCCTTTGGAACCAGGTTCATCGTGGTTGGCGCAGTGCCTCCGGCCACGGTTGATAAGCGGTGATGATTGGCGCCGGGCACAGACAACTCACCGCGAAGGCTCCCACCGGTCCTGATTTTCTCCATGTATTTCCCAAGAAAGGTGAACACATGAAACTCACAGTCATGTCATGTCGCAACGTCTTCTGCGCCTTTGCCCTGATGGCGGCCTGCCTTCAGGGGCAGCCCGCCTCGTCCATTCCCCATCTCGAAAAACGGGGTGCGACCACCCAACTGATCGTCGACGGCAAGCCGTATCTCGCCTTGGCGGGGGAGGCCGCCAACACCGCTTCCTCCAGCCTCGACTACATGGAGCCGGTCTGGCCGCGGCTCGTGCAGATGAACCTCAACACCGTTCTGGTGGCCGTGGCGTGGGACTGGATCGAGCCCGTGGAAGGCAAATATGATTTCACGCTCGTGGACGGACTGCTCGCGGGCGCCCGGAAGAACAATCTGCACGTCATGTTCCTGTGGTTCGGGAGCTGGAAGAACGGCATCTCCAGCTTCGTGCCCGCCTGGGTCAAAGCCGACCAGGACCGGTTCCCGCGCGTGACTATCAAGAGCGGCAAGTCCATCGAAGTCCTCTCCACGTTCGCTTCCGCAAATCTCGAGGCCGATACGCGCGCCTACACCGCCTTCATGCGGCATCTGCGCGAGGTCGATTCCGCGCAGCACACCGTGATCATGATCCAGATGCAGAACGAAGTGGGCATTCTCGGCGATTCACGGGACCGTTCGGCCGCGGGCGAGGCGGCCTTTGCGAAGGCCGTGCCGCCGGAGCTGACGGACTACCTGCAGAAAAACCGGGACCGGTTGTATCCGGACCTCCTCAAACTCTGGGAGGCCGCCGGCTTCAAGGCCGCGGGAACCTGGCAGGAAGTCTTCGGCAGCGGGCCGGCGACGGATGAAATCTTCATGGCGTGGAATTATGCGCGCTACATGGATCACATCACGATGGCCGGGAAGGCTGAGTATCCGCTGCCGGTGTTTACGAACACGTGGATTGTCCAGCCAGAGGACAACGGGCCGGGCGATTATCCCAGCGGAGGACCGGAGCCGCTCGTCATCGACGTGTGGAAGGCCGGAGCGCCGTCGATCGACATCAACGCGCCGGACATCTACCTGCAGAATTTCGCGGACTGGGTCGCGCGTTTCCACCGTGACAACAATCCGCTCTTTGTGCCCGAATCCCGGGGCGACGCGGGCGGCGCCGCCAACGCGTTCTATGCCATCGGGCAGCACGCCTCGATCGGCTACTCGCCCTTCGGGATCGACAACGCCGGGCGGCTGGTCGCCCTGCGGCCGGACGCTGGCGCGCCGCCACCGGCCGAGGTCGAAAACCTCCCGCTGCCCAAGGCGTATGCGGTGCTGTCCCAACTGACCCCCCTGATTCTGGAGCACCAGGCGGCCGGCACCATCGCCGCCGTTTCGCTCAACGCGCAGCACGCAACGCAGAACATCCCCATGGGTAACTACACCGTAACCGTCGATCGACGGCACAACCGGCGCAATCCCTCGGAGGTCGCACCGACGGGTTATGGCCTCTTTCTGATGGTGGGACCTGACGAATATCTGGTGGCAGGCAGCGACCTTCAGGTCACGTTCACCTCGACCTCGCCGGGACCGCCGATCGCCGGGCTGGCCGAAGTCTGGGCTGGCAAGTACGTGGATGGGACGTGGGTGCCGGGCCGCAAGCTGAGCGGCGACGACATCCTGCTGAATTACAAACTGGACGAAGCTGCCGCGAACAACCAGTCGGGAAGCGGTCTGATGTTTGGCCCTGACGGACCGACGATCCAGCGCGTCAGGCTCTATCGCTACAAGTAAAGGCGCTCACGCGTGGGACCGATGCGCTTGCGTGGAGGGCGTCCTGCCGTCCAGCAGAATTGCCTTCCTGAGGGAAGACACGCTTGCGTGGAGGGCGGTGCTCCCGCACCGCCGACGGTTGACCTTGGGAAGCACGCCGGATGGTGGAGAATACGCAGTTGTCCTGCCAATCCCCGGCGCGGAGTCTCGCCGCGATCCGGTGTCACTCGAATCCCAACTCCCTGTTCGCAGCCATCCCGCGCATTGGCCGGTGGTGAGAATGCGAAATCGGTCCAGCGCGGTCTTCCTGACGGTATGCGTGCGCGGCCGGCGGCCGCTGCTCGCGCGTCCTGACATTCACGAAATCCTGATCGCAGCATGGCGCGCCGCCGATCAATGGATCGTCGGGCGCTACGTCCTGATGCCGGATCATCTCCACATGGTCTGCGCGCCGGCGGAAGCAACAACTGCGTCATTGGCCCAGTGGGTGCGGTTTTGGAAGGGCCGGTCGTCAAAGATCTGGCCGTTCGCCGCCGAGAAGCCGGTCTGGCAGCAAGATTTCTGGGACCGGCAGCTGCGTTGCGGGGAGAGCTATACGAAGAAGTGGCAATACATCGTGAACAATCCAGTCCGTGCCGGCCTGTGCACGCGCGCGGAAGATTGGCCCTTCCAAGGTGAGATCGTCGAATTCCGTTTTCACGCCGGCTGATATTGACGTCGATATAGGAATAACGGCTCGGCGGGAGCCTCGCCCTCCCCAAGGCCGATGCGCTTGCGTGGAGGGCGGTGCTCCCGCACCGCGCCGTTTCACTTCGCCACGCGGGTTTCCGGCGGTCCGAGATAGCCGGGCTTCAAACCGCCGCAATCGATCACAATCTTGTCCACCACCACGCCCGGATCGACCATGTAGATTTTCAGCACGTGCGCGCCGGCGGCGGGCACGCGGAGCCGCGTCGAGACCGCGAGCACCTCGTTGAGCACGCTTTGAGACCACTCCGGCGAGCCCACCTCCGCGCCGGCGGTCACCAGCTGCGGTAACTGGTCATCGAGCGCCACGGCCAGACGCAGGCCGTTGCCGGTCAGGATGGGCTGGGTGGGGAGGAGGTTCACGATCGCCGTGATCTCTCCCGCCGTTGATAAATGCACCCGGTAATCGAGCAGCGGGGCATCGGTCATGAGCTGCGCCGGCTCGATGCTCGCCGCGGTCGTGGGGAAAACCGCCACCGCGTCTCCGGTGCGTCCGAGTCCGGGAATGACCTCCCAGCCTGCGCCTCCTTGGTCAATTTTATCCGTGTAGTGCTCAGCCTCGATCGACACGACGCCGTTCGTCTCGATGAAACCGTCAAACCCGGCCGGCGCCTTGGCCGGCGCGTGGGCGGGACCTTCCGCGGCATTCGGCGCGGACGCAAACCGAGGGAGAGCCCAAGGGGCGATGCGAATCCTCCGCCACTGGTTGTCGGCTGGCTCAAGGGCAAGGATGCGACGCCATTTTCCACCGGCGATCTGTTCGTTGAAAACGCGTGTATCTTCCTTCAGCCGGGCGTCGGCGGCCTCCGCCTGCCGGGCGAGTTCCGGTGCATCGGCCTGACCGGCCGCGGCGTGGAGCGCCGAAAGTTCGCCGAAGAAGTAGCGTTCATTGGCCAGGGCGGCGCCGCGCACCGGATACGCCACCAGCTCATAGAAGGCGTCCTTGGCGGCATCCGGCAGAGTCGCATGGAGTCGGTCCACCCGCGCGCGCAGTTGGACCAAGGCTTCGAGCCGCTGCCGCGTCTCCTCCGCCGTGAACGGACTCGGACGCGGCGACTCATTTGGCAGCCACCATTGGAGATGCTCCGGCTTCCGCTGGAAGTTGAGCCGGTAGTACTGATCCATGATACCGGCAATTTCCCGGGCGTGTTCCGCTCCAAACTCGCGCGCGGCCCAAGCGACGAGGAAACCGGGCAGATTGTCGCGGTGCCAACGCGTAATGTCCCACGCCATCTCCAGGAAAAATTCCGTGCCAATCTCGGCCGGCTTGAGGTCACCGACGTTGACGATCCAGATCCGGTCGGCGCCGTGATCGTAGGCTTTGGTCATCTCCTCCCAAACCAGCGCCGGGGGCGTGGTGCAGAGCCAGAGGTAGGACAGCGGGCTGCCGAGATAGGACAGATGGTAGTACACGCCCGAACCACCCCGCCGCTGCTGCTCCGCCGCCGTGGGGAAATGACGGATGTAGCCAAAATTATCGTCAGGCCAGACGAGAGTAACGTCATCCGGCACGTGCAGGCCGGCGTGATAAATATCGAGCACCTCCTTGTACGGGGTGAACGCCTGGGGAACCTGCGTCACATCGGGATTCACGTGGTTCGCGAGCAGCAACCGCTGGTCGGCGAAAATCTGCTCCAGCACGCGGAGGTGCTCCGCGGTGGTCGTCGGGCCAACCATGGCGGAGTCGTGGATCCCGCGCATGCCGAGGGTGTAAATGTTTTCGAAGCGGCCGTTCTCCCGCACGCGCTGCTCCCAATACTTCAGCACACCTTCGCGGTTCGTCACGTAGTTGTAGCTTTCGGGCGGGGCGGTCCACTCAGTGACGTTGTCGCGCAGCATCGGCTCCGCGTGCGACGAGCCCATGACGATCGCATAGGCGTCGGCGAGCTGCTTGTTCTGCGGGTAGAGATTGAACGCCTTGGTGCAGGCGTGCATGGCCGGCCAGAGGGTGTTCGCCTTCAGCCGCAGGAGCAGTTCGAAGATGCGGGCATAGGTCTTGGGGCCGATGTCACCCAGTTCGGGCTCGAACGTCTTTGCCGCCCACGGCTGCAGGCCCCAGTCCTCGTCGTTGAGGAAGATGCCGCGGTATTTCACCGACGGCGGACCGTGTTGGTGTGCACCCGCCCGGATCGCCAGTGAAGCGCGCTTGGGCACCGGCACATCCGCCCACCAATACCACGGCGAGACGCCGATCGACTCCGACACCTCGTAAATCCCGTAGATGGTGCCGCGGCGATCGCTGCCGGCGATGACGAGGGCTTGGTCCACATCGGGCGCCGGGTCGTTCACGACCTGCACCACGTAGCTCTCCCATTCGCCGCGCACCCCGCGGGCATCGAGCTTTCCGGCCGCCGCCAACCCGTCAATGAACTTGCTCTGCCCCAGCATCCCGATGAGCACGAGCGGGCCGCGCCGGGACGCCGGGTCCTGGCTCAGTTGCGGCCGGACGCCCGTGACGCGCTCGACATCCGCGGCCAGATCACCCGCGGCCCGCAGGATCGATTTGTCAGCCCCGGGCTCGAGCCAGATGGCCGCGGACCGTCCTCCCGTCGCCAGCACAAAGTCGGCGGCGCCGGGCGATTCGGTCAGCAGGGACTCACCCCGGGCCATGCGGGTGTCACCTAACAGTCGAACCGACAGGAGCCCGATCAGCAGCAAGGGGGCGGCGATGATCGAGACTGGCCTCCATTGTACTCGGATAATAAACATGGAAACTGAACCCGGGATTAACCTGTTGATTTCCAGCGCAGGCCGTTCTGGCTCAAGACAAATAAAGTTGGAAACTGAGTGCTCAGGCTATCGTTGGCACCCGCTGGACAGGGGAAACAGGCTGCGCAGCATGGTCGGGGTTCGTGGAAAATCGACAACTTACCAGGCAGAGGGAATTGATGCTACCCACAGGCGGCGCGGTTGGAAGACTACACCCGCGCTCCAAAGCACGGCGATAATCCACGCCAAACATGATCTGGGCAACTTTGTGCGCCAATTTGAGGAGTACATCGGGGGCGGATGGCGATCGCTTGACGGCGGAACAAAGAGTCGGCCCGATTCAGTGCGCGAGGCGGTCGGGCGGTCGACCTTTGCCCCGGCACGGGCGGGGCGAGTTCAAGCGGATCAAGGCTAGTGAAAAGATCGCGAGGGTGCCCGGAGCGTGTTCGACGCGCTGAACGGCCTCGGCCAGCCACACTCCGGAAGCGACAGCTACCTGCTCCTTTCACCAGCTAGGCCCGAGTTCGAACGAACGCCCACCTGCATCGGCGTTGGTGGCGTCGACGTCCTGAGATTCTATTTCGCCGGCCGTGACGAAACAAAGGAATACACCGGATGCTGTTACGGCCAATCGCGCGTATTGTTCACGGCGGCAAATTGCGATAGCGGTTTCGCGTTTCGGCGTCCGCCGGCGCCGGTTCGGCAGGCTCAGGGCCCTGAGCGCAGTCGTAGGGCTGCGCACCGCGCTCAATCGCGCGGTTGGGGAACGGCGAACCCCAGCCGCCGGGCCGCCTCAACATGCGCGGCCGCCTCGCTGGACCGGCCGGCGCTCTCCAAGGCGATGGCCAGGTTCAGGTGCACCTGGGCCAAGTTCGGATTCAACCGCAGCGCCGCCTCGAATTGGGCGATCGCCTCCGGCGTGCGCCCCATCATGAGCAGGGAAGTGCCCAGATTGTTGTGCACTTCCGGCACGGCCGGATCGATTTGCAGCGCCTGTTCGTATTGGGCGATGGCCTCTGGCAGGCGGTCCGCTTCGCGGAACGCGTTGCCCAGATTGTTATGGGCGCCAGCGAAATCCGGCTTGAGCCGCAGCGCCTCCTCATAATGCGCGATCGCTTCCTGAGCTCGGCCGTCCGCCCACAGCGCGTTGCCTAGATTGTTGTGAACGTCGGGCACGTCCGGATCGATTTGCAGCGCCTGTTCATATTGGGCGATGGCCTCCGGCAAGCGGTCCGCCTCGCGGAACGCGTTGCCCAGATTGTTGTGCGCGGCGGCGAACTCCGGCTTGAGCCGCAGCGCCTGTTCGTAGTGCATGATCGCTTCCGGGGTTCGGCCGGCCGCTCGCAACGTGTTGCCCAGATTGTTGTGCACGTCGGGCAGGGCGGGATTGATGCGCAGCGCCTGTTCGTAGTGCGCGATCGCCTCCGGTAGCCGTCCCGCCCGGGCCAACGCCAAGCCAAAGTCGTTGTGGGCCTCGGCGTAACCCGGCTCGAGCCGGATCGCCTCCTCGTATTGCGTCAGTGCCTCTTCGAGCCGGCCAGCCTGGGCCAGAATGTTGCCGTAATTATCGCGTGCGGCGGCGTTGCCCGGTCGTTTGGCCACCGTGTCGCGCCAGATCGTGGCGTCGCTGCGGTAGACGGTGTTGCGCTGGACGGTCAGCCAGCCCAGGCCAACAGCGGCCGCCGCCAATACGAACCGGCTACGACGGCCCAGCCAAGCGTACAACGCCAGAACCAGCAGCACCATCACCGGCGCTAGGGCGAGATACATGCGATGCTCGGCCAACGTCTGGCGAGTCCCGGGCACCAGGGAAGTCGGGGCCAGGATCGCGAAGAACGTGGCTCCCAGGAACCCGAGCGCCGGCCGACGGACGAGCGCCACCGCCGTGGTGGCGACCAGCAGGGCGACTCCCGCGGCATAGGGTGCCACGTCCCCGACCGACGCCATCCACCGCACTCCGTAATCAACGATCAGGGGATGCGGCCAGGCCGACAGCCAGAGATAATGCGACAACGCCTGGAATTGGGTCGCGGCGTAGGTCCAGAAGCTCACGCCGACGCCGAAGCCCGCCGTTCCCCCGCGATTCGCGGCGAGCAGCACTAATCCCGTCAGCGGGATCCAAGTGGCCGCCAACGCGAGATGGACTCGCCCGCGTTGGCGCCAGGCCGCGCGGAAACTGCGGGCCACGAAGACGCGGTCATAGAGCAGCACGATGAGCGGAGCCGAGACCATGACCTCCTTGGTAGCCATGCCGAGGAGACAGGCGACGAAGGCTAAAGCAGCCCATCCTTTTGAACAACGAAGACGCAAAGGCACAGAGGAGTTTTGGGCAATTGTTCCAGACTCTTGGTGACTCGGTGCCTTTGTTGTTTCGACAGAACCTCGGCCCGCATCGCTGCCGATCGCGCGGATGAAACAATAAAGGGTCAGCAAATAGAACAGGCCCATCAGCGACTCGGCTCGCTGCACGATGTACGTCACGGATTCGGTCTGCAGCGGATGCAGCGTCCAGAGCAAGGCGATGGCCAGAGCGATGAGCGTAGCGTCCGATTGTAGGAAACCCGCTCGCGGGCGATCATCGGTCGCAAGCGGCCTTCCTACAACGTTGGTTCCTGCCAGCGCCTGCCCTGAGCGGAGTCGAAGGGTCCGCCGGATCACACCGAACAGCGCGAGGCCGGCGCAAATATGGATGAGCAGATTCAGCGCGTGATAGCTCCAGACGTGGTCTCCGCTCAGCGCATAGTTAAGCGCGAAGGACAGATTCAGCAACGGCCGGCCCGTGACCGTCAGGCCGCCGCCGGGCGGAACGAGTGACGTGAGCAAACTGCGGATGGTCGGGTTCTGAGGAATCGACAGCAGATCGTCGAAGATGAACGGCCCGGAAAAGCTGTTGGCGTAAACGGCGAGCGCAGACAGGACCAGGCCGGCCCCGGCGACGACGGTCGTCCGCCGCGAGACGCGGCGCTCCGGTGTGGCCGGAGTTCGAAGCGGGACGCTCATCGGTCGTGCTCCAATTGTTCCAGCCTCGCCCGCGCCAGACTCGTGACGTAGTCGATGTCGTTCCAGACGAATCCGGCTTTCAGCGCGGGCAAGTAGGCGACCGCCGTCGCGCCGACCACCAGCGCACCCAGCCAGACCGGGTGGGCCCACCCGCGTCGTCTGTCCGCGGCCGTTCGGGAGGGGTCGGTCATCGGCGAAACGCCGGAAGAGAGGGACGATGGATTCGACACGGATCGTTCATATACCGGACCGCGGGCCAGCCGGCCAGCGCGATGTAGCGAGTGATTGCGGTTTTTTGTTGATGTTGACGAGAGCAACGAGATGGGCTGAACGTTCACGCCATGAGATTGCCCCTATTCGTCTGGCTGGCGTTGCCCCTCGGTCTGCTCGCCGTGACCTGCCGTGCCGACCCGAACCCTGAAATCGTATCGCTCGGTCACGACACCTACGCCCTGACCCGCTGGGCGAACAATGGATTCACGCGCAACACCGAGAAACTGCAATCGCAAGCGCTCGAGGATGCCGCCGCGTATTGTGCCAGGTTGCATAAGGAGCTGAAGATTGTCAGCACGACGACGGCAAGGCCGCTCATCCCGCTCACCGGGTTCGCCAGCGCCAAAGTCGTGTTCAAGGCGCTGGACGCGAACGATCCGGAGCTGCATGCCCCGGTAGCGGCGTCAGCCCCAGGCGCCGCGACGCCGGTGGTCGCCGAAAACGCAGCGCCACGGACCACGACCGATGCGCTCTACAGTGACCTGATGAAGTTGGATGACCTGCGGAAACGCGGACTTCTGACCGAGGAGGAATTTCAGGCGCAAAAGAAGAAGTTGTTGGAGAAATCCAACTAGGTAGGCACGGTCGACATCCTGCATTCTCAATTGGAGATTGGAAGGAGTGATGTTCTGGGGTTGGGGTGTTCTTCTCGTAACGACTGAGCGCGGTCCGGGAGAACTCCAGATCTGTTTACGTGAAGTGCCGAAGCGCGTCGGGCCCGGCGCGGAACTCCACGTCAACGCCCAATGACATTGGTGTTGGTCAGCGGATTCTCAATCGGTCGCCGCTTTGTGGCCTGAAGGCCAGCATGCGATGAACCCGGGGATCCGACTTTATTATCTGCCCAAGCGGATCCGGAAGTTCGTCCGTCACCAACTTTATTCTCCGGTGGCCGACTTTATTAGCCGGGTTCCAACTATATTGTTTTAAAACATCAATTGTATTCGGATAATAAACTTGGAAACTGAAACCAGGACTAACCTATTGATTTCCAGCGTGGGTCGTTCTGACTCAGAACAAATAAAGTTGGAAACTGGAGGTCGGTTTCGAAGGTCGGGGCAGGGGAGGCCAGACAATAAACTTGGAAACTGAGTTCTCAGGCCATCGTTGGCATCCGCTGGAAGGGGGAAAACAGGCTGCGCAGGATGGTCGGGAGTCGTTGAAAATCGACAGCCGGCTAGGCCCAGAGGGAGTTGATGCTACCCACAGGCGGCGCGGTTGGAAGGTTGCACCCAGACTCCGAAGCACGGCAAAAATTACGCCAAACATAATCCGGGCAGCTTGGCCCAACTGACCGACCGATCAACGAATTCGACTCCCGATGACGTTTTCGCTACCCACAGGTGGTTTCGCGGTCGTCTTGCCGCAGCTCCAATCGAGATCATTGCCTCGTGTACAGAGTGAGCATCTGGCGCATGCATCAAACGGGCGATGTTTCCGCACGGACAATTTGAGTCCAACGCGTTGGCGGGGAAAACCGTCGCTCCCGAACGGAGTTCGCCGCGTCGGGTACGTTTTCGCTACCCACAACCCACAGGCTATCACGGCTTCGATACCTCTTCTTTCCACCCGATGTTATCGAATGGAATCGGCTCAAAGCCCTTGATGCCTGCTTCCTTGCCGGGTTGCATGCGAAAATCGCCCTTCGCTATGTCTGCAAAGCCGGGGTCGTCGTTTGTCTGGCGATTGGTCTTCTGTTCGATGAACTTCGGCATTTCGAAGACGATCTGCTTGCATTTCACAAACAGATTGCCTTCTAAGCGATCGCCCCGAGGCATTTTAGGACGGTCTTCTAAATAAGCAGCAAAGCCAGGATAGTGCTCACGCCAAGGAGATTGGTTGTAATGCACCGCCTTAAGACGCCGCTCGAATCGCCCCTCATGCTCGAGCCATATGCTGCGGCCACCCATCCTGACTACCGCTGCGCATTCTACAAAGATATTATTCGTAATCGAGATGTCGCTGCCGCCGTTTATGAAAATTGCCGCCTTCCTGCCGGCCCTGCAAAACACGTTCCCATAGACCTTGGCGCCATCTCCGCCCGCGTCGTCGAAATAGATGGCGTAAGTGTAGTGGCCATTCGGGCCGATGTCGTGCCAATAGTTATAGCGCAGGATATTTCCCCTCTCCGATGGATCGCGCCCCATGTAGAAAGCGCCGTGATCGTCGCCGTCGAGCATCACATCATGGATCTCGTTATACTCGATGATATGGTCGTTGCCATGCAGATAAATCCCCACTCCGGGCGCGGCATAAATCAGGTTATGGGCGATGCGATTGCCCACTCCGTCAATGTTGATCGCTCCCTTGTAGGTGCGGCCCCAGCGGTTGAAGTCGTGGATGCGGCAGTTTTCCACAAAGTTGCCGGCCGGTGTTAACGTGATGCGATCGCCGCCTCCCAACGAAATCCCGCCTTGGCCGATGTTATAGATATCGCAGTTGACAACACCCTGCCCCACGCCCGCCTCGCGATCATACGTGGTGTTTTCGTAGATGTGCACGTGCCAAGATCCCAACGCCCGCGATAGGGGTTTACCGGTGTAGCCATCATGCCGATACAATGGGTCAGGTGTGACTCCCTTGCCGATGCACACTGCGACGATGCCCAAGTCGCGCAAGGTGCAGTTCTGAATGCGGTTATCCGCGCCGCGCTCGATATACACCCCGATCCCGCGTGAACACTCCAAGGTGACGTCGTGGAATACTACGTTCTGGGCGCCTTCGATAGCAACGAGGGGTTCATCGAGCACCGACACTTCGAGACGAGCCTTATCCATGGCCGTCCCTTTTGGGGGGAGGAAGTAGAGTTTGCCAGATTGCTTGTCCGCAAAGAACTCGCCGGGTACATCGATCTCCTCCAGCAAATTTAGAGCGGTCCAACGGTTCCATGGCTCACCCGAAGAGAAACCGTACATATGGGGCTGCAGCGTGGTGATCGTGCGTTTCTCCAAATCAAAAGCCTTCACCTTCACCGTGCTATCGGCATAACTATTCTCGAATAGGCCGGTGATCCACACATCGTCAGCCTGCTTCCAACGAAGCGGGCGATCAGTTTCAAACTGAAACGTGCCACCTCGATCCGGTCTGTCGCCATTGCGCGTGATGGACCCTTTGTCCAAGACTTTACCGATCGGTACCCCGGGCTCGCCGGGATTGGGCCACTGCGCCACCGTCAGCGGTTTATCGTCAATATACAACTCCAGCGGCGCCGCAATATAAGGCCGCCGAAAGCCTCGCGGACCGATCTCACCGAAATTAGAGATGCCGAGCGCGTGCAAATCGGCTTCCAGCACCTTGCCGCGAACCTCCGGCAGTAATCGCGACAACACCCCCGGATCGGTCACCGGTTTTACTGCGTTGTTTGGGATGCCTATGCTGCCGACGATGCGCACCTCCACACCGGGCATGGCACGGTAGGTTGTCGCTGAATCGCGATCATCCAACGCAAAGGTGTTCGTTCGGCGGTATGTTCCGGCAGCCAGCCATATCATCGCAGGACGGTTGGCCTTCTGCTCCGCTCGAGCTGCACGGACCGCATCGCGCGCCCTCTCCAATGTGGCGAATGGCTTTCCCCGCGTACCATTTGCCACATCGCTGCCTGAACTTGAAACATAGAACTCCAGTGTCTGGGCATTCACGGCGATCACGGTGCCCAATACCAAACAGGCCATTGCATTCCGCATGATCATCTTCTGCATCTTTTCAGAAGAAGGTGGTTCTGCCGAAGGGGGCTGGGCCATTCCTTCGAAAGCGTCTGTGGTTCTCAAGCTGCACCCGCTGTCAGAGCTGCCTGGACAGATCATGGTCGCTCATGGCACCGGGTGCAGTTGCCCATCAAAGCCATATTGCTTCCCCGGTTGTGTTTTCAGATTGACCAAGTGGTCGCCATAGCGGAGGCGGCAGGAGGATCCGAGCTTCGAGCGGATCGCGGCTTGCGTCAACACGCCGTGATTCCACGCGATGTCCACCTCAAACCCCCCGCGCGCGCACAAACCCGCCACCGAGCCGGTTGGCCAGTCCTTAGGAAGCGCTGGCAGCAGGTCGATTTCTGGCGTCCATTCGCGCCGCCCGGGCGCGACCAGCTGGCTCTGCAGGAGCAACTCGGCGATGCCGGCGGTAGCGCCGAAATTGCCGTCGATCTGAAACCACTTCCCGCACTGGTCGAATAGATTGGGCAGCGTCTGTTGTGTTAAGAGCCCAGAGAGTTGCCGATAAGCGAAATCGCCATCGTAGACCCGCGCCCACAAGGTGATACGCCAAGCATAACTCCAGCCGGTGCTGCCGTCGCCGCGCCAGGTCAACAGCTTTTTGGCAGCGGCAAATAGAATGGGGTCAGCCGGGGTGATATCGGAGCCGGGGTAGAGCGCCCACAGCGGCGACATGTGCCGGTGGTTGTTGTTAGGGCGGTCGATATCCTGCAGCCACTCTTGTAGCTGGCCGTATCGGCCGATTTGATTCGGGGCGATCTGCCGGCACACCTCCGATAGTTTAGCGGCGAAGTCGTGATCGATGTCCAAGAGGCCAGCGGCTTTGACGGTGTGTTCCATCAGCGCACGAATGAGCTGGTGATCCATAGTGGGACCGATCGTGAGCGTGCCCTGCTCCGGTGAGAAGGAAGGCGTGCTGACGAGCCATCCGGTCTTCGGATCCTTGACCAAAAAGCCCACGAAAAACTTTGAAGCCTCTTTCATGGCCGGATAGGCCCGGCGAGCCAGAAACTCCTTGTCGCCGGTGAAAAGATAATGCTTCCAAAGATGATCGCAAAGCCACGCGCCACCGGTCGGCCAGACACCCTCGATATTGTTGACCGGCGCCGTGGCACGCCAAAGGTCAGTGTTGTGGTGTAGAACCCAGCCGTGGCAGGCGTAGTAGGCGGCGGCGGTTTGGTGGCCGCTGACGACCAAGTCATGGATCAGATTGAACAACGGTTCGTTGCACTCGGTGAGGTTGGTCACCTCTGCGGGCCAGTAATTCATCTCGAGGTTGATGTTGGTGGTCCACTTGCTTTCCCATGGCGGGTCGAGCAACTCGTTCCAGATGCCTTGAAGGTTGGCGGGCTGGGTCCCTGGGCGGCTGCAGGCGATCAGGAGGTAACGGCCGTATTGGAAATACAAGGCGGCTAGGGCCGGGTCGTCTTCCAGTCCGGAGGTCAGCACCTGCTGCAAGCGCTGGTCCGTGGGCAGGGCGGCCCGCGCGGTGCGACCGAGATCCAAGCTGACGCGCCGGAAAAGGCGACGGTAGTCGGCGAGGTGCGCGGCACGGAGCGAATCGAAACTCCGCCGGTTCAGCGCATCGAAGACCGCAGCGCAGCGTTGAGCAGGGTCGCCGCTAATATCCTGATAGTTGTTAAAGCTGGTCGCCGCGGTGAGCAGCAAGGTGACAGCGTCGGCCTCGTCGACAGCAACGCAGTCGTCGGTCGTGGTGAGGCGTCCGCCGGAGTTGAGCACCTTCAGCCTGGATTCGAAACGCAGGCCGCCGTCTTCGACCTGTCCCGTCAGCGCCAGAATACCGGGAGCGATGGCCTTGGTCTGGGACATTCGGTGGGGACTGTCCATCTGCAGTGTCAGGCTGACGTGCCCGGGTTGATCGGCGGTGATCCGCACGACAACGACCCCGTCGGGATAGCTGGCGAACGCCTGCCGGCGGAAGGTGACGCCATCTGATTGATATGTCACCTGGGCGATGGCTGAATCCAAGTCCAGCTCACGCCGGTAGTCGGTGACGTTTCCACGGCCGGTGAAGTGCAAGCGCAAATCGCCGAATGGTTGATAGGCCTTTTGGCGAATGGGATCACTGAGGAAGCGTGCCCTAGCCAGATTTTCAGCGTCGTCCACCTTGCCGTCACGGAGGAGCTGGCGGAGTTCGCCAAGGAATGTCGCCGCGTTAAGCCGATCGTAACAATGGGGGTGCCCCTTCCAGAGGGTGCCCTCATTAAACTGGATACGTTCCTCCGCGACACCGCCAAAAAACATGGCCCCAAGGTGACCATCTCCGATTGGCAGTGCTTCGTTCCAGTCTTTTGCGGCGTGGTTATACCATAGGACCAGCTCTGCCCGGCGATCTTGGGCCGCAGCCCGGTCGGCCATGCCGAAAAGGACGGGTACCATGGCCAAGATCAAACAACCGAGAAGATGATTGCGAGGTTTTCTTGCAGATAGCTTCACGGGTAGTCGCCGCTGTGTTTCCGGTCTTCGCCGTGACAAAAACACTACGCAAGATTGGTTATTATTGGCCATTCAAATAAGTCAATAAAGTTTTGTAATATACGGATAGATATTTGGAAACAACCTGATGCCTTAGTGCTTGCCAATTACTGACCAATATACTTGGGTTATTGGGTTGAAAACGTCAAAGCAGCGCCGGGTCTCGCAAAAGGATGTCGCAACAGTCGCGGGCGTCTCCCAGCCCGTTGTTTCAGCCGTCTTGAGCAACTCTTCCAGTATGGTCGTTGCGAGGGAGACGGCGGAGCACATTATCCAAGTGGCAAAGGTTATCGGCTACCAGCGACGACAACCGTCCTTTCAAGCTAGGAAAAAGACGAAGAATCTGAGGTTGATCGCTGTGGTCGATTCCATGCTGGCCAAAGTGCGGGATGGTCGTGTGCCGAGCGCCGATTACGAGAGTTTTTACCGCAGTTACCTCAATACCCTTTTGCATGAGTTGGCGCTCAGGAACAGCCAGATGGCACTGTTTAATCCCTCGATCGGTGATCTTCGGCAAGCGTTACTCGCTTCGGGAGCAAGCGGCGTGGTATGGCGCGGATATTTTCCTGAAGATTTGCCACTCTTTAGGTGGGCAGCAGATCATTTCCCCCTAGTTTCGGTGGACCACCATCCGGACAACCAAGTGGACCTGGTCACGATGGATAACGAAGCGCTCATTCGCACGGCCGCCGGACACCTATTCGACCGAGGGCATCGGCGGATCGGCCTGTTTCTGGAGAATTCCCCCCGCTATGACCCGTATTGGCGCGCATTCGAGCGCTTTGCCGCAAATGCCCAGATCAATTACCAAGGCTTCCCCTCGCTGACCGCGCGGTTTCCACCTGAAGCGATCGATCCCGAACGGTTCGTCGACACTTGGGCCGGCCTTGGCGCCGATGTCCGGCCGACCGGCATCATTATGATGGACCATTATGCGCTGCGGGTTATGAGCGCGGCAAAGGCACGTGGCATCGCGCTACCGGAGCAGTTGAGCATCGTGGGAATCGACAATGTTCCTGCCGGCGCCGTGGCGGAGCCCCCGTTGACCTCGATTGCGCAACCAATCGAAGAGATATGCCGTGCGGCGATCAGCGTGCTCGAACAGCGTATGACTTACCCCCACGCCGGCCGCGAGTTGGTGTTAATCAGTCCGCGACTGATCCCCCGTGGATCGGTCGCTCCGCCTCCCGAATGATTCGCCTCACGGTGCGGTTATTTCGGCAAAGAGTGCCATTGGCCGTGTGTTCCGCCATCCCGCCAGTCCGGATTGTTTGCTGCAACGATCGGCATTTCTCGTGTGCGCTGGATGGCTGGCCAAGCGTCCCCGCCGCGCGGAATCGCCGGACCTATCTGCGGCATAGGAAGGCAAGCGATGGGAGTGAAGGGGATTGATAGAAGGCAATTCATCGAGTCGGGGCTGGCCCTGTTGGCAGGAACGCGATGGGTGGGCTTGAGCTTGGGAACTGCAGCCGGCCCACTGAACGAGCCGATCGCCACCGGTCCGTTTATACCGGACCTGCATTCGCTCGGAGAGTACCGCGCGCCGGAGTGGTTTCGTAACGCCAAATTCGGCATGTCTGCGCAATGGACACCGCAATCGGTGCCGGAACAGGGCGATTGGTACGCCCGGAACATGTATATCCAGGGCAGCGCGCAATACAATTACCACGTCGCTCATTACGGGCACCCCTCGAAATTTGGCTACAAGGATATCTGCCATAGGTGGAAGGGAGAACGGTGGGATCCAGAGGGATTGATTGATCTCTACAAAAAGGCTGGCGCAAAATATTTCGTGGCGCTGGCGAATCATCATGACGGTTTCGACTGTTGGGACTCGAGCTTTCAGCCGTGGAATTCTGTCAATATCGGCCCCAATCGGGACATTGTTGGGACTTGGGCGGGTATCGTAAGGCAATGTGGGCTGAGGTTTGGATTGGCCGTTTTCTCGACCCAAAATTGGCAGTGGTTCAACGTCAGTCACGGAAGCGACAAGACGGGCCCGCTGAAAGGAGTCCTTTACGATGGAAACCTGACCAAGGTCGATGGCTTGGGCAAATGGTGGGACGGATACGATCCTCAAATGCTTTATGGTCCCCCGCATGCCGACGGCGAGCCGCCGTCGGCAGAGTATATCCAGAATTTCTTCAACCGAACCAAAGAACTGATCGACAAGTATCGTCCAGACCAGGTGTTCTTCACGGACAACGGATTACCTCTTGGCGACACCGGATTGAGGCTCGCGGCGCATTTCTACAATGCGAGTTTCCTATGGCATGGAAAGGAAATCGATGCGGTGATCAACACCAAGAACGTGCCGCCTGATCTCCAGAACGGGCTCGTGTGGGACCGGCTGCCCCCGGAAGAAATCGCGCCGTTCGCGTGGCAAATGGATATTTGCATTGGCGATTGGCATTACAAGCGCGACATCACGTACCGGTCGGCGGCGGAGGTTGTGCCTTACCTGGTAGACGTGGTGAGCAAGAACGGTAACCTCTTGTTAAACATACCGGTAAAGGCGGATGGGTCCATTGATGAGCGGGAGCTCAGTTTTCTCGGGCAGATCACCGACTGGATGAAGGTAAACGGCGAGGCCATTTTTGACACCCGACCATGGAAAGTTTTTGGCGAGGGCCCCACTCACGCGCCGGCAGTCGATTTCCGTTATGTCAAGGTCCGGTATACGGCGAAAGACATAAGGTTTACGGCTAAGGGCGCGACGCTCTACGCCATAGCCTTGGATTGGCCGAGTGACGGGGTATTGGTCATCAAATCGCTGGCTCGCCCGTCGCCCTATTTGGACGGGGAGATAGCCAGCGTTCTGTTCCTGGGTTCAGAGGCCCAGCTGAAGTGGATCAGAAACGAGAGTGGACTAGCGATCACCCTCCCGGCGGAAAAGGTGTGCGATTACGCGTATTCGTTCAAGATTCGCCTGCAGAGCACCTAAGACAAGAGCAAGCTTGGACGCGCTGGGCAATACACAGCGCCCTCAAGATTCCATAAAGAGCAGGGCCTCGCCGCCAGCCGTCGAATGCGGCTCAAGTATCGTTTAGAGCGAGGGAAACGCGATTGTGTGATAGCGGCCAATAAAAGGGCATTATTGGCTCAATATGGACGCGATTGGTTTAGCAACTACCTGTTAGAAAATGTGCCGCGATAAAAAAAGCTTGACTCAAATACAGAACCAATAAAAACCAATTTACGTCAGGGTGCTACCGACGGACCCGCACCTCACTTCAATTCAATCCCACCCCTACCCGTATGAATCCCATCCGAAACTTTGTATCGCTGAGTTTCAGGCTCAGCTTGCTCCCGGTTCTCTTTGCCGCCGCCAATTTGGGGAGAACCCAAACCTCAAATCCCAAAGAGGAGGAGGTGGTCAAGCTTCCGGAGTTTAGGGTCGATGCTTCGAAAGACACGGGCTACGTTGGTTCCAATTCTCTTGGCGGAACCCGCGCTGCGATCCCGATAGTCGACATACCGGTGTCCACCGTCGTGCTCACGCGGGAATTGATCAACGACACTGCCTCCTATCAGCTTAGCGACGTCACGCGGCTCGTGAGCGGCATGAGTGATTCTGCGATACCGAACCAGGACATCCTCGGCATCATGCTCCGCGGATTCAATCCCAAGCTTTCGACCGACGGCTTTGTTTCAGGGGTCGAAGGCGCGGAAGATTTGGCCGACGTCGCACGGGTTGAGGTCTTCAAGGGGCCATCTTCGATTCTTTTGACCCAGGGCGGCTCCAGTGGAGGAGTCATTAATCGAATCACCAAGAGTCCGCTGGAAACACCGGAGGGCTATTTGAAAGTTGAAACCGGGCAGTACAACTCGGATCGCACTGAGGCCGACTCCACCGGTCCCGTTCCCGGAACCTCCGGAAAACTTCTGTATCGCTTAATACTGATGTATCAGGACGGAAAGGGGTATGCCGAGAACGAGTATGAGAAAGAGTCCATGGTGGCGCCGTCATTCACATACCTGTTCACCAAGGATTCCTACATCACATTCAAATACAACCGGTTCTTTAGCAAGACGACGCAGGACGTGGGCCAGCCAGAGGACACCTCCGATCTAAGCATCCTCAAGGTTTATCCGGTACCCCGCACCCGCACAGACAACGACCCGAACGACAAACAGAATTTGCACAGGAACCGCTACGACCTGACTTACGGGCTGAAAGTCACCGATTACTATCGCTTCGCGTTCGGAGCGGACTATGCGGACATCACCTACTGGCGTCAGAACACCCGCCCGAGCGGCGCTGGAACCGCGAGTTCGCCCCTAGTCCTGCCGGACGGCACGGTACCGCGGAAATGGGAACGGTTCATGGAGTACCTGCGGGATAGTCGCATCTACTTTGATAATGTGGTGCGCTATGCAAAGGGGAGCGTGGACAACACCGCCATCATCGGGGCCGAAGGCCTGCAATATAGGCAGGATAAGGCAGACTCCGGCTTTCTCGCAATGCCTTCAACCAATATATATTTCCCGACGGTCGCGGTGGCGCTTCCGAAATACTATGCGCCATTGATCCCTACAAGCGACCAGCGCAACGGGCAGGCTTATGTTTTGGACATGCTCAAAGCGTTCAACGACCGTCTGCTGCTTTCCGGGGGTGTCACGCGCCATTGGTTCGAGACCGGGTCTTGGAACACAACCTTGAACGGGTTCAGTTATAAAACCGGCGTGACGGACACCTCTCAATACGGGGTCATTGTCCGTCCGGTGAAGGGCGTGTCGCTCTATTACAGCTTCAACGAGAACTTCAACCCCCAATTCACGGAACTTGGCGTGGTCCAATCCAACGGCACGGTGACCGACATTGGTGTGGCTCCTCCCCAGATGACGAAATCCCGCGAGGCCGGAGTCAAGTTTCTGCTCCTCGATAACAGGCTCTCGGCGACCGTGGATTATTTCGAGATGTCTTTGACCAACCGGACGCAGTATATCTTTGGAACCACGCCGAGTCTGTACACCTTGGTGGGGGGCGGCACGTCCCGCGGATGGGAAGCCGACGTGTTTTACAATCCGACGCCCAACTGGAGTTGGATCGGCTCGGGCGCGACCATGCGGGCCGTTGACAATTCCGGCCTGCCTCTCGCCTATTCGGCCAAGCAAACGGTGGCGCTTCTCAGCCGTTATGATTTCAGGGGAGGCTTGCTGAAGGGTCTGGGTCTTTCACTCGCGGCAAATTACGAAGGCAGGCGTCCGATATATTTCAACAGCTCGGCATCGCTGGCCAACGAGCTGTGGATGGGGGGACGTACCTTGGTGAATGCCGCGGCGTATTACTCTTGGGGTAAACATTACAAGGTCCAAGTAAACGTCGACAATGTGTTCGACAAATGGTACCTCGCAGGCGGTTATCTCCCCACGCGCGTATATTTCGGCGACGGCAGGAACGTGAAGGCCTCCCTCACCTATAGCTTCTGATACTCCGATGGGCGCGGCGACTTCACGGGTCAGTGTTTCGCCGCTCCTGCGGAAGGGGGGAATGCGCAGGATCGGGAGGCCGGCCTTTGTGGAAGACGCGCCCTCACCCCGGAAGCTCCCGGGCATTGCGCGAGACGCCAATGCGATGTAATGAGGGAAGTCGCCGCGCGGCTGATGCCACCATTTAGGCTTCGCATGTTTACCCGATTATCTCGTAAGCAAGCGCCTTCCACGGGAGGTGCGACGGGTGCCCGCCCGCTCTACCGGGTCGGTTCATTGACATATACGCGGGGGGCCTTGTGGCAGGTGATGTTTTGGATGTTATGGGGTGACTTTTGTTTTGTGATCATGGAATCACTGGTGCCGAGCTTGGTTCCTTTGCAGCTGCGCTGGGTCGGGGCCGGTGATACGTTGGTTGGTGCGCTGACCAACAGTCTGCCGTCGTTCATCGGCATATTGATGAACCCGATCGTCGGCATGCAGAGCGACCGCCATCGGGGCCGGTTGGGAAGGCGCCGACCGTTCCTTTTGTGGTGCACGCCGCCGGTGGTGATCAGTCTTGTGCTGCTCGGCGCCGCCAAGCCAGCCGGGGTATTCCTTCAGCGCATCCTTGCGAACCTAGGAGGAGGCAGCTTAACGACCGCGATTTGGACGATCATATGGATTGGTCTCTGTGTTTTTGTGTTTGTTATATTCAATACGTATATCCTGCAGGTTTATCAGTTTCTCTTTGCCGATGTCATCCCGGAAAAAATCATGGGCACGTTCGTCGGGATATATCGCGCCATCGGCGCGTTGGGGGCGCTCGCCTTTAATCGCTGGGTGCTTGGATGGGCGCAAACGTACACGCTTCATATCTATCTCTTAGCGGCGCTTCTGTATGCCAGCTCCTTCATGCTCTTGGTTTGGAGGGTCAAAGAAGGCAGCTATCCGCCTCCGCCGGAGCTTCGGCCGGGGCGAGGCAGGTTGGCTTTGCTGGGTGACTATTTTCGGGAATGCTTTCGCCACCGTTTTTACCTGAATGTTTATTGCCTGCCGTTTTTTTTCTGGAGCGCGATCGTGCCTTTCGCGACGTTTGTGCTCTTTTTCGCCACGAGCGCGGGCCAGCCAGGATATGCCAATACGATCGGGTTGACCTTAATGGAATTCGGACGGGTGAAGGGCTGGACGTCTCTTGTGCAGGTACCGGTCTTTTTCATCGTGGGCCCGATTGTCGATCGCTTCCACCCGGTGCGCGTGGCGATGGTGGGACTGTCGCTCGCAAGCTTCAGCTATTTTGCGTGCTTCTGGTTTATTCGCGGTCCCACGACCCTGCTTTTGTGGTTGGTGATCAACCAGGGCGCGTGCGCGATATTTCTCGGAGCCTACTTGGCGCTGTTGCCGAGGCTTTTCCCACGCGAAAAATACGGGCAGTTTTTCAGCGCCAATCAGATTATTGGTTTCAGCGGCGTCGTAATTTCGCCCATGCTGTGCGGCGTGATACTGGAAACGATCCGTGATTACCGTTATATCTTTGCATGGTGCGGAGCGTGCGCGGCCATTGGATTTGTCGCGAGTATCACGCTGTTCACGCAATGGAAAAAACTGGGCGGCGATATGCAGTACACTCCGCCCGGAGCGGAAGGCGGCGAGCTTGATCCCCAACCGGCAACGTAAACCGATCCCGATCTTCTCTCCGATTCGAACAATTCACTGATTATGCAAACAGAGCGCGAAGATGCCGACTTTCTTATAGAAATTGCCACGGCTACGCCAACGCCGCTGCGAGCGGGCGTAGTTCTCCCGAAACGGACGGTCTGTCCCGAGGTCCGTCTGCCGTTGACCGCGGGCGCCGGTGAGGCGGCTCGCCCACGTGCGGAGCAGATCCGCACGGTCGAAGAACTCGGCGCGGCCCTTGCTGAATCGCGGCGGCATTATGCCCCGTTTCTGGAAAATCATGCGCCCACGCTGCCGACTACGCGAACAGTGCAGGCGGTTGATCGCTTTGAATGGCGGATTGAGCGGCCTGACGACCGGGCTAATTTTGATCGGGCGCTGGCCGGCGAGGGGGCGTGGGAGACAGTGACGGTACCGCACTATGGTCCGCCCCTAGGCACCGCGGCGACGCTCTATCGCACGGTGATTAATCTTACCCCGGAGCTCATGAGGCGGGATCGCATAATGCTTTGCTTCGCAGGCGTGGATTACGCGTGCCAAGTCTATCTCAACGGGGTCTGCATTGGGTCCCACGAGGGTTTTTTTGATGCCTTTGAGTTCGACTGCACCGGCGTGGCGCGGGAAAGTAACAACGTCCTGCTGGTCCGCGTGGTCAACGATTACCCGATGCTGGGCAGTCGCGCTGGCGACCAAGTAATTGACGGCGACAAGATCTATGCCGCCACGGGGCTTGGTTATGACGATCCGCAAGAAGGCTGGCATCATTGTCCGCCGGCCATGGGAATTTACAACCGCGTAACTATTGAAGGCCGTTCGCGATTGCACATTGAGGATCTTTGGGTGCGGCCACTCGTGTCTGATCGGACTGTGGATCTGCGGCTTGAGATAAAAAATGCGGGCACCAACCCATTTGAAAGTGTGGCGATTCTTGTCTCAATATTTGGCAGGAATTTTGCCGCTCAGGTGCACGTGGATCACCGCCATCAGGGGTGGAATAAGTTCGTGCGCGGATTCGGGGATCTCGACCACGGCTGTGACGAAGAGGTGCCGGCCCTGATGGGGTTAGGCACGAACTACATCCGGATCGTGCTGCCGATGGGGGAATTTCGCGTCTGGGATCTGGAAACCCCCTGGCTTTATCAAGCGCAGATCAAACTACTCGACGCGAAGGAGCGCGTCTTGGATGTGGCGGAACGGCAATTCGGCATGCGCAGTTTTGTCCAAGACGAGCATTCCACGCCCAAGGGTAAATTCATGCTCAACGGTCGGGAAATTCGGCTCCGGGGGGCAAATACCATGGGGAATCTGGAACGATGCGTGATGCAAGGGGATTTCGACCAGCTGCGGGACGATATCTTGCTGGCGAAGCTCACCCATATGAATTTTCTGCGGCTTACGCAGCGTCCGGTGCACCGGGAGGTCTACGAATGGTGCGATCGGCTAGGGCTGATGTTGCAGACCGACCTGCCGCTGTTCGCCACGGTTCGGCGCAATCAGTTTTTAGAGGTGGTGGCGCAGGCGGCTCGGATGGAGCACCACATTCGGGCCCACCCTTCGAGCATTCTCGTATCCTTTATCAACGAGCCGCGTCCGGAGGCCGCAGGCAAACCGCACCGGTTCGTGTTGCGAGAGGAGATGGAGAAAATGTTTGAGATGTGCATCGCGGCGGTGCGCCAGCAAAATCCGGATCGGGTGATCAAATGTGTGGATGGAGACTACGATCCACCGGCAAAGTTCGGAATGCCCGACAACCATTGCTATTGTGGTTGGTATATTGGGCATGGCATCGACTTGGGGGCGGTGCACCATGGCGATTGGCTTCCGGTCAAGCCCGGCTGGCATTATGGATGCGGGGAATTCGGGGCGGAGGGACTTGATTCATTTGAAGTCATGCAAAAGTACTATCCGGCGACGTGGCGCCCGCACGGCCTGGACGCCCCGTGGTCGCCGGACGTCATTGCGCGGGCGCAGAGCTGGGGATTCCATTTTCTCTGGTATGATACTCCGCGAACCACGGCGGAGTGGATTGAAGCCAGTCAAAAACACCAGGACTGGATCGTTCGCATGATGACGGAGGCGTATCGGCGGAATGCGATGATGAACAGTTTTGCCGTTCATTTGTTCATTGATGCCTGGCCGGCCGGTTGGATGAAAACCATCATGGATGTGGCGCGGGTGCCGAAGAAAGCGTGGTTCACCTATCGCGATGTCCTGACGCCGACCGCAGTCTCCCTGCGTTGCGATCGGACTTCTGTCTGGAGCGGAGAATCCGTGCCGATCGAACTATGGGTGTGCAACGACCGTGCGGAAACTTTGAAGCGCTGGCAGGTGCATTACGATGTGCGCTGGCAGGGAACGGTGGTAGCGAATGGCACGGTTCCGGCGCAGATCGATGCCTGTGCTCCGCGTGGCCAGGGGATCATCGAGGTGACGGCGCCAGAGACCGTGCAGCGCGGGATCATGGAGATTGGCGCAAGCCTGATAAATCAGGAGGGCCGCACGGTGCACGATACGACGCTCACGATCAAGGTCTTCCCCGCACCGGCTGCCGCCGAAGGGAAAGTCTGGCTTTCGCGGCGAACGCGAGCGGGCGTCAATTTCGTGCGATCCCTCGGCCTGCACGAATCGAGCGGGGCCGTTGCCAACGCCCAAACACTGTTCATCACCGACCACGAATCCTATCAGAGTCAATCGTCCGAGATCCAACAGCAGGTGAGAGAGGGCGCTTGCGCGGTGTTTCTTTCTTTGCCGCCAGGAAAATATACGATCGGAGGATCCCCCATCGAAGTGCGTAAGGCCGGAATGGGGCCACGGCATTTCGTATCCCGGGCGACCGGGCATCCTTTGGTCGAAGGATTTGATCCGGACGATTTCAAGTTTTGGTATTCGCACCGTCTCGGCCGTGTCGTGCCGATATTACATACGACCTTGGACGCCGTCGGATGGCGTCCCATTTTGCAGAGCGGCGATGGCGAGTGGCTGCATCCTTGGAATTACGCCCCAGCCGCGGTGGAACGGGCCGACGGCAACGGATGTTGGCGCGTATGCCAGGTCGAGTTGGCGGAGTGCGTCAAAACAAACCCGGCGGCCCGGCTGTTTGCACTGCGGCTCCTTGCGCCGCAAAAAGATGCGGCGGGTTGATCCGCTGTGGCACCTCGATTTTACGGTATGTGGAAATCAAACTGGGGTCAAACCAAGCAGCGGTTCGTTGACTGGTGGAATCGTCGGGGGCTGGTGATCGGCATGTGGGGTGCGCCCGACGCGGGCCGCTGCATTCATGAAACGGTGGCGGCACCGGTGCCGCCCGCCACCCTGGAGGAGCGTTACTGCAACGCCGCGTTCCGCGCCGCGGAGAACCACTACCGCCTCTCGCGCTCAGTCTTTCCGGCGGACGTGCTGCCGAGCGCGACCACCGACCTCGGACCCGGCTCGCTGGCGCTTTTCCTCGGCGCCCGGCCCGGCTTCGCCGAGGATACCGTGTGGTTTCATCCGTGCCTCGAGGAGGCGGCCGACCCGGAGGAGCTGCCGCCGCTGCGCTTCGATCCAGCGAATCCGTGGTGGCGTATCACCGAAAACATCCTGCGCCACTGCGCCGGGCTTGCGCGCGGCAAATACCTAGTCGCGTGCCCCGACCTGATCGAGAACATCGACGTGCTCTTCTCCTTGCGCGGCGCACGGACCCTGCTCCTCGACATGGTCGAGCGCCCCGCGTGGGTCGAACAGAAGGTCCGGGAGATCAACGAAGTCTGGTTTGCCGCCTACCAGCGCATTTACGGTCTAATCAAACTCAACGACGGCAGCTCCACGTTTGGCGCCTTCTATCTCTGGGGCCCTGGCAAGACCGCGAAAGTCCAATGTGACGCCTCGGCGATGTTTTCGCCCAAGATGTTCCGGCGTTTCGTGGTGCCGGCGCTGACGGCACAATGCGAATGGTTGGATCATTCCCTCTACCACCTCGACGGCACGCAGGCAATGGTGCACCTCGACGCGCTGCTGGAAATCGCGCCGCTCGACGCGATCGAGTGGACGCCCCAAGCGGGGATCGAAACCGGCGGGCATCCCCGCTGGTACGATCTCTATCGCCGCATCCTAGCCGCGGGCAAATCGGTGCAGATTGTCGGCGTCGAACTTTACGAAATCCGGCCGCTGCTCAACGCCATCGGCAACCGAGGGGTCTACATTCTCACAACGTTTCGGGCCGCGCACGAGTGGGAGAAGCTGGCGGAGCGCGTCGCCCCGTATTATGGAGCTGATTGTGCACCCGAAGGGATGGACCCATGCGAAAACTTGGATTAGGCGTGCTCGGTTTGGGCGAGGGACGCAGCATCATCTCCGCCGGCCTCCACAGCGGCTCGTGGCAGATCGTCGCGCTGTGTGACCTCAATAGACAGCTCGGCCGCCAGCGCTGCCAGGAGTTTGGCTTGGACAACTTCACGACCGCCTATGATGAGCTGCTGAATAATCCGGCGGTCGACGTCGTCGGGATCTACACGCCGGACCACCTGCACGCCGAGCACGTCCTCCGGGCGTTGCGGGCCGGCAAGCATGTCATCTGCACCAAGCCCTTCTTGGACAACCTGACCCGCGCCCGGGAGGTTCTCGGGGCGTCCCGGCGGAGCGACCGGCGCGTGTTCGTCGGCCAGAGCTCGCGGTTCTTCGCGTCGTTTGCGCGCCAGCGGCGCCACTATGAGACCGGCGTGTTTGGCGATCTGATCACGGTCGAGGCCAGTTATCACGCCGATCACCGGTGGTTCCTTGAGAAAACGTGGGCCAAACGCGACTCGTTCAAGTGGCATTACGGCGGCCTCAGCCATCCGGTGGATTTTGTGCGGTGGTACCTGCCGGATATCATCGAGGTCATGGGCTGCGTGTCGCTCAGCAGCAACGGTCGCGCGGCCGGGCTGGTTCACCCCGACACCTTCCATTTCGTGCTCAAGGCCGCAAACGGCACGATTGCGCGCGTCAGCGGATCCTATTCCGGCCCGGTGGTGCCCTGCCAGCGCGACAGCGGCATGACCTGCATCCTGCGCTGTGCGAACGGCGCCAGCCAGGGTGACTATCATGAGCTGCGTTATTCGTGGCGGATCGGGGACCAGGCCGTGGTGGAGACCTTCGAGGACGAGGAGGACTATTATTTCCGTTTCGAAGGACGCCGCCACCACGCCGGCGAGTACCAGAACTATATCGAGTATTTCGCGCAATGTCTGAAATCGGAGGCACCCCCGAAGCCCGACGCGACCGAAGGGATCGTCACGGTGGCGGTGCTCCAGGCAATGGAAGAGGCGGCGGCGACGGGCCGGACCATCAGGATCGCGGACGTCCTCGCCCGACACGGGCTGGCGGATCTCCTGCCGTCGACCTGAGCGGTCCCGTTTCCCAGGATGAATCCTTCAACTTCAGCTTTTGCCCGTGAGGGTGCCTGCCTGATCTGGCGGAGGAAAGAGCAGACCCTCTGGGTCGAGCCCTTGGGCTCCGACTGCATCCGTGTCCGCGCCACGGCGCTGCCCACGATGCCGCTGCGCGACTGGAGCCTGCTGGCGGCGAAGCCGGCGGCGCCGGAAATTGGCATCGAGAACGGCACGGCTTGGTTGTTGAACGGACGACTGATGGCGACCGTCGACGAAAAAGGGCGCGTGCGGTTCTTTAAGGACGGCGGAGACCTGCCGCTCGTCGAGGAGATCACCTCCCGGACGAATGAGCCGCCATCGCGCACCTTCAAGTCCGTCGGCGGCGACCTTTATCATGCCGAGGCGTGTTTCACCGCCTTTGACGACGAGCGCATCTACGGCCTCGGCCAGCGGCGCCACGGGCTGCTGGATCAAAAAGGCTGCGTGCTCGAGCTGTGCCATCGCAATTCGCAGGTCTCCATCCCGCTGCTAGTTTCCAGCCGCGGCTACGGATTGCTCTGGCACAATCCCGCCATCGGCCGCGTCGAGCTGGGGCGTACGCAGACCCGGTGGGTCGCCGAGGCCACGCGGCTCATCGACTACGTGGTCCTGACCGGCGAAGGCTGCGCCGGCATCATGGAGCGTTACGCCGACCTCACGGGACACGTCCCCATGCTGCCGTCCTGGGCCGCCGGTTTTTGGCAGTGCAAGCTGCGCTACCGGACGCAGGACGAGTTGCTGGCCGTGGCCCGCGAGCACAAACGCCGCGGCCTGCCCATGTCGGTCATCGTGATCGACTATCTGCATTGGACGAAGATGGGGGAATGGAAGTTCGACCCCGCCAACTGGCCCGACCCGGCGGCCATGGTGCGCGAACTGGAGCAGCTTGGCATCAAGGTGATGGTCTCCGTCTGGCCGACGGTGAATCCCGACAGCGAAAACTACGCTGAGCTGGAGCGCCGCAATCTGCTGGTGCGCGCCGAGCGCGGCCTCGACAGCTTCGTGCGTTTCACTGATGCGAATGCCGGCCGCACGGTCATTTCCGGCTTGCTGGACAGCACCCATCCCGAGGCGCGGGCGTTTCTCTGGAGCAAGCTCCGCGAGAATTACTACGGCCACGGCATCAAGCTCTGGTGGCTCGACGCCGTCGAGCCGGAGCTGGCGGTGTACGACCACGACAACGTGCGCTACTACGCCGGCAACGGCCGGGAGGTGGGCTGCCTGTATCCGATGCTGCAGCAGCAGGCGGTGTACGACGGCCTGCGCGGGGAGGGCGAGACCGAGATCGTGACCCTGGGTCGCGCCGGATTCGCCGGTAGCCAGCGCTATGGGGCCGCGATCTGGTCCGGTGACATTGGCTCGACCTTTGAAGACCTGCGGCAGCAGGTGTGCGCGGGCCTCAATATCGGCCTCAGCGGGATTCCGTGGTGGACTACCGACATCGGCGGGTTCTTTGGCGGCGAACCCGATTCACCCTATTTCCAGGAGCTCATCGTTCGCTGGTTCCAGTACGGCGTGTTCTGCCCGTTGTTCCGGCTACACGGCTGGCGCAACAGCCCCCTGGCCGACCCGGAGACCGGCGACCCCACCCGCGGCGGACCCAACGAGGTGTGGAGCTTCGGCGAGCGCGCCTACGGAATCATCAAGGAGCTGTTGTTTCTGCGCGAACGCCTGCGGCCTTACATCATGGAGCAGATGGCGCTGGCAAGCAGCAAGGGGATCCCGCCGATGCGGCCCCTATTCTTCGATTTTTCCGCTGATCCCGACTGCCGGGTGGTTAATGATCAGTTCCTCTTCGGGCCGGATTTGCTGGCGGCACCGGTCCTGTCGTGGGGCGCAACGAAGCGGGAGGTCTATCTCCCCGACGGAGCTCGCTGGACGGACGCATGGACCGGTCAGAAGCTCGCCGGCGGTCAGACAATCCAAGCTGAGGCCCCGCTGGAATATCTGTGCAACGGTCGTCCGCTGCCGATCCGTCGCGGTTCGGAGGCGGATGGTTGAAGACCGGCGATTCACCCCAAACAATCCCTTGACTCCCTAGTAAAGAAACGGTGAGCGATGACCCGAAACAACCTATTCCTCATAACCACACTATCACGAAACGCTCATCTCTTCGGAATGACCGCTGCGATCGGGCTGACCATGCCCGGCGCGCGACTGGCGGCAGTGTCCTCCGGTGCGCCTGAGACGGAAATTCACTACCTCTCCGGCACCGGCAAGGATGACGCCGTTCTATGGGATTTCTACTGCACCGGCGGGCGCCACGGTGGCGTCTGGTCGAAGATCCACGTGCCGTCGTGCTGGGAGCAGGAGGGCTTCGGCACCTACCAATACGGCGTCATATTGCGCAGTAAGAAGGACGCGCCACCCGTGGCCAACGAACAGGGGAAATACCGCGTGCAATTCACGGTGCCGGCGGAGTGGTCGGGGCGCACGGTGCGCCTGGTGTTCGACGGCTCGATGACGGATACCGAGGCCTGGGTGAACGGGCAGCCAGCCGGCCCGGTCCATCAAGGCGCCTTCTACCGGTTTAGGTACGACATCACGCGCCTGCTGAAATACGGAGAGTCCAACCTGCTGGAAGTCACGGTTAGCAAGGAGTCGGCCAACCCCACGGTCAACCAGGCTGAGCGACGCGGCGACTACTGGAATTTTGGCGGCATCTTCCGGCCGGTCTATCTCGAGGCCCTGCCGGCGCAGTTCATCGACCGCACCGCGATCGACGCTCGGGCCGACGGGGGATTCACCGCCGAAGTCTTCCTCGGCGCGCCCGCCGCCGCGGCCGGGGAGGTAGTGGCGCAGATTGTCGACGCCGGGGGCGCGTCCACCGGCGAGCCGTTCGTGGCCGACATCGCAGCCGGCCAAGACAAGGTTACGCTGCACACGCGCCTCGCCGGGGTGAAGCTCTGGACCGCCGAGACTCCGAACCTCTACGGTGTGAAACTAGTGCTGACGGAAGGCGTTAGACCGTGGCATGAAGTCACGGAACGTTTTTCCTTCCGCACATTCGAGGTGCGTCCGCATGACGGGCTCTATCTCAATGGCCAAAAGATCACCCTGAAAGGCGTCAACCGGCACAGTTTCTGGCCCGAGTCGGGTCGCACGCTCAGCCGCGAGGTGAACTACGAGGATGCACGCCTGATCAAGGAGATGAACATGAACGCGGTGCGGATGTCGCACTATCCGCCGGACGCGGATTTTCTCGAGGCCTGCGATGAGCTCGGGCTTTATGTGCTCGACGAGCTGGCCGGCTGGCATGGCTGCTATGACACGCCGACCGGCCGCAAGCTCATCGGCGAGATGGTCCGGCGCGACGTGGATCATCCCAGCATTCTCTTCTGGGACAACGGCAACGAGACCGGCTGGAACGCGGAGAACGACGGCGAGTTTGCGAAGTGGGATTCTCAGCAGCGGCCGGTGCTACATCCGATCGGGGTCTTCAGCGGCATCGACACAATGCATTACCGCTCCTACGCTCAGACTCAGACGCGCTGCGCTGGCCCGGACATCTTCATGCCGACAGAATTCCTGCATGGACTCTACGACGGCGGCCTTGGCGCCGGCTTGGACGACTACTGGGAGGTGATGCGCCAAAGTCCGCGATGCGCCGGCGGCTTCTTCTGGGCGTTTCTCGACGAGGGCGTCGTGCGGACCGACGAGAACGGACGCGTCGACAACGCGGGCGACCTGGCACCGGACGGCATCGTCGGGCCGCACCGCGAGAAGGAGGGCAGTTTCTTCACGGTCCGCCAGATCTGGTCGCCCGTGCAAGTCGGCCTAGAAAAGCTGCCGGAAGCGTTCGACGGTCGGCTGACGGTGGAAAACCGTTACGATTTCACCAACCTAGATCAATGCCGGTTCGACTGGGCGCTGGCGTGCTTCCCGGCGCCGCAGGAAAAACGCGCCGGCCACACAGTGATCGCGGCCGGCGAGCTATCCGGTCCCGCGATCGCGCCGCATACGACCGGCGAACTCGCGCTGCCGCTGCCGGCTGCGTGGCGCGACGCCGACGTGCTCTATCTCACGGCTCAGGACCCGCAGGGTCGGGCGCTGTGGAAGTGGTCGTGGAGCTGGAAGCCGAACGCCGATTTCCTCCACGGCGCTGCCGCACCGCCGAGGGCGCAGGTAGCGGGTCGCGACGACGGCATCCAACTCGCGGTGCGGGTCGGCTCGCTCGACCTCCGCTTCAGTAAATCGAACGGGGAACTCGATGCGGTGTTGGTCGATGGTCGGCCGATCTCATGGCACAACGGGCCGCGGTTCATCGCGGCGCGGCGGGCGGATCGAAATATCGACGGCAGCGTGATGCCGCATGTGGAGAAGGGCGTCGACCGCCAGTATTCCGTCATCGCGGAGCTGAGCTCGCTGACCAGCCTTGCCTGCCGGAGCGAGGGTGACGACGTAGTTGTCGAGGCGGATTACACGGGGCCGCTGCGCCAGGCGCTCTGGCAGATCTCTCCGGATGGCGATGTGCGGCTGGACTACACGTACGCCTATGACGGCGCGGTGGATCTGATGGGCGTCGAGTTTGACTATCCCGAGGCCGACATGAAGGCGATCCGTTGGCTCGGTATGGGGCCTTACCGGGTCTGGCAGAACCGGATGAAGGGTACGACGCTCGATGTTTGGCAGAATGCCTACAACGACACAACGCCCGACGAGAGTTACGTCTTTCCCGAGTTCAAGGGCTACTTCCGCGACTGGCGCTGGGCGGTGTTTGCGACGACGGAAGGGAGCATCACCGTGGCGAACGACAGCGCCGGCCGGTTTCTCGGCGTCTACACGCCGAAGGACGGGCAAATCGGCCCGCTGGCGATTTTCCCTCCGAGCGGAATCGCGGTGCTCGACGTGATCCCGGCGATGCGGAACAAAGTTCACGCGACCGATCTGCTCGGACCGCAGTCGCAGGTGCAGCATGGCAGCGGCGTGCACCGTGGCACCATTCACTTCCGTTTTGAGTCTCTCTGAACGCGAACCTGGTGCGTGATGAACCCTCCGCAAAGCGCCGCCTACCTCGCAGCCATCCGTCTTCTGCCGGCGACCCTGCCGGGGATGCGGGCCAAGGGCGAGGTGGCGCGCCCACCGGGCAATGCAGCGCGGCGCGAACGGGATGGGTGCCGATGGCTACAGTGAAACCGTCGCCGGTGCGCTTACCATGGCCAAAGCATGCTTCGATTACACCAAGAAGGACGCCATGGCGATGCCCGTGACGCCGGTGGAGGTCGCGGATTTCGACCCCCCGCGCTTCGAGGCACATGCCACTGAATGCGACCGGCGTTATGCCGAGTTTCTTCGCAAGAGCGAGGGCGTCGCCGTGTGGCAGCGGGTGCGCGTGGGCGAGGTGTTCCGTGACCAATGCCGGGACATGCGGCAGTCGTTGCGCTGGCAGCTCGGCGGGTTGACACGGTCGCTCGATTATCTGACCGATCTCCCTGCCTACCTCGAACCGTGGTATGGCATCGGCACGACCGCGTCCGCGTTTGGCGCGGACTACGAATGGCTGCCCGGCCAGGCCCCCGCCGTCAAACCGCGCTACCAGTCGCTGGCCGAGGTGCCGGCGCGTCTGGAGCCGCGTGAACCCCCCGCCGTGCCGATTCAGCGTCACACGCTGGAGACGATCGAATACTTTCTGGAGCAGACCCGGGGTCGTGTTCCGATGTCCTGGTGTGACATCCAATCGCCGATCAATGCGGTTGGCGGGTTGGTGGACATCACCCAGTTTCTGATGGCGCTGCACGAGAATCCAGCGCAAGCCAAAGCCATCCTGACTCTCATGGCCGATGAGGTGATTCGTTTCACTGAGAAACAAAGTGAATTGATCGGCGATGCGCTGGTCCGCCCCGGACACGGCTTTGCCAGCTCGCGCGCAGGGCGCGGCATCGGCCTGAGCACGGACAATCTGATCATGATTTCTCCGGCAATGTATGAGGAGTTCTGCGTCGCGGACAGCGCCCGGATCGGCGAACATTTCGGCGGCACCGCCATCCATTCGTGCGGCAACTGGGGCCGGTGGATCAGTGCGGTCAAAAAAATCCCCAACCTGCTGATGGTGGACGGGGCCTTCAGTCCGCAGACCGATCCGGCCCACAACAACTGCGAGGAGTTCCGCGATGCGCTGGCCAACACTGGAGTGATTTTGCACGTGCGGATCGTCGGCGATCCGGAGGAGGTTCTGGCCCGGGTCAAACGCTTGTGGAAACGGGGGCTGAAGCTGATTGTCGGCACGCATGTGCAAGACCCGCAGACCCAGCATCGGCTCTACCATGAAATTCATCGGCTCTGCGGCTCTTCCTGATTCATGGCTCTGCACCCGGCCAAGCTTTCTTTCTGGTGACTTGTGTTTCCATTTCTCGAGACGCCGACCACCGCCGTCCGCCAGCGCTGCGAACCGACGATGTCCTGCACCTCACGACGCAAAGATGATTCTCATGAGTTCCGTACTGATCCGGTGTGTTTTGATTTTCGCCTGCCTCGCCTACAGCGGGCTGCGGGCGGAGGCGATCCGCATTGTCATTGATCCGCAGGCGGCGCCACGCGTGGAGTACGGCGCGACGCGCCTAGCGGAGGCGCTGAAAACGGCGAGGGGAGAGGCCGCGATCGAGCGTACGTCGCTGGCGCCAAACGCTGCCGGCGCGCGGCTGATCGTCGTCGGCAACCAGCACGAGGAAGGCGTACGCCGTTTGATCGACACCGGTCAGGTGAAACTCAAGGGTGACGGACTAAGGGCGGAAGGCTTTCAGCTCGACACCTGCCCGGATGGGACGATCGCCGTCACGGGCGGCGATAACTCGGGTGCGCTCTATGGTTGCCTGGAGCTGACCCGCCGGTTCGATGAGACCGGGAAGCTGCCCGCGAATCTGCATTTCGCCGACGCGCCGGTGTTCAAGCTGCGCGGTCCGTGCATCGGCATGCAGAAGACCTACATCCTGCCCGGACGACATGTTTACGAATACCCCTATACGCCGGAGCTGTTCCCATTTTTCTACGATAAGGCATTCTGGCGCGAGTACCTAGATTTCCTTGCCGACCACCGGATGAACACGCTCTACCTGTGGAACGGCCACCCGTTTGCCTCGCTGGTGAAACTTCCGGACTATCCCTATGCTCTGGAGGTGTCCGAGGCGATCTACGAGAAGAACGTGGAGATGATGCGTTTCATCACGCGGGAGGCCGACCGGCGCGGCATCTGGCTCGTGCAGATGTTTTACAACATCATCCTCTCGAAGCCGTTTGCCGAGCACAACGGCCTGCCGACCCAATTACAGGCGCCCAATCCGATCGCGGCCGACTACACCCGCAAATCCATCACCGCATTCGTGGAGCAGTATCCCCATGTGGGCCTGATGGTCTGCCTCGGCGAGGCGCTGCAGGGCATCGACAACCAAGTGCAATGGTGCACGCAGGTGATCCTGCCCGGCGTCAAGGACGGCATGAAGGCGGCCGGCCTGACGGAGGAGCCGCCGGTGATCATCCGTACGCACGCCACCGACGCGACCGTGGTCATGCCGACCGCACTGAAGATCTACCACAACCTTTACACCGAGACCAAATTCAACGGCGAGGCTTTGACCACCTGGCAGGTGCGCGGCGCCTGGCAGCAATTGCACCTAGCGATGAGCCGGCTCGGCGGCATCCACCTGATCAACGTGCACATCCTCGCCAACCTTGAGCCGTTCCGCTACGGCGCCCAGCGCTTCATCCAGCAGTGCATGCAGGCGGCGCGCGACCGCCTCGGGGCGCTCGGCCTCCACTTGTACCCGCTCTCGTACTGGAACTGGCCCGATGCGCCCGACAAAACCAACATGCCGCTCCTGCAATACCGACGCGACTGGATCTGGTACGAGGCATGGGCCCGCTATGCCTGGAACCCCGACATCGATCCGGCGACCGACCGCGCCTATTGGATCGGCCGGCTGGCCGCCGTGTACGGCACGCCTGCGGCGGCCGCCCAGATCCTCGACGCGTACAACGACTCCGGCGAGTGCGCTCCGCGGATCCTGCGCCGCTTCGGCATCACCGACGGCAATCGCCAGACGATGTCGCTCGGCATGACCCTTGACGAGCTGGTCACGCCGGAGAAATACCGGCCGTTTCCCACTCTATGGGAATCGGAGTCGCCGCCGGGCGAGCGCCTGCCGGAATACGCCGACAGGGAATGGAACCACCAGCCGCACGCCGGCGAGACCCCGCCGCAAGTCATCCGAGAGATCCTGGATTACTCACAGAAGGCCGTGGCAGAGATCGATGCGGCCGGGCCGGAGGTGACAAAGAACCGCGCCGAATATGAGCGACTGCGCAACGACGTTTATTGCATCCGGGCCATGTCCCAGAATTACGCCGCCAAGGCCAACGCTGCCCTGTGCGTGCTACGCTACCAGCACGGCCATGACATCGCCGACATGGAACGGGCCGGGCGCTACTTGGCAGAGAGCCTCGACCATTATCGGACGCTCATGCGGCTGACCAGGGGCACCTACCTCTACGCCAATTCGATGCAGACAAGTCAGCGGCGCATTCCGGTGTGTGGCGGAGACCTCGGCCAACCGGCCAACTACCACTGGACGCAACTGCTGCCTCTGTACGAAAAGGAGCTGACGGATTTTCAGCACAATGTGGCGCTGCTCAAGGCTGGGCAGGGCTGTCGGTAGCGACAACCCACACGTATTCGCGGTTCGCACCCGGATGCGTGCGGCCATCGGGCTTAGAATCTAAGAGGTTTTCCTCTATAAACAGGCAGAATCCTCGCCAATGTTAGAGTAGTATCCCATAGTCTGCGATGGGGATGCATTGGGGACGTTGTGCTTATCGATCGTGCGGACAAGAAGGTGCGAATGACTTTGCCCGGCGCAGTGAAGAACATTCTCAGCGGCGCCGAAACCCGAACCTTGGAACTACTGTCCCGCGAAATCTCGGTTCTAGTTTGCCCTCTAAAACGAAATAAAACCCATTCTAGCTTTCCCGTTGCCCAGGACGATTACCCCCTCGTAACCGCTCCGTGCCGGGCGTGTACACCATGACTATATCAGCGGAAAAAATTGTCGCCTGCCTCATCGCCGTTTCGTTCGCCACTCCTGTAACCCCCGGAGCCGTTTTGCCGGATACCTCGCCTCGCCCCCGCCTGATCATGCTGGATGATTATGGCTGCGAGCCCGACGAAGAGCAGCAGGTGGCCCACCTTCTCATGTACGCCAACGAGCTCGACATCGAAGGGCTCCTCAGCGTGACAAGCAAGCACCTAAAGCCGCCGACGCAGCCGCTCCGGCCCGACTTGGCTCACCGGCTCATTGAAGGATATGCAAAAGTATATCCCAACCTCCAGCTCCATGCAACCGGCTGGCCCACACCGACCGATCTGCATAGCGTCGTTGCGACCGGGCAGGCATTTTACGGTATGGCGGACGTCAGGTTGGGCAACTCCAGTCCCGGCTCAAAACTCATCGTCCAAGCCCTCGACAAGCCCGATCCGCGGCCTATTTGGATCGTCGTCAATGCGGGCTCCAACACGCTTGCGCAGGCGCTGGTGGACTTTTGCGCCACCCACACACCATCACAGACCCGCGCAGCCATCGCGAGATTGCGGGTATTTGACAACGGCGCACAAGATGACGCTGGCGCATGGATCTGCCACCAATTTCCGCTTATTCACTGGCTCCGTTCTAACGTGCAGACATATGCCTACGGTGGCCCCGGTCCGGGTGACCCCGCCGGTTTCGGCCCGCACTATTGGCATCCCTACGCTTATTCCGCGGAGGGTCAGCGCCAGTGGATGCGAGAACACGTGCAGACCAACCATGGCGCGCTCGGCGAGTTGATTCCCGACCGGTGTTGGCCAAACGGCAACTCGACCATCGTGGCCTTCATGGAGGGCGGCGGCACGATCCCCTTCCTCGGCTTAGTCAACAAGGGTCTGTTCGACATCGACCATCCATCGTGGGGTGGGTGGGGTGGTCGGTTCACCGCGGAAAAGGTTCCCGATTACTGGTCGCGCTATGACGACATCCGGGTCGAAGAAAGGTCGGTCGCCCCTTTCTTCACCTATCGCGAGGCGAGCGATGTCTGGACCGATCCGCAGGACGGCACCGTTTACGAAGGCGTTTGCGTGCCCGTGTGGCGCTGGAGGGCGGCGATGTATGCCGATTACATTTGCCGGATGGATTGGTGCGTGAAGCCCTACGCGGCGGCCAATCACAACCCCGTCGCAGCTTTCGATGGCGATACGAGCCGCACCGTTGTTCGGATGCGCGCGCTACCTGGTGAAACGCTCCAGTTTGACGCCACCGCCAGCTCTGATCCCGATGGCGACCGACTAAGTTTCTTGTGGTGGATTTACGAAGAGGCGGGGACTTTCTCCGGCCGCATTGTCGTGTACGACGCTAACACCCCCAAGCCACACCTGACTGTTCCCGCCGGCGCGGGCGGCAAACAGATTCATCTCATCCTTGAGGTGAAAGACGACGGCAAACCGGCTCCGCTGACCAGCTACCGCCGTATCGTTATCGACGTTGACCAAACCGGCCCCTAGCCGGCCAGATCTCGTATTGCCGGAGAAACGATCCCCATGAAAACGATCACCCAATCCATAATGTTCCGAATCGCAGCGTGGCTTGGCCTCGCCGTGCTCCTTCCCCTTGCTTCGGTCGCGGCGGACATTCCCCCGCTCATGTTGGGCAGCGCGTGGTATCCGGAACACAGCACCGAAACTCAGATCGAAGCGGATCTCGCCATGATGCAGAAGGTCGGATTGCGGATGGCGCGTGTTGGCGAATTTGCTTGGAGCAGTCTCGAACCCGAAGAGGGACATTATACACTCGACTGGCTCGAGCGGGTGATCAATGCGGCCGCGACGCACAATATCGCGATCGTCTTAGGCACTCCGTCAGACGTTCCTCCGAACTGGCTCGCGCAGAAATACCCGGAGATCCTGCGCGTCGACATCGAGGGGCGTCGCTCCCTCGTCGGCGCGGGCCGCTCGTTTTCCTATGCGAGCCCGAAGTACCGAGAGTTTTGCTGCCGAATCGTGGAGCAGCTGGCCCGGCGTTTCGGGCACCATCCCAATGTCATTGGATGGCAAATCGGTAATGAACCGACGGAGGACTCCTACGACGACGCAGCGCGGAAAGATTTTCAGGAGTGGCTGCGGACAAAATACGGGTCGCTTGATACGCTGAATGAGCGCTGGCAAACGTGGTACTGGAGTCATACCTACAACTCATGGGACCAGATCGGGCTCCACTATCGCGGCCCGGGGCACTTCTTGGATTACAAGCGCTTTGTTTCCAGTGAATGGCGGGGTTTTCACCGTGTCCAGATCGACGTAATCCGGCGCTTCGCCGACCGGCGACAATTCATCACCACCAATTTCGGGGGCGTCGGCTGGGCGGATAGGCTCAGCCGCCAAGAACTTGCCAAGGACTTGGACCTCGTTTCATGGGATAACTACGTCGCGATCGAGCGTTTCGATCCGGTGCGAAACGGCTCGACTTACTCAACTTTGGAGAGGTTTGACCCATGGCGTAATGGCGCGACCCACGACCTAGTGCGCGGCTGGAAGCAACGCAACTTCTGGGTCTTGGAGATGGAGCTGGCCTACGTGGATTGGTCCTTCGTGTGCAATGCGCTGGGGCGAGGAGTTGTCCGGACAATGGTCTGGCAAGCGATCGGACACGGTGCTGACGGCATCTCCTTTTGGCAGTGGCGCCCAGGGCGGGCTGCGGATGGGCAGTATCATGGGGCGCTCGTTGGCCCCGACACAACTCCATTACCAGTGTGCGCAGAGGTGCAACGCGCCGCCGGCGAGCTCGCGAAAGCTGTTTCCGTTCTCGCCGATACCACGGCACCACGTGCACAAGTCGCAATCCTGCACGACTACGATAGCAGGTGGGCGATCGATCTGCGTCCCCCAACCCAGCGCTACGACCAAATCGGAGTGCTCCTTTCCTATTATCGCGCGTTGCGGGAACGCACGCAGGCGGTCGACATCTTGGATCCGTCGTGCGATCTCTCGCCATACAAGCTCGTGGTCGCCCCAAGCTTAATTGTTATTTCCTCGGCGCTCGGTGAACAGCTCAAGAACTACGTCCAGCAAGGCGGACACCTTGTTCTCGGTCCACGCGCCGGGATGGTGGATGAATTCAACGCGCTGCATGTCGAGCGACAGCCCGGTCCGCTGGTCGACGCCCTGGGAGGACGCGTGGAGCAATGGTATGCCCTACTTGAGGACATTCCGGTCGCAGGCGACTGGGGCCAAGGCAAGGCGACCATCTGGGCCGAAGACCTTTCTACGAAAGCGTCGGACTGCAGGGTTGTCCTGCGCTACGGCGCGGGCAACGACTGGCTTGAGGGCCATCCCGCAGCGCTCCAGCGGACACTCGGCCACGGCACAATTACGTACTTGGGAGCAATCTTGGATCAGCCTCTCGTGAATGCGGCGGCAAGACGGTGGGGCGAGACGGCTGGGCTAGATGCGGCGCCGTTGCCAGCTCCCGATGGCGTGGAGGTCTGTCGCCGCGTTGGGGCCGGGCGTGACGTCTTCATCCTAATCAATCACGCGCTGTCTAAGGCAACGGTAACCTTGCCAGGAGTGATGCTTGACGTCCTCGCTGGCGCCGAAGTCCGGGAGGTCGAGCTGCCGGCGCGAGAGGTGGCTATCTTGGTCCGCCCTTCCTCTGGCCTCTGAAAACGGATCTCCACAATCCACTCTGCTGGCGCGGAACCTCGTTGTTTTCGCTCGTCCTTGCCATCGCGCTAGGTCCTCACACTTTCGCGGTCCAAGTGACGATTGACGCAAGTGTTGCGTCGCGCCCGATGGAACCGCTTCCCTTCCCTATCGGTGGCCGATCCCCGGCCGGTCACGTTTTGTCGGCAAACGCGCGTTTTCTCACGCTTGATGGAACACCGTGGTTTCCACTGATGGGTGAATTCCACTACTCGCGGTATCCACGGTCGGAATGGGAACGAGAAATTCTGAAGACGAAAGCTGGTGGGATTAATGTGATATCTTCTTACGTGTTTTGGCTCCATCACGAGGAAACAGAAGGCATCTTCGATTGGACAGGTCAACGCGACCTCCGCGGATTCGTGAAACTCTGTGCAGAGCACGGGCTGTATGTATGGCTCCGAATCGGTCCATGGGTCCACAGCGAGGCCCGCAATGGCGGCCTCCCTGAATGGCTCGTGCAAAGCAGAATTCTGCTCCGCCAAAATGATCCGTCGTATCTCTCGCGCGTGAAGCGATTTTATTCCGAAATCGCGGGGCAGGTTCGCGGACTTTTTTGGGCGAATGGGGGCCCGATCATTGGGATCCAACTGGAGAACGAATACCATCCGGAGAACGGCGGGATCGAACATATGCGCCGCCTGCGTGAACTTGCGATTGAAACCGGTTTGCTGGCCCCGTACTACAGCGCCACTGGCTGGGATGGCGCAGCAGTGCCACCGACGGATTTCCTCCCCGTTTTCAGCGCTTACCCGGAGCAATTCTGGAGCGGAAGCATGACTGAGCTACCACCAAACCAGAATTTCTTCTTTTCTCCGATCCGCGCTGAAGACAACGTGGCAAGCGACTTCACGCCGAGGGATCCGATTTACCAATCCAGATACGAAGATTTCCCGTTCCTGATGGCGGAGATGGGAGCCGGGATGTCGACCGCGTATCATCGCCGACCTATCATGACAGCGGATGATTCGACTGCGGTCGCCGTCGTGAAGCTCGGTGCAGGAGCAAACGGCTTCGGCTACTACATGTATCACGGCGGGACAAATCCGCCGGGCCGGATGCCCCTGCAGGAAACGCAAGCGGCGTGGAATGGGTACAACGACATGGAGGCGAAGTCGTACGACTGGCAATCCCCCCTAGGTGAGTTCGGGCAACTTCGACCGACCTATCGCACGCTGAAGATCTTGCACCTTTTCCTGGAGGACTACGGCACTGAACTCGCCCCGATGGTCCCCCATTTTCCGAAGCAGACCCCGGTCAGCCTCGACGACACCAACACGCCGCGAGTCGCCGCGCGCACCGAGGGCGAGCATGGATTCGTCTTTATCAACAACTACCAGCGCAACCACCAACTCGGTCCGAAAGCCGAATTCCAAGTATCGGTGCAACTCCCGCAAGGCACGATTACCATTCCGCGCCAACCCACGGTCATTCCCAGTGGAGCCTACTTGATCTGGCCGATCAACCTCGATTTCCGCGGTGCGACCTTGCGGTATGCGACGGCGCAGTTGGTCTGCCGGCTCGCCGAGCCGGACACGCTGATCTTTTTCGCCTGGCCGGGCACCGCGATCGAATTCGCCTTTGCGCCAGACGCCCAAGTGGAGGCGCCGAGAGGCCGGGTGACCCGCGAGGGAACTGGAATTTTCGTCTGCGGCATCGAGCCGGGGACAGATGTGGCGATGCGGGTCATCCATCGCCACGCGCCGCCCACCCAAATTGTCGTCCTTTCGCGCGACCAAGCATTAAACCTCTGGAAGGCGGTGATCGCGGGCCGCGAGCGACTCCTCTTGTCGCCTGCGGCGCTTCGGTTCGAACCGGATAGCATTTATGTAAGCTCCCACAGGATCGACGACTTGCACATCGCGGTTTTTCCGCGGTTGAGCGAGAAAACCGCAAATTTTCGCGAGGACGGTGCGGACGGAATCTTCCAGCGGTTCGTAAACACGGAGTCATTTTCTCCTGCGCCAGTTTTGGTCGAAGCTACGCTCGTGCGGAAAGCATCGCCCTCAGTTCCAGTGAAGCTGAGCCCGCCGCCGCGCGCCGTGGCGGTGGAGCCAGGCGATGCTGATTTCGAACAAGCCGCAGTGTGGAGGCTCCGCCTTCCGGCTGGGATTTCCAGATTCACGTTGCTCGAGATCGACTACGAGGGCGACGTTGCGCGGTTATATGCGGGCGACCGATTCGACGACGACAACTTTTACAAGGGGACGCCGTGGGAGCTTGGATTATGGCGCTACTCCCAGAAAGAGCTGGCGGCCGGGCTGGAGCTCAGGATCCTGCCGCTGCGCCGCGATGCTCCCATCTTCCTAGAACGGCTTGTACGTCCCGATTTCGCACAGCAGACGGAGATTGTTCGTCTGAAGTCCGTCAAACTCAGCCGTGAATTCGAAACGACACTCGAGCTGGTGCCACGACGTTGATCCCATCCAAACCGTGCCAGCGAAAGGGAAAGACTCCTCTCTCACATGACTTCCTACAGACTGTTTCTTCTTGTCTCTGCGATGCTCGCGGTTCGCGCCGCTTATGCGGGAGACCGCGGGCTTCTCGACACCGTGAACTCCCCTTACGCCCGGATGTACATGACGGACCTAGGGGATGCGAAGTGGACTGGCGGCTTGTGGGGCGATCGGTTCGAGGTGTGCCGGACGGCGATGGTCCCGCGAATCTGGACGATCTTCCAAAGCGATGAGGAGAGCCACGAATGGACGAATCTCCTTCTTGCGGCAGGAATCCAAAACACCGGCGACCATGAAGGCCCTGGTTTTGAAGACGGAGATTTCTTTAAGTGGCTCGAAGGCCTCGCCCAAGTTTACGCGATCACGCACGATCCCGAAGTCGATCAGCTCATGGATCGAATCATTGCCGTTGTTGCGAAGGCACAGCGGGAGGACGGCTATTTTCACACCGCTACCGTCATCCCGCAGCGCCGTGGTGCCCGAGTCACAGAACTCCAAGGCAACGAATCCTTTGAAGCATACAATATCGGTCATCTCATCACTACTGCCTGCGTGCATTACCGCGCCACTGGTAAGAAAACATTGCTTTCCGTCGGGTGCAAAGCCGCCGACTACCTCTTTCGCCTTTGTCGCGAAGCACCTGCCAAGCTTGCCCGCTGCAGTATTTGCCCGTCCCACTATATGGCGGTAATTGAGTTGTATCGGACCACTCGCGATCCGCGTTATCTCGAGCTTGGCCGGGATCTGATCGCGATCCGAGATAAGATCGACGACGGCACGGACCAGAACCAGAGCCGCGTGCCGTTTCGGCAGATGACGAAAGCCGTAGGCCATGCCGTTCGCGCCAATTACCTTTATGCTGGCGCGACAGATGTCGCAATCGAAACTGGCGACCGCAGCCTTCTCGAGACGGTGCGGACAATCAACGAGGACATTACGAATCACAAGCTGTACATCACCGGCGCGACTGGCGCCCTCTATGACGGCGCATCGCCGGATGGCGGCGAGGCAGGAAGCCAACAATTGGTCAACCAAGCGTACGGGCGGGATTATCAGCTTCCCAACCTCACCGCCTACAACGAAAGCTGTGCCACGGTGGGCTTCGTGCTGTGGAACTGGCGGATGCTGGTCGCGACCGGCGACGCACGATACGCCGATCTCGTCGAACAGACACTGTACAACGGCGTGCTGGCGGCCATAAGCCTCGATGGAGAACACTATTTTTACGTCAATCCCCTGCGCCGTCTGAAAGCGATGACTTGGCCCCTGCGCGCGTGGCGGACACGCCAGCCGAACCTCAAGAACTGCTTCTGCTGCCCCCCGAATGTCGTACGGACGATCGCTGAGGCCCAAGACTACATCTACACTCTCTCGCCTGGGACTCTGTGGATCAATCTCTATGGCGGCAGCGTCTTGGATACTCGATGGATAGAGGGCGGCCGGATCCGGCTGCGCCAGATCACCGATTATCCTTGGAGCGGCGAGATCAAGATCGTCATCGACGAGGCACCCTCAGACCAGGTCGCGCTGAAGCTGCGGATTCCCGGCTGGATTCACGGCGAGCAGGTGAGGGCCGAGTTGAATGGCGTCCCGCTGCCCGGAAGCTGGGTGCCTGGTACCTACGCGGAGATTAGACGCCGGTGGCATCTGAATGACGTTGTGAAACTCTCGATGCCCTTCACGGCCACTCTCTGGAAGGCCAACCCCCTCGTGGAGGAGACGCTAAACCAGGTGGCGGTAATGTACGGCCCTCTCGTTTATTGCCTGGAATCTATCGACCTGCCACCGGGTGTCGGGGTGGAGGACGTGGCTCTCTCCCTCGATCCGAGGCATGAGGGCTTTAGAGCCCGAAAGGAAAAGATCGCCGGTGCCGAGCTTGTCACGCTCACCACCCCCGCCCTCTGCACCAGCCAAACAGGCGGCGCCCCGGGACCGCTATACCTGCGAGTGGACCGGGAACCCCCGCGCGAGATCGAGATTAAGCTCGTTCCATACTACGCATGGAACAATCGAGGCGACGGCGATATGACGGTGTGGATACCGGTGAGATGAGGTGAGCATCGTTGGCTACGCCCTTCTCGTCACCAAAGTTGGGCAGCACGACGAGGACACCAGCGATGCGTTCGCGGTGCTCCCGAAACAGCGCCGCACACTTACGCGCGTCCGCGTGGGTTTCCACGCCGCCGAGCTTGGTGTCATCGGCTCCCAGCATGACTGTGTTCAGACCCATGCCCGGGACGAGCTCCACCAGGTCGGTACGCGCCTCGGTCACCAGTTTGTCCGGGAAGAAGTCGCGATTGCCGACGATAACGCCGAGCAGCACGCGGGAAGGTTTTATGGGAGGGGCGGGGGACGGAATCGTGTGAAGGTGGGATTACAGGGTGGCTTTTTAGACTACTCTTCCCAAAATATGAGCGTTTTACCGTGCGTCATTCTTTGATCTTCTTCGATCCCAAACGGCCGGATTTCACCCCGTACGGCTTGGCCTGCGGACGTTGGAATCCCGCGCCCATGCCGCGGCCGGATCACCATAACGAGGTGCAGCTCAACCTGCTAAAATCCGGATGGATGACCTATATTCTCGGCGGTCGCAAAGTCAGGATCGAAGCCGGCCGCATGAGCGCCTTCTGGGCGGCGATCCCCCACCAAATCATCGAATTTGGGACCAAAAGGGAGTATTTCGTGGCGACCATTCCATTCGCCTGGTTCCTCCAATGGAAGCTGCCAGAACACTTCGTGCAGCCCATATTGCACGGTGTGGTGCACTGCGAACCACCGCCGGGTCGCGGGCGGTTGGACCAAGACCTCTTTGCCCAATGGGAGGCCGATCTGCAGAATCCCGGGTCGGAAATGAGAGACGCCGTGTTGCTCGAAATGCGCGCGCGTCTCATACGGCTGGCCGCGGTGCTACCTCCTGTGCAGACCGTGACGAGAAAATCCAGCTACTGGCATGCCGCGCTTTACGAGGGCGGGCTGAACAAAGTCGAACAGATTGCGTGTCTGCTCGCATGGCATTACACCGAGTCGCTCACCGCCAACGACATCGGCAAGGCGGTCGGCTTGCATCCCAACTACGCGATGAGCGTCTTTCGGAAGGCGTTCGGGGTGACACTGATCGAATACCTCACGCAGCAGCGCGTTTCCCACGCGCAACGCCTGCTGGCTACGACCAACGAAAAGATTGTCGATGTGGCATTTAAGTCAGGCTTCAACTCCGTCAGTCGGTTCAATGCAGCGTTTCATAGCATCTGCGGCTGTTCACCTCGGGAATACCGCCTACGCCATGAGCTCGGGTAGTGAATCGCTTCGTACCTAGTGACCAGTGGCCTGCGAAAGCACAGGCGCGGCCGGATCTGCCATCCTTGGCCTGCCGCTCACCGGATGGATTGGGTGATATGAGGAGCCAGCCCGCTTGGAACCCAAGTCAGCACACGCGCACCGTCTCGAGCCCGAGCAACCGTCCCAGTTTGTTGATTTTGTCGCTGATATGGCCCACGGTAGCGTTGATTATATCCGATTTTCCGATTGGCGCACGCCCCCGCCGTCAGTATGGTTGAACCTTCTGGAGCGGCCGACGAGCCCGTCCGCGGGCTTGAAACCGCGCGGCGCGGACCACCGTGCCACCGTTTTTTCCGCGCGCCACCACCACCCTGAAACATGGAAGAAGGATCGAAGATGAGCACTGATTTTTCGCGTCGCGACTTTCTGCGCATGGCCGCGGCTTTGCCGGGCGCCCTGGCGATCTCGGGCTCCTTGGCAGCCGGGGCCGACCCGGTGACGCCTTCGCATTCGATGCTGGAGCCCTTTGACTACCGCGGCGTGCGGTTGTGCGCGAGCCGGTGGCGGGACCAGTATCAATCGGCGCGGGACTTCTACCTCGGGGTCTCGAACGACGACATCCTGCACGGGTACCGCCTGGCTGCTGGCCTACCGGCTCCCGGAAAAGCCTTGGGGGGCTGGGCGGCCCGCAATAGTGACATCGTCTTTGGGCAGTGGCTCAGCGGGATGGCGCGCATGTTCGGCGCGACCGGTGACCAGGCGATCCGCGACAAGGCGGCGTTTCTTCTGGCCGGATGGGCCGACACCATCGGCGCCGATGGCGACTGCCGCATGAGTCTCTATTCCTATGACAAGCTGTTGTGTAGCTTGGTGGACATGCAGCGGTATGCGGGCGTGGCGGCGGCCTCGCTGTTGGAACGGACCATGGCGTGGGCCATGCGCAGCTTTTCCCCGGAGCGCACGCCGGCGAGTTCCGCCTTGTTGAACGGCCGGCCCTCGGAATGGTACACCCTGGCCGAAAACGTCTATCGCGCCTACGAGCTGACGGGCGACGCGAAGTACAAGAGTTTTGCGGACACCTACCTGTACCCGCAATTCTGGGACCAATTTGCCAATTCCGCCGCGCCGCGGGATGCTTATCACGTCCACGCGTACAGCCACGTGAACACCTTCAGCAGCGTGGCGATGGCCTATCAGGTGACCGGCGATCCGGTCTACCTGAGCATCCTACGCAACGCCTACGAATATCTCCAGAACGCGCAATGCTTTGCCACGGGCGGCTACGGACCCATGGAGCGATGGGTGCCGCCCGACGGCATGCTGGGCCGCAGCCTTGAGGCCCGGAACTGCTCGTTCGAGACCGTTTGTGGCTCGTGGGCGGGTTTCAAAATGGCACGGTATCTGACCCGGTTCACGGGGGAGGCCCGCTACGGCGACTGGATGGAGCGGCTGTTCTACAATGGTGTCGGGGCGGCACTCCCGATCATAGCCGACGGCAAGCACTTCTATTATTCGGACTACCGCGTCACCGGCGGATTGAAGGTCTACAAAGTGTCCCGTTACTCGTGCTGTTCCGGTTCGTACGCCCAGGCGGTGGCTGACTATCACAACCTGATCTATTACCGGGACCCGTCGAGTCTGTACGTCAACCTATACCTTCCCTCGGAGGTGACCTGGCAGAGCCCGGCGGGCGAAATCAAACTTACGCAGGAAACCGCGTATCCGGAGGCGGAGACATCGACGCTCCGCCTCGGAATGAAGGGCCCGGCGCAATTCACATTAAAATTCCGGGTGCCGGAGTGGACGCGCGACGCCTCGGCCAAGGTCAACGATGCGACCGTCTCCGTGGAAGCGAAGCCAGGGACCTGGGCCGCAATCACCCGCACATGGGCGCCGGGCGACGAGGTGGAGATCCGGATACCTCTGCATTTGCGAATGGTGCCCGTCGACCGGGAGCACCCGCGACGGGTCGCGGTGGTGCGTGGCCCCGTGGTCCTGGTCCTGGACGACTGGGTGTTTGAGGACATCCCGCGCCTTCCCGAGCCCGCCGACGTGGAGAGGTGGTTGGTGCCCGATGCGCAGCAGGCCGGGACCTTTCGCATCGTGCCCCCCGATGGCAAAGTCATCCAAGCGAAGTTTCGTCCGTTCTACGCCGTCGGAGAGGTCACGCCCTACCGCATGTATCACGACCTGGATTCGCTGCCGATCCCGGTGTGGTAAGAGTTGCAGCCGTCGGACCAGGCCGGCCGATGCGCTGCCGTCGGAATGAGTCATCCTTTGCCTTTTGTCGGCGGCTCGGCGCGGTAGGCCTCGGCTAGCAGCACCACCGGGTGCGCCACGCGGGCCGGCGCTCCGCCGCGCGCCCGCAGGCCGTTCTCGATCTGCAGGTGGCAGCCGGGATTGGCCGTGGCGATGAC
>Ga0208563_1000035_pt1 | contig 146443 bp, 145 predicted proteins | sample June2015DPH_17_1_2_FD_184717 | JGI IMG/M metagenome (GOLD analysis project Ga0208563, IMG submission 184717) | Peatland microbial communities from SPRUCE experiment site at the Marcell Experimental Forest, Minnesota, USA - June2015DPH_17_150... | ecosystem: Environmental > Terrestrial > Soil >... | reverse complement strand
CGCCCCGTAGGGCCTGGACCCTTGTCTCAGTGTCCATCTCCGGGCTCCTTCTCTCAAAGCCCGTACCGGTTACAGGTTTGGTGGGCCATTACCCCGCCAACAGCCTGATCGGCCGCAGTCCCATCCTGGAGCGGAAGACGCGAAGCATACTCGCGCCGCCTTTTGGACGACCTCTCCTTCCAGATGAAGTCATCTATCGTGGATCAGTCCCAGTTTCCCGGGTTTGTCCACGTCTCCAGGGCAGGTTGACTACGTGTTACTGAGCCGTGCGCTGCGTCCCCTGTAGCCAAGGAACGCGCAACTAACATGGCTAAATCCCAATCCGATAGCAGTCGGGTCCGGCAGGATCAACCGGAGTCAATTATCGAGGAGTACGACCACGCATTTCTGCGAGGTGTAAAGCACAACCCATGTCGGATCTAACCAGTTAAGTCAGATCTCCACTTTTGTACGCGCATCTGGAGGTCGTGCATTCTCATCGCGTTGGGGCTATGCCCTTTTGCTCAAGGCAGACGCCGCCAATTAATGCGCAAACTAACGCGCAGTCCTAGGTTCGTATATATGCGTTCTCGTGTTAAATCGACACCCTTCGTGCAAGGGCCCCGCGGGGGATATCCGGGGATTCTCAGGTAACCGGCAACGACGCGGCGCGACCGTGCGAGGGCGGTCCGGGGACGGCGACGGTCGAGTCATCCCTCCCGCCGAAAAGATAGTGAGAGTGATTTCGTTTGGTGGTCGAAGATTCCCAAGCCCGTGGGTCTGATCTAATCAGACTCGCAGGTCTTCGAGTAGTTTGTCGATGCTCGCCAGCGGCGTTCCGTCGGCGCGCGCAATCTCCTGGTCCGCGGGCGGGTTTGCCATGTAGGATGGCGTTCTGGCCGTGAGTCGCTCCTCGAAGGTGGGTATGAACTCGTTCTGGTAGAAGATTCCGATTGGCGTGTGGTCCCCGAACTCGAACGACTTCTGGATCGCCTGCTGGACCTTCCTCTCCATCTCCTCCTCGTCTGCCGTGTGGACTACGCCGTCGTAGCCGGTCTCCTCCAGCTTGTAGGTCCTGGGCTGGGGCTTGCCGCTCGCGTCGAGGTTCCCCTCGCCCGCCCAGTACTCCTTGGTCTGGATGTCGTTGTAGGTGGGGCACGGCTGCAGGACGTCCAGGAACGCGAAACCCCTGTGGCGGATGCCCTTGATGATTAGATCCTTCAGGTGGCGCACGTCGTACGAATACCCTCTAGCCACGAAGGTGTAGCCCGAGGCGATCGCCAGCATTATGGGGTTGACCCCCTGGTTGATGTTGGGCAGCGGGAGAGACTTCGTCTTCATCCCGAGCTTCATGGTCGGGGCGGCCTGGCCCTTCGTGAGGCCGTAGACCTCATTGTCGTGGATGATGTACAGCATGTCCAAGTTACGCCTGCCAGCGTTGACGAAGTGTCCCGCGCCAATCCCAAGGCCGTCACCGTCGCCTCCCTCGATGACCACCTCCAGGTTGGGGTTGGCCAGCTTGATGCCTGCGGCGAACGGGACCGCCCTGCCGTGGAGAGTGTGGACGCCGTAAGTCTTGATGAAGTGGGGAGCCTTCGACGAACAGCCGACCCCTGAAACGACCACCGTGCGAGACGGGTCGACGTTCATCTCCGTCAGGGCCATCTGGACCGCGTTGAGAATCCCGAAGTCCCCGCACCCGGGGCACCAGTCGTTGTGCACCGTCGTCTTCAGGTCAGAGAGTCTAAGTGCCATGTTTCAACACCAATTTCTTGGGAGCATTTCCCTCCGAGATCAGCTTGACCGCGTCGTAGACCTCTTCACACGACATCGGCCTTCCGTTGTACTTCACGACCAGCTGCCCGACCGGGATGCAGGTCCTCTCGCGCAGTATCCCAATCAGCTGTCCAGAATAGTTCATCTCGATGCCCACCACCTTCTTCGCCCTCGAAAGGACCTTGGTGACGTACTCGGTGGGGAACGGGTTGATCAGCCTAATCTGGAGGAAGTTGACCGCTATCCCGTCTTCCTTGAGCCACTCCATCGCGTCGAGAATCGCGCCCTTCGTCGAGCCCCAGCTTACGATTGTGATGTCGGCGTCATCGGGGCCGAAGAGGTTGACCCTCTCCTCGAGGGGAATCTCCCTGTCGGCAAGGTCGACCTTGCCCATCCTCTTCTCCATCATCATGTCACGGGTGGCGGGGTCCTCCGTGATGTGTCCCAGTTCGTTGTGCTCGTCCCCCGTGTGCCAGTAGACGCCCCCCCTCGTTCCCACCGGCGCGCGCGGAGAAATCCCACTGGGCGTCTGCTGGAACCGTCTGATCTCCCCGTTGACGGCGTCGGTAACCGGCCCCTTGACCAGAAGGCCCCTGTCGATCTTGACCCTGTTGACGTCGAACTTAGCTATCGTGGCGTCGGAGTTCGTCAGCGCCTTGTCGACCAGGTGGATGACCGGCGTCTGGTACCTCTCTGAGTAGTTGAAGGCCCTGACGGTGTCGTAGAATGACTCTTCAAGGTCGCCGCTCGCTAGGACCAGCCTCGGGAACTCACCGTGCCCTGCATGGAGGGCGAACCTCAGGTCACCCTGCTCGTGACGCGTGGGAAGCCCGGTGCTCGGGCCGCCCCTGGAGTATAGAGTCACCACCACCGGGACCTCGTTGATCCCGGCGTATCCGAGACCCTCGGCCATGAGGGAGAATCCTGGGCCGGAAGTGGAAGTCGAGGACCTGGCGCCTGCGATCCCACCGCCTATCGCCATCGTGACCGCGGCGATTTCGTCCTCCGACTGGACCACCGTAATGCCGACCTTGTTCTTCAGGGCCGCGACTTCGGCGACCTGCGGGTTCTCCTGGGCCGCCGAGCCGTCAAGCTGTATCTCGGCGTGAGACTCGAGGAACTCGCTCTCGTCGCTGGCAGGCGTAATTGGATAGTAGGTCTGGAGCCTGCAACCCGCGAGCTCCTTGGCCATGGCGACCGTGGAGGTCCCTCTGACGAAGAGCATACGCTCACCGGTCTTCACTGGTTCCAGTTTGTAGGCGAAGCTCCCAGCGAACTTCTGGTTCATGTATTCGTACGCGACGCCGACGGCCGCGACGTTCATCTCGACGACCTTGGGCTTTGACCGGAATTGTTTCTTGAGCGCCTCCTTGAGGAGGTTCTCGTCGTAGGATACCAGCGCGAAGGACGCAGCCACTGCCATCACGTTGAGCATCCTCTGGAGAGTGCTGAGAGAGGTCTCGCCGAACTTGGCGCCGACTGCCCTCAACAGCTCGCTGTATGGAATCGGGTAGATGTGGACGCCCCTTCTCCTGGCCAGCTCGAGGATGCCCTTGACATCGGCGGAGAGGCCGGCCTTGGCGAGCTCGCCGATCAGCATGGTCTTCACGTTTGCTTCAATCGTGGGCACCTGGTCCAGTCTCTTCGAGTCCTGGTCCGGGTCGTAGATTATCGCCCCCTCTTTCCTCACTTCCAGCGCGTGCCTGAAGATCGTCTCCTCTTCGAATGTCGTCAGCATGTCGACGGTGTAGACGTGGGACCTGATCAGGCTCTTCGAGACCCTGACCTGGAAGTAGCTGTGTTCGCCCTTGATGTTAGAATAGTATTCCCTGTTGCCGAAGACGAAAAGACCGCCCATGGCCGCTGCCCGGGCGAAGATGTTCGCGGAGGTGTCGACTCCGCTGCCCTGGACTCCCCCTATCATCCATGAGAAGTCGTGTCTCTTCATGTCGTGTCTCGGCCTAGCAGATTGGGCCGCTGTTTAAGAGTATAGCATATATAGTGAGTATTAGTATATAGAAAGCCATGGACGAGTTGAGGAAGGTGCAGAAGGTCGGATACTCGACCCTGGCCGTCTCGATACCCAAGAGGTTCGCGAAGGAGATGAATCTTTCCGAAGGAGACAGCGTCCTGTTCAGAGAAGACGCTGACGGCACGCTGAGATTGATTCCGGCGACGAAGGCGAGAAAGTCCAGCAAGGTCACGATAAGGGCCGACCTGATCGAGGACGACGAGACGCTGATGAGGTTCATCGTCGGGTCCTACGCCCTGGGTTATGACACCGTAGAGGTCTACAGCAGGGAGCCTCTGGACAAGGTGAGGACGGAAATGGTGATCGAGACCGTCAAGAGTCTCCGGGGGCTGGAGGTGGTCGAGTCGGACTCGAGGCATGTCGTCGCGCAGAGCTTCATGGACCCCACGAAGTTCCCGGTCGACTCTCTGATCAAGAGACTCCAGATCCTCGTCGCGAAGAGCCTCGACGACGTCATGGAGGCGCTCGACCCCGGGAAGACCGGGAGTCTGAACGAGGTCAGGAGGGTCCAGGGCGAGATCGACGAGCTCTACTGGCTGATAGTGAGGCAGCTGCTGGTCGCGCTGAACAGGAGGGAGCTCTCTGCGGACATCGGCATCGAATCGCCGTTGCATGCCTCCGGGGACAGGGTCTGCGCGAAGACCCTCGACGAGATAGGGAGCGTCATCCTAGACGTCGCCGAGGAGCTAATCAGGCTCAAGGAACAGGGGACCGAGATGGACCCGCGGGTGGTCGAAGACATCAGGAGGCTCGGCGCCAAGGCGGGCGAGGCGTTCAACACGACGGTCGAGGGCCTGCTCACCTCTGACCTCAAGCTGATAGAGGGTTCTGCCGCCCTGGTCGCCGAGACGCTGAAGATGGAGAAGGAGGTCACCCACGAGATGCTCGAGTCGGGCGAACACGGGTACGCCAGGGTCCTTGCGTCCCAGTTCGCACAGCTGGCGCGCTATTGCAACACCATAATCGAGATAGCGTCGCACAGGCTCCTGAGAAAGAGCAGCAAAGTGGCGACGATCCAGAGGTAGGGTGTGATGCGGATCAGTCGGCAGCGGTGGTGAATTCCAGCATCTCCTCTACCGGAAACTGCGCCGCTCCGGCGAAGAGCTCATGCGACCTGTGACCTGCCAGGTCGCTCCTTGGCACGGTCAGCCTGCACGTCTCGCAGAAGACGAATTCGGCGTTGACGAGAGACCTCTGCTCGAAGCAGTCGCCAGAAATCCTATCGTAGAAGATGGGCCTGCCGTAGTTGAGGCTCCCCGAGGTGTGGCACTCCCCCAGGTGGGGCTGCACGTCGAGGGGGTACCAGCCTTGGCAGTTGCTGCAGATCCTCTCTACCTGGAAATCTCTGGCGAACGCTTCGCAGGGCTCACTGGAGGCCGGTACCCCCCTGTTGTGATATCTGCCACCAGGATAATCGCACGTGCCGAGACGGTTTAGCTGAGGATATGGCCGCCAGTGTAGGCAGTCGGAGCAACGTCTCACGCCGAAGCGCTGCACAGAATCTGAAGGTGACGAGTTGCTATTGAAGGTTCGCTATTGTCGCCCGAGGCCAATATTCGAAGCAACTTCGCCCGGCCCCCAGTGGACAGGGAACTCGATGTCGTACCAGTCCTCGAGCTTCCGAAGGACGTTCACCACGTTCTTCTCGCTCATCATGATGTCCATGTGATGAATCAGAGTCAACGCTTCGAGGACTTTCCTGATCACCTTGGGGCCGAACGGTGCCGACTTGATCGTGTTGTAGGTGCTGGTCCGCTCCTCTTCGGTGAGTTCCTTTTGGTAGTAGCGCTTGAGCGTCTGTTCGAGATTCCTGGAGGCGTCGGCAAAGCACTTCTCCGCGCTCGAGTAGCCGTAGAAGCAGTTGCGGCAGTCGGAACCAAGCAGCTCCCTCATCGGTCCCCTCTCGTTCACCCGGAAGTGCCTGAGAGCTTGGACGTAGCCATCGCGCTTGAGTTCCTCCGAGACCTTGTACACGGCGCCTACGGTCAGTTCGCGCGGGAATGCCCGGTTGTAGATGTCGTTCACCGACGAGCCCGTACCAGAGCAGAGCGACTCCATCACGAGCTCCTCGGTCTGCGTCGGGGTCTCCTCGAGGTGGCTTTCGAGTCTCTCCTTCAGGGCCGCGCCGTCCACCGTATACTCCCCGAAGGCCCCTCCCCGCGACGGAGCGTCGCCCGTGTCGCGCAGGCCATTCATGACCTCGGAGACGAGCTTCGGGCCGCAGCTGGTCATGATGGTGATTGACTGAACGGAAACAGGGGGGTGGGCCCGGTCCAGGTCACCGAGGGCGTAGGCGAGGGCCCACAGGATGGCGAGTTCCTTGCTGCGCCAACTCCTCCTGACGAACCAATTGAACATCCGGAGGGCCCTGATCGTCTCCGCCCTGCTGGTCAGGTAGCAGAGCTGGCCGTTCCTCGTCTTCTTCAGGCCCAGTGCGGGGCTGACCAGGTCGAGGACGCGCTCGGCCTCGAGGGAAGTGGGAATGATCATGACCGTGCCGTCGACGCCCTCAGTGACGAATGGAGGCGTCCTGATGTAGGCGTCCTCGCTCCACTGGTCCGGCGAGAAGGACCCGAGAAGGGCCAATGAACACCGGAGGGCCCGGCGTTGCATGGCAACAAAAACGGACCGTCCACATATAGGGATTACCCCTCATTGATTATTCGAATAAGTCGAATAGTGGCTCAGTGCCGTGAGGCGTTGATGATCTGGACGAGCTTGGCCGCTACCTCACGGGAGGTTCCTGTCACGGCCTCGGCCTTCCTCGCCGGCGAAGCCATCTTCCTCAGCTCCTCCACCGAGGTCAGCGACCCCTTCAGGCCGACCTCGTCCGGGCTGAACCCGAGTTCAGTCATGCCCCAGACCGTGGATTTGTACTCCTTCTCGGCCCACCTCTTTCGCCGGAAGTCGGGGAACCTGGGGGCGTTGCACCCCAGCTCGACGCTGACCAGCGCGGGCAGCTCAGTCTCAACGACCTCGTAGCCCCCTTCGATGCTCCTCTTCGCGACGAGTTTCGAGTCTTTGACCTCGACTTCGATTGCGTAGGTCACTCGGGGGATGCCGAGCCATTCGGCGATGCTCGCAGGGACCTGTTCGGTGCTGCCGTCGGACGATGCCTCGCCACACAGGACGAGGTCATACTCCTGGAGTTTCTTCAGCGCGGCAGCGAGGACACGGGAGGTTGCATAGGTGTCGGCCATGGCGAAGCCCCTGTCGCTCAAGAGGATTGCATCGTCCGCTCCCATTGCGACGGCGAGCTTCAGGAACGGGTCGAACGAGGGGGGCCCCATCGTCATGGCAGTCACGGAGCCTCCGTGCTTGTCCTTCAGGAGGAGCGCGGCCTCGAGCGCGTTCTTGTCAGCGTCGTTGATCTCGTTCTCGACCCCCTCCCTGGCTACGGCCTTCGTCACCTCGTCGAACCTGATCTGCTCAACCTTGGGCGTGACCTTCAGGCAGACTACGTATTTCATCCATCCATCCCCTTCGATGCTTGAAGCGCTGAGATCAGTTCAGGCACGATTTCGAATAGGTTGCCCGTCACGCAGTAGTCCGCGTGTTTGAAGATCTGGGCGTTCGGGTCGGAGTTGATCGCGATTACAGTCTTGGCGTCCCTTATCCCCGAAACGAAGTGAGCCGCCCCGCTGACTCCTGCCACGATGGCGAGTTCGGCGTTCACCCCATAGCCTGTGGCGCCGACGACCCTCTCCCGCGGTGCCAATCGCTTGTCGGCCAGGGGCCTTGAGACTCCAAGGCTGGCTCCGAGGGCCTGCGCGAGCTTCTGCGGCAGGACAAGATCCCCTTTCGTCCCCAGCCCTGCGATGACAATCCGTTCGGCCCGGCTGATGTCCTCGGTCTTTGTGATCGACCTCTCGAGAACCCGGCATTTTACATCGGCCTCCGTGATGTTGACCTCGACCGGCTCCACTCTGCCGATGCCCGAGTCTCTGGGAGGGAGTGGCTTGAACACCCCTGGTCTGACCGTGGCCATCTGAGGCCACTTCTTGCACTTGCAGACCGCGACGATGCTTCCTCCAAAGCCAGGGACGGAACCGAAGAGGGTCCCTGTCTCCTTGTCGACGTCCAGGTCCACCACGTGGGCCATCAGACCGGCTCCAAGACGCACAGCGAGGCTCGCGGCAAGGCTGGTGCCGTTGTGGGTCCCCCCGATGAGGACGATCGCTGGGTTCCTTTCGATGACGAGCGGGAGCAACACCTTCAGGTAGGCCTCGACGGTGCAATCCTTGAGCAGGGGCGAATCTGCTAGAAGAATGACGTCGGCGCCCCGCTTGGTGGCCTCGTCGGCGATTCCTGACACATCGTGTCCTAGCAGGAGAGCGACAACAGAGACTCCGAGCCTGTCAGCAATCTCCCTCGCCTTGCCCAGGACTTCCAGCGAGACCCCTTCCAGCACGCCGTCGGTCTGTTCCAAGAAGACTAGAATGTCCTTTCCCTTTTCGCGCTGCTGCGCCTGGGCTGCCAACCTACACTCCGCCCGCGTCTAGCCCCAGTGCCCGGGCGATCACTTCCGATACGTCCATCACCCCCAGACTGACACCGGCCGTCTTGGCGCTGTCCTCGAAGTTCTGTATGCAGTACGGGCACGACGTCACTATCTGCGATGCGCCCGTATCCGCTGCCTGCTTCACCCTGTGCATGCTGGGCCGCTCGCCCTCCTGGTCGACCCACATCCCCCCTCCTCCGCCTCCGCAACACAGCGCGTTCGCCTTGCTGTCGCCCATCTCAGAGAGTTCTACCCCTGGGATGCTCTCCAGAAGCTTCCTCGGTTCCTCGTAGACCCCGTGGTACCGGCCGAGATAACAGGGGTCGTGGTAGGTGACTGCGGCACCACCGTCCAGCCGGCCTGGGCTGAGCGACCCTTTGTCGAGGAGCCCAGCCAGGAACTCTGTGTAGTGGAGGGCGGTCGGTATGCTGCCGTACTTCGGATAGACCGACCTGAACATGTTGAAGCAGTGAGGAGAAACGGCGATGATGGCCTCCGCACCAGACTTTGCGAAGCTCTGGATGTTCGCCTGCACCAACTCTTCGAGGAAGGCCTCCTCGCCCATCTGGTAGACGACGTCTCCGCAGCAGCTCTCACCGCCGAGGACAGAGAAGTCGACGCCGACCTTGCCGAGGATTGAGGCTAACGAACGGGTCACGTGCTGCAGCCTCGGGTCGAATGAGGAGGCGCAGCCGACGTAGAGGAGGTATTTCGCCGGCTTGTCAGTGTTGATACTCAGCCCCTCGGCCCACTTGCCTCTGTCAGCCTTCTTCCCGCCCCAGGGGTTCGCATCCTCGTACACGCCCCAGAGCGCACTCTCCAGCTTCTGCGGGACCTTCTTGCCTTCGTACGCGGCGACCCTGAGTGCATGGATGGTGTCGGTGATCTTCACGCCACGAGGGCACCCCACCTCGCAGAGCTTGCAGGTGGCGCAGTACCAGAGCCGATGGTCGCCGATGACGGATTCCCTCACGCCGAGCTGCGAGCCGCGGATTAGGCTCCTGATGGGAACGCCTGCCGGGCAGACTGCCGTGCAGGTCCCACATTGGTAGCAGAGCGAGAGCTTATCGTCCGACGCACTCTCGACTCTCTGGGTGAAGGATGGTTCCAGTTTCATTGGGACCTCACCGTCATCCTGATCTTGGTAGTTGTGGACGAGAGTTCCTCTGGCGGGAGGGCCCTGATTATGCGATCCATCTCCTTGACCTTGTCAGCGAAGCGCTTCGGCTCTGCGGCGCTTACCCACCAGAGCTGGAGTCTTTCTGGGTCGACGCCCCGCGCCTTGAGCATGACCTTCCACCTGGCGACCCTCTTCTCAGTCTGAGAGTTCGCGTTGATGTAGTGGCAGTCTCCGGGATGGCATCCTGTCACGAGGACGGCTCCAGCACCCTTCGAGAAGGCGTAGAGGACGAGCCTCTGAGAGACTCTCCCGGAGCACATGGTCCTGACGACCCGCGAGTTGGATGGATACTGGATCTTCATTATTCCGGCCAGGTCGGCCCCAGCGTAGGAGCACCAGTTGCAAGCGAAGATCAGGACCTTGCTCTGAGGCCCTTCCTCGAGGGCGGCGTCTATCTGTGACATGATCTGGCCGTCGGTGAAGTCCTCCTGCCTGAGGGCGCCCTCCACCGAGCACTCCGCCACGCAGGTCCCGCAACCCGCGCACATCGCGGTGATGAACTCAATGCTCTTGCCCTGCTCTCCCCTTATCGCGTTGTAGGGGCAGACGGGGATGCACCGCCCGCACTTCGTGCACCTCGCAGGGTCGACGACCGCGATGAAGGGTTCCCGTTCGATCTCCTTCTTGGAGAGTATCGTCGACGCCTTGGCCGCGGCCGCAAGGGCCTGAATCGAGGACTCCTTGACGCTCTTCGGGTACTGGCACGTGCCTGCCAGCATCACGCCCTGCACAACCGATTCCGCCGGACCGAGCTTCGGGTGGCTCTCCAGGGCGAAGCCCTGCTGGTCCGTGGGGACCTTGAGCTGGTGCATCACCCCCTCCTCTTCGTTCACGGGTGCCATCCCGACGTTCAGGACGACGAGGTCTGTGGGGAAGTCGGCTTCCGTGCCGAGGAGTTCGTCCTTCATGATCAAGTTCCCGCCTTCGAACTTGATCGAGTCCTGGGGGCAGAGGTCCTGCGGGTACTGGAGGAACGAGACGCCCTTGCGGGACGCAACCTCGTACTCCTCCTCCCCGAACCTGGCAAAAGTCCTGATGTCCTTGTAGAACACGTTGACGTTGTTGCCCATGTCCTTCAGACGTATCGCCTGGTTGATCATGGTCTGGCAGCAGTATCGGGAGCAACCCATCTCGCCGTTCCTCGAGCCGACGCAAGAGATGATCGAGACGTTCTTCTGTGGCCCGACGCTTTCGATGGACTTCTCGAGCTCCAGACTGGTCACCACCGATGGGTTCCTTGAGTAGTCGAACTCGGTGGGGGTGTACGGCCGGGCGCCTGTGGCAAGCACTACGGTTCCCACGTCCAGGTCGGAACCGTCCGTTAGGTGGGCGTGGTAGTTCCCCACGAAGCCTGTGATGCTTTCGACTCGCGTCGAGGTGTGGACGGAAGCCCCGCTCCTGCGGAGCCTGTCCAGTTCGAACCCGAGGAGCAGGTTGGCACTCACCCCGCTGGGCGCGACTTCTCCCAGTTCGAGCAGCAGGCCTCCCAGCCTGTCGCCCCTCTCGACGAGGTGCGTCTCGAACCCTTGTTCAGCGAGGTTCGCCGCCGCGGTGATTCCTGCGACGCCTCCGCCCACTACCAGGGCCTTCTGTGTGACCGGAAACTTCATCGGAGTGAGAGGCTTCATCTTCGACGCCTTCAGGACGGCCATCTTCACCATGTCCTTGGCCTTCCGGAGCGCCCCGTCCCGGTCTTCCTTGTGGACCCAGGAATCCATGTTTCTTACGTTCGCCATCTCTAGGAGGTACTTGTTCAGGCCGGCCCGGTCGAGGGAGCCCTGGAAGGTTGAGTAGTGGGTCTTGGGAGAGCAGGCCGCGACCACGACCCTGTTGATTCCCTTGTCCCTGATGACTCCGCTGATGTCGTTCAGCGTGTTGGCGGCGCAGGAGTAGGTCTGGTCCTGCGAGTGGACGACGTTCGGCAGCGTTCTTGCATAGCTCACCAGTTCCGGCAGGTCGACGACGCCGGCTATGTTCGAACCGCAGTGGCACGCGAAGACCCCGATTCGGGGCTCGCCCTCGGAGCTGAGCGGAACGACATTCAGTGGCTCGGGCCAGGACCTCGTCTTCAGGTGGGTGAGAGCCTTTGCGACCGCTGCGCCTCCCTCGAGAACGCTATCGGGTATGTCCTTCGGCCCCGTGCTGCAGCCCGCGAGGTAGACACCCTCCCTCGTGCTGGTGACGTACTCGCCCGACTCCTCCATAGACTCAAAGAAGCCGTCGTCCGCCACATCAATGCCCAAGGCCGAGGCGAGGGCAGCGGAGCTCCTCGAGGGCACAGCCGCTGTGGCGAGCACCACCATGTCGTACTCCTTCTCGGCGTTCAGCTCGCCAGTCTCCGTATTCTCGAAGGAGACCTTCAGTGTCGCTCCCGAGGGTCTGACTCTGGCCGGCCTCCCCCTGGTGAAGTTCACGCCGCTGTCGCGGGCCCTGTCGTAGAACTCGTCGAAGCCCTTCCCGAAGGCACGGATATCCATGTAGGCTACGTCGACGTTCTCGATCCCGTGGTCCTTGAGTTGGTACGATTCCTTGATCGTGTACATGCAGCAGATCCTGGAGCAGTACTTCACGAACCTCTGGTCTCTGGAGCCGGCGCAGAGGACGAAGAGGACGTTCCTGGGATGCTTACCGTCGGAGGGCCGGACTATCTCTCCCAGGCTCGGCCCCGAGGCCTGCAGGAGCCTCTCGAGCTCCATCGAGGTTAGGATGTCCGGGTGCTTCCCATAGCTGAACTCGGTCAGGAGTTCGGGGTTGAGCAGGTCGAAGCCGGTCGCCACGACCACGGCGGCCGCCTTCACTTCGTGCGTCTTCGGCATCATGTTGAAGTCGATCGCGTCGGGTCCACAGGCGTCCGTGCAGCGGCTGCAGGGCAGGTAGTTCGGGGGCCTGTTCAGGCAGTGCTCGGCGTCTATCACGTACGCCCCGGGGACCGACTGCTCGATTGGGATGTAGATTGCCTTTCTCGCAGACATGCCCACGTCGAACTCATTCTCGAGGCCGATGGGGCAGACAGGGACGCATTCGGCGCACCTCGTGCAGGCGTCGGTCACGTACCTCGGGTTCTCCCTGATTCTGACGGTGAAGTCTCCGGCCTCGCCCTTCAAGCCCTGTACCTCAGAGCAGGTGAGGAGCTCGATGTTGGGATGGAGCCCGACGTCGCTCATCTTCGGGGACTCGATGCAGATCGAGCAGTCCAGTGTAGGGAAGTTCTTGTCGAGTACGGACATCTTCCCTCCGATCGTCGGCCCCTTCTCGACGAGGACCACCTTCGCGCCGGCATTGGCGGCGTCGAGGGCGGCCTGTATTCCGGCGATTCCGCCTCCTATGATGACGATCGTGTCCTGCTCAGACAACTCGGTGTGCCTCCTCTGCGCGCTTGGCCAGCTCGAAGCCGGTGTCAAGAGCCTGCGCGTTCAAGTCCTTGGCCTTTGGGAACCTGTCAGCGAGTGCCTTCTTCAGCGCCTCCGGCGAGACCGCCGGGGAGACCGCGGAGAGGCCTCCCAGCATGACCACGTTTGTGAGGATCTTCTTGCCCATCTTCTCGGCCGCCTCCATTGCCGGGATTTCGACGACCCGCCTGACCGGCCCAGCGCTTCTGGGGTGGACGAGCCTCTTCTCGGTCAGGATGATGCCGTCGGGCTTCATGAGTTTGAGGTTCAGGTCGAGGCCCTCCTGGTACATCGTCAGGAGTACGTCGAGCCTGGAGACGAATGGGAAGTCGACCTGGTCGTCGGAGACTATGACGTCTCCCCTCGACCAACCGCCTGTGATGTAGGGGCTGTAACCCTCGGTGACAACGGCCTCTCTCGAGTCGTACATGACTGCGGCCCTGCCGATTATGTGCGCGATGCTAATCGCCCCCTGTCCGCCGATTCCGGTGATGCGGAACTCCCACCTCACTTCCGGGCGCCTCCTGCTGCCTTGACCTTCAGCTCGCTGAGTAGCTCCTGGTAGGACTCCCTCCTCTTGTCGATGAAGTTGCCCAGGACCAGACGGTCGTCCGGGCGCATGGAGATTCCGACCTCCCTCAGGTCGGCGTCGTGGTCGACGACCGACCTTTCCCTGAAGTACTTCATCTCGTCAAGCGCCTCAGGGAAGCCGTTGAGCTCGCCGAATGTTGGGGGGCAGGGAGAGATGACCTCCAAGAAGGTGAACCCCTCCACCTCCATCATGCGCCTGATTGCTTTGTAGACCTGGGTCACGTGCAGGGACGTCCACCGGGCAACGAACGATGCTCCCGCCGCCGCCATTAGGTACGGTACGTTGAAGGGGGCCTCGACGTTCCCGTAGGGGGAAGTGCGGGTCTTGGCGCCTGTAGGCGTCGTGGCGCCGTGCTGGCCGCCCGTCATTCCGTAATTGAAGTTGTTGACCATGATGACGTTCAGGTCGACGTTCCGCCTGGCCGCGTGAATCAAGTGGTTCCCGCCGATTGTGCTGATGTCGCCGTCGCCGGCGATGACGGTCACCTCGAGGTCGGGCTTGACCACAGCGATTCCCGTAGCGAAGGCTATCGCCCTGCCGTGGGTGGTGTGATAGGAATCGAGGTCGAGGTACCCTGAGAACCGGCCGGTGCAGCCTATGCCGGAAACGACGGCGTGCTTGTCCTGGGGGATGCCTGACTTCTCAAGGGCGCGCGTGTAAGCATCGAGAACTATCCCGATGCCGCAGCCCGGGCACCAGATGTGGGGGAGGCGTTCGGTTCGCAGGATTGCGTCTCTCGCGTGGCGCTCTACCTTGATTGCTGGTCCGCCGACCGGCGCTCCCTTGGTGGCCATCAGGTCACCAGCTCCAGCGCGTCTACAATGCTTCTGGGGTCGACGAGCGTTCCCGGCGCGCAGTTGACGCTCGACACCGGGCACTTTGCGCTCTCCCTTACTGGGTGTACCACCTGGCCGTAGTTGACCTCGGGAACGACGAGGGCGTTTACCTTCCGGCTAACGTTCTCGATGGCGTCGTAGGGGAAGGGCCACACGGTGATTAACCTGAGTAACCCCGCCTTGATGCCCTTCGACCGGGCCTTCTTGACAGCGGAAAGGGCAGACCTGGCGGTCGACCCGTAGGCAACGACCGCTACTTCGGCGTCGTCGAGGAACGTCTCTTCCCACTTCCAGATCTCGCTTGCGTGATTCCTGATCTTGCCGAGCAGGTGGTCGATCATCTTCTGTGAGACGGAATAGTCGGTGCTGGGGTATCCCTTGGAGTCGTGGGTGAGGCTCTCGATGTTGACTCGGCAGCCCGTGCCCGTGATCTGCATCGGGAGGAAGTCCTTGGAGTAGTCGAACGGAAGGTCGTGGAGGGCCGCGGACCGACCTGGGTCGGCGACCCGCCTCTCTACGATTTCCACATCCTCCAGTGGCGGAATCCGCAATCTCTCAGACATCATCCCGACGACCTGGTCGGCCATGACGAATACGGGAGTCCGGAACCGCTCGGCCGTATTGAAGGCCTGAATTGTGAGGTCAAAGAACTCCTGGACGCTACTTGGACAGTATGCTATCGTCTCAAGGTCCCCGTGGGACCCCCACCTTGACTGCATCATGTCGCCCTGCCCAACGAGTGTGGGGATGCCAGTGCTGGGGCCGCCCCTCTGGACGTTCACGAGGACGCTGGGGGTCTCGAGAATAAACGCGAGGCCGATGTTCTCCATCATCAGGCTGAAACCGGGCCCTGAGGTCGCGGTCATCACCTTCGCGCCGGCATAGGATGCCCCGATGAGCGCGGCCATGCTTCCGAGCTCGTCCTCCATCTCGATGGCATACCCTCCCAGCTGCGGGAACCTCGTGCAGGCCCTCTCGAAGATCTCAGAGGACGGCGTTATCGGGTAACCGGCGTAGAACCTGCAGCCAGCAATCAGCGCCGCCTCCACGCAGGCGAAGTTTCCCATCATGAAGTATGTCCCAGGAGCAAGGATTCCAGGAGCGTTGCTCACGGTCACGGAAGCACCTCGACGGTGTAGATTGCGAACTCGGGGCAGATCCAGGTACACATCCGGCAGTCGACACAATCGTTTTCCTTGCCGGGTTTCACCTGAGGATGTCGGTAACCATTCGCATTGGTCTCGGTTGAAAGCTCGAGGACCTCGTTGGGACAGAAGGTCCAGCAGAAGTTGCACTCCTTGCAGCGTTCAGGGATAACGTAGATTCGTGATACTGGTTTTGCAACGCCGGTTGTGATCGGCCGCCTTATCTGAGTAGTCGCTACGAGATTCCTCTGAGGCGGCGGAGCCGCTCCCAGCTGATACCTCAGCCTCTTCAATTGAGAGTTTCCCTAGGACCGAAGTTAATCTTGGTTTACTGGCAGAATACAGGAGATTCTCCTATATTCAATTGAATCGAATAAATGCCCCTCGGCGGCAATGCGAATGTTGCGGAGCATCGAAGGTGAATTCGACGGGCAACCTGGGAGAGTTCGAAAGGGAAGGCGCGACAGATGGCGGATAGGTTCTTTATCGTAAGATGCGGAGCTAAGGGTTGATGCGGGGGTAACGAAGCCTGGTTAAACGTGCAGGACTCAAGATCCGGCAGCGCTTCGGATGGGGCATCCTGTCCCTCAGGGGTTCGTGGGTTCGAATCCCACCCCCCGCACCAAACTTCGTGTAAGAACCAATGAATCATGGATTAGGATAGGTGGACTCAACGGGTTCTCTTGCACGTTCTTGCGTGTCATGCTCTTTCCGTCATGCGGAGGCGCAATGAACTCGTACGCGGACTATGACTGCGGCCGAAGCCGCAGACCTTCCCTGAAAGCCTGGACGTTGATCTCTGTGTGCTTTTCCGCAAGACTCTCACGGATGGCCTTCTCGACAGATTCGTTGGTGACGACGCCAGTAATCCCCGTGAGTGCTCCGAGCATTACCATGTTGGCATAGAACCCCTCCCCTAGCTCCTTCTTCGCTGTCTCTGTGATGGGGAGCCTGTGGATAACCGCCTTGGTTTCAGGCACATTGGTCACGTTCGAGCTGTCTACAATTAGCGTTCCGGTTTCCTTCAGACCCTTCACAAGCGAATTGGCCGCCTCCTGGCTCATAGTAACCAATAGGTCGAGCTCCCTGACGGCAGGGAATCCAATCTTGCCGTCCGAAATTATCACTTCGCTCTTGGTCAGGCTGCCTCTTGCCTCAGCACCGTAGGCCTGGGTCTGCAGGACGTTCCTTCCGTCTAGGACGGCTGCCTCCCCGAGTATCCGCGCGGCCAGCACCACGCCCTGACCACCGCTGCCGCCGAACCTTATCTCAATCCTGCCCGCCATCGCCCTTCGCTTCCCTCATCATTTCATGCACAGTCTCCACCAGCGTCGGGCGCTCCCTCCGACCTAACTCACCCACCACGATCCTTCCTTCAAGCTCTTCTTCACTCAGTTTCCCGGCCTCCTCCGGCGAAACGGCGTTCTCTCTGAAGTGCTTCAGCATTTCAGCCACGCCCTTGAAGCCGGCTCTCCTTCCGTAGGCCGTCGGACACTGGGTCAGGACTTCGATGAATTTGAAACCCTTGAGCTGGAGCGCCGTCTTCATCGACTCCTTCAGCTCCTTGAGGTGTCCCGTCGTCCAGCGGGCGGAGTAGGACGCACCGGCAGCAACGGCGAGCTTCGCGGCGTCCAACGGGTGCTCGAAGCTGCCGTAGGGCGTGGTCGCCGTGATGGTCCCGAACGGCGTCGTCGGTGCGACCTGGCCGCCAGTCATTCCGTACACCATGTTGTTGCCCATTATGACTAGGATGTCCGTGTTCCGCCTGGCAGCGTGCACGAAGTGGCTCAGGCCGATGCCCACTATATCGCCGTCTCCCCCGAAGACCACAACGTTCAGGTCCGGACGCGATAGCTTGATGCCCGTGGCCACAGGAATACTCCTTCCGTGCAAGGTGTGAACCGAGTCGGCCAGGAAATACGGCGATGGAATCCAAGAGGTGCAACCGATTCCACTTGCAAAACAGAACCCGCTCAGGTCCTCGTGGCCCAGTTCGTGTACGGCGCGCAAGAATGTATCACTCACAGAGAAAAGCCCGCAGCCCGGGCAGAAGGGAAGCTTCAGGTCCCTCATGTACCTGCGTGAGAGGAATGCCTCAGCCAATTCGCTTCATTTCCTCGGAGATCACTTCAAGAATCTCTTCTGGCGTGATGAGTTCGCCTCCGCCTATCCTGTTTAGCTTCGCAACCTTCATGGCGCCAGCGACCCTCTGAACCTCTCCCGCAACCTGTCCCATGTTCATCTCTGGGACGACTATCCTGCGGGCGCTCCTGGCCAGCCGTGCGACCGCGCCATCTGGAAATGGCCAGACCGTCTTGAGCCGAACGTGACCGACCTTTATCCCGGACACCTCCGCACGTTCGACTGCTTCGTACGCGGCCCGCGACGTGCAACCGAAGGAGACCAGTCCAATGTCACAGTCGTCAACGTTGTGGCATTCTGTTTCAACGACGTCCTCAGTATGATCGTATATCTTCGCGACCAACGCCTCCACCATTCTCCTGTGCACCGCCGCGTCCTGGGTGAACCGCACTCCCTCCTCGTCATGCGTCGAAGCCGTCGCCGCGACGTTGAAGCCCTCCCCAACCGACGGCATTGGCGCTACTTCTTTGAGCCCGAAGAACTTCGTCTCCCCGGCCTTGGGTTTCTTGCGGTTGACGATTCCGATGCCGTCCTGTGACGGGACCACGATCTGCTCTCTGACGTGGCCTATCGTCTCGTCAGCTAGCAGGACCACAGGCGTCCGGTACTTCTCCGACAGGTTGAACGCCCTTATCGTGAGCTCAAACATCTCTTGAACTGAATTTGGGGATAGAGCAATGGCAGCGTAGTCACCATGGGTTCCCCATCGCGCCTGCATCACGTCTCCCTGCGCACCCTTGGTTGCCTGCCCGGTGCCTGGCCCGACTCTCTGAACGTCGACGACGACACAGGGTGTCTCAGTCATGAATCCCCAGCCTATGGTCTCCTGCATCAGACTGAAACCCGGGCCCGAAGTCGCGGTCATCGCTTTCTTGCCTGCCCAACTGGCTCCCATGACAGCGCCGATGCTGGCGAGTTCGTCCTCCATCTGCATAAAGATCCCTCCCACTATGGGCAAACGCTCCGAAAGCTCTTCAGGAATCTCGTTAGCTGGTGAGATCGGATAGCCTGCAAAGAACCGGCAACCGGCGACTACTGCGCCTTCAACACATGCTTCATTCCCGGACCAGAAATGGGTTCCTGCCTTGATGGTTTGCATACATTCCTTCTCTTCTGTCTCACGCGCCCAGATCGGCCATCACATCATTCCAGGTTTCCATCTGCAATGAGGTACGAGCCGAGAGCAGAGTCATTTAAGCACCCGACACGATTGCTAATGATGATAATAATGCTGTAGGCCTTTCCCCGCTGCAAGGTGTCCCCCCCTAGAAGGTGTTCTGTCCGAAATGCGGTACAGACCTGAAACAGGTCGCCCCTCGCCCTGGACTTCTCATGGATTGTCAAACACTATAGAGCCTGATGCTTCAGCCTCGCCATCCGAATTTGGACACCCTGCGTGTCTCTGAAAGGAGGGCATGGCGAAGGTGGTTGGAGGCGAATCATGAGACAAAGAAGGCTATCTGGCTTCAGTTCTACAAGAAACACGCCGATAAGGCGTGTATCTCGTACGAAGACGCCGTCGAAGAAGCGCTGGCGTTCGGCTGGATTGACGGAATGGTCAGGAGAATCGATGACCATAGGTACAGGTTGAGGCTCACGCCACGCAGGCCAGGGAGCATCTGGTCGGCGCTCAACATCGCCAGGGTGGAGAAGCTGCTTCGCGAAGGCAGAATGACCAAGCAGGGAATAGCGGCTTTCGAGCGGAGGACCGACAAAGTGTCGCTCGCGGAGCGATTCAAGGTCGACGAACCTCCGGTGCCAAGGGACTTCTTGGCCGCGTTGGAGAGGAACGAGAATGCCCGTAGGAACTTCGACAGATTCGCCCCCAGCTACAGGAAGCGATGCCTCATGTGGCTGACCAGCGCGAGGACACCTGAGACTCGGAAGAGAAGAATTGAGGAAGCCGTGGACCTGATAGCCCGTAACGTCAAGAACCTGCTGAAGCAGGTTAGGACCGGCTTTGCCCGGCGGACGCAGCCAAGAGTCTCTCCTGTTTCCTGTCGCTTTCAGGTGACAAGCGTTCCGATCTTCTCGCCGTGAACCGCCTTTGCGACGCCCCGGGGTTCGGCTCCGTTCAACACGACTAACCTGATCCTTGATGCGACAAGTTGGTCGACTGCGACTGGATCGACTATGCTGTGGATCCCAGGCCTGTGCTCACCACCGAGGATCTGCTTCATCTTCTCGTAGGAGATCCGGTCCAGCTTCCTCGCCTTCTTGTCGAGTCTTGGGTCGGCCGTGTATATCCCATCCCTGTCCGAAGCCTTGACGAGCAGATCGGCCCTCCACTTCTGCGCGACTATCGCAGCCACGGTGTCGGTCGTGATTCCTGGTCTGAGTCCGCCCATAACTGCCACCCTGTTCCTCGAGAGCCTCTGGAGCATTCCGTCAATCGAGGTGGGGACAGAGCTGACGCCGCCCAGCTTCATGGCTACCAAGCGGGCGTTGAGCCTTGACGCGTGGATTGCGATCGTGTCTTGCTGATACGGAGAGAGGCCCATCTGCTCGGCAGACCTGATGTAGTCCCTAGAGACCGCGCCACCCCCGACAACGACCCCGATGGAGTGCCCTTCGTAGTTCAGGTCAGAGACGACCGTCGCGTAGGCGTCGACAACCTTGGCCGAAGGAGGGGAACCGAGCACCGAACCGCCGATTCTTAAGACAGCCCTCATTGGGAACAGCCTCGCATCATCTGCTTCTTCGTGCGACAGGTTTTATAAATGGGTGAGGGACAATCGCCCCGTCCCAATGAGGGCCTACTCCGGTTCCGCATCAGGTTCTTCCGCCTGACTTAGGGGTAGCTCCGCATTGTCGACAAAAACCGATTCGGTCAAACTATACAAGGTCAGGAAACTCATCTCAGAGCTCGCGAGCAAGGAAGGAAGAGGAACGGAGCTGGTCACATTGTACGTTCCCCCAAAGAAGCCGATTCACGAAGTCATCTCAAACCTCCGCGATGAATGGGGGACTGCTGGAAACATCAAGTCTGACACTACGAGGAACCATGTTCAGGATGCACTAACGAGGGCAATGCAGAGACTCAAGCTCTACAAGACCCCTCCGGAGACCGGACTCGTCATCTTCTGTGGGGCACTTCCGACCAACGGACCAGGCAGCGAGGTAATCAATCTCTACGAGATAGCCCCGCCGAAGCCAGTGACCGCGTACCTTTACCAGTGCGACGACCACTTCCATCTAGAGTGGCTCAAGGATATGCTGCGTGAGGAGAAAGTCTACGGCATCCTATCAATCGACGCCAGTGAGGCAGGTCTCGGCATCCTGAGTGGAGACAGACTTGAAATCGCCGACCTATTGACTTCGGGGGTGTCAGGAAAGACGAGGAAGGGGGGTCAATCGGCCAGGAGGTACGAGAGAGGGAGGGAAATGGAGTTGACGTACTACTACCACAGGGTCAGCGAGCACGCGACACGGGTCTTCATCGACAGCGGAAAGGTCACGGGCATGATTGTAGGCGGCCCTGGCCCGACGAAGGAGGAGTTCCTGAAGGGTGAGTATCTGCACTACGAGCTCCAGAAGAAGGTGCTGGTCGTCCTGGACACATCATACTCAGGGAGGGAGGGCGTGAGGGAGCTCGTGGAGAAGGCGTCTGACACTCTCGCTGACGTCAGGCTGGTAGAGGAGAAGAAGCTGGTCCAGAGGTTCCTGGGGGAAGTCAACAAGCCCGGCGGGCTGGCCATCTACGGTCTGCCAAGGATTCTCGATGCAATCCAGAAGGCCAATGTGGAGGTCATCCTAGTATCCGACGACCTAGACACAATCAAGCTGGAGGCGAAGTGTAGGAAGTGTGGGACATCGAAGTCCGAAGTGACGCTGGCCTCTGCCAAGGTCCAAGAGAAACAGGAGATGATATCGACAGGTTGCGCGAAGTGTGGAGGGATGGACTACGATGTGGTCGAGAGGGACATAGTGGACATACTCGAAGAGATGGCCTTCCAAATCAGCTCGAAGGTCGAGGTCATCTCGTCGGGCACCGAAGAAGGGAGCATGCTCAAGAGCTTCGGCGGCATCGCCGCGATTCTCAGATACAGGTCCGGCTGACCAAAAGACGTCGCACTGACTGCAGAGAGCCCCTGCGTGCGTACCGTAAGTAATAGGCAGCCCCCATAGTAAGGAGGTCCGTGTAATGCGTAACCGCCCCCGCGAATCTGAATCAATGTTTTTGAACGTGAATCGTGAAGCGATAGATTGCTGCACTTGAGCGATTCCAGACCTGTTCTAGCCGACAGACCGACCCAAGGGACGGTCGATGCCGAGCTGAAGGGGAACACCCTCCGAGTCTATGTCTATGCTCTGAAGAAGAGGAAAGTCGGAGTGAGGGAGGTCTAGCGGGCACTTCTCATGTCAAACCCGTCGCTTGCACAGTACCACCTCAACAAACTGAAGGATCTGGGCCTGGTTTCGGAAGATAATGGAGAGTATGAGGTCTCCAATGAGGTGAAGGTAGATGTGATGAGGAACTTCCTCAGAGTGGGGACGTTGATTGTCCCGTGGTTTATCTTCTACGCTGTATTCATCAGCGTCTTCGCCGCTTACCTGAGCTTCATCGCATACCCGTCCTTCCAATCTCTGCCGATCCTCGAATGGTTCTCGGGAGCCCTCATTCTCTCCGCCCTTGCATTCTGGTACGAGGCGATGAGGGCGTGGCGGTCAGCGCCGTCACCTTGACGGGCGCTCCAGAAACGGCAGAGCCAGACTTTCAACTATAAGTAGGACGTGTTTCTGCATGAGAGATAGCCGATGATCAGGATAGGCCTCATCGGAAAGACGAATGCAGGGAAGACGACCCTGTTCAACTCAATGACGCTCCTCTCGGGTGACGTCTCCAACTACCCCTTCACGACGAAGACGCCCGAGACCGGCATCGCGAGCGTCGTGACACTCTGTGTCCACAAGGAGTTCGGCGTCACTGACAATCCGGAGAACTCAAAGTGTGAAGATGGATGGAGGTTCATCCCAGTAGAGGTGACAGACCTGCCGGGTCTGATTAGGGGAGCTTGGATGGGCAAGGGGCTCGGCAACCAATTCCTAAGTGTTGCCGCCCAATCGGACGCTCTGCTCCACGTCATCGACGCGTCGGGGAGCGTCGACAAGGATGGTAAGATTTCTGACCCTGGGACCGGGGACCCCATCGCGGACTTCGCCGACGTTGAGCTTGAGCTCGTACTTTGGTACACGAAGCTGTTCACGCAGAACCTCCCGAAGATATCCAAACTCTCGAAGACCCCCGGCTACGGAGTGCCCAGCGCGGTCGAGGAGGTGATGCAGGGCATCGGTGTGAGGAAGGAGCACGTTGTGGCGGCGATGAACGAGGCCCTGCTTGGAGACAAGCCATTCGATTCCTGGAGTGAGAAGGAGATACAGAGCTTTTGCTGGTCTCTGCGGGAGTTCTCGAAACCGACCCTCATCATCGCCAACAAGATGGACCTCCCCTTCGCTGCAGAGAACTTCCAGAAACTGAGGGAGAAGTACAAGGGTCTGATCGTGGTCCCAACTAGCGGTGAGGCGGAGTTGACCCTGAGGAGAGCCGAGGGAAAGAGGCTGATCAAGTACGTGCCAGGGGAAGAGAGGTTTGAAATCTTGAAGCCCCAGGATCTGAATGACGCGCAGAAGAGCGCCCTCGCCTACATCAGGAGGAAGGTCTTTGGAGAATACTTGAGAACGGGCGTTCAGTTTGCTCTGAATATTGTGGTCTTTAAGCTCCTGAAGATGAACGCGATATACCCAGTAGCGGACGCCGAGAAGATGACCGACACAAATGGCCGCGTCCTCCCCGACGTCTATCTGATGCCCACGGGATCCACGGTCGAAGAGCTGGCGAGGGCAGTCCACTCAGACCTCCTCAAGGGGCTGGTTTACGCATTGGACGTCAGGACAGGACTCCACCTCCCGACGAACTATGTCCTGAGAGACAGGGACGTGCTTTCGATAGTTTCGACTGCGAAACGAAGTTAGCAAGAGCCTTAAGGTGGAGGAGGGCTGCTTTCGAATAGAAAGTTGCCCTATGGAGGACCGTTGCTGTCGGACCTGGAGCTTAGGTATCCGTTCGCGCCGAAATCAAGGAGATTCTTCGAATCCATACCCGTTGAGGAGGGGCTGGCCAGCCGCGAAGTAGTAGCACAGACGGAGAGCAGACTGCTGAGCGCCCTAGGCCGAACGAAGTACGAACCCCATATCTCCAGGCTCATCGAGTTTTCGAGCTTCTTCGCCGCGGCGCTGGTTGCAAGCCAGGACCCCGTCCTGACTTCGAGGTTCTCAAAGAAAGAGGCCGAGAGGGCGAAGCAGTTTTTCATCAAGGAGGCGCCAGAGGACAAAGTCGTCGCTATGTCAGAGTGCTTCGGAGTGCCGGTACGGCAGACGGATGGCGACGAGAGTCAGCCTCGATACGCCCTTCCTTTTGAGAGCTACCTGTTGTTGGTCTCCAGATACGAGCTGGCAAAGTCACCGAAATGGAAACTGACAAGGCAGGCGTTGGAAGGCGGGACGGTTCACATGAGCAGCAACCTGTTCAACGACTTCTTCGGAGATTGCGCCGAGATGGCCATCTCCGAAGGCGTCAGGAACCTCAGGAGGGCCTCGTTCCCGAAACAGCTCCAGGGAACCAAGAGCAGAGTCATGCAATATGTGCCCGTCCAGAGAGCCAAGACCGGGAGGAGCTACCTGTACGTCGAGGACTTGTTGAAGCATCCGGTTTCTGATGGAAGGCACAGGCTCGTCTGGCTGGTGCTCGCCCCGTATCTCGTAAACGTGAAGAAGGTCGAGGATGGTGAAGCGATCGAGAAGATCAGAGCATTCGTCGCGGTTGCCGGAGAGACAAGCGGCCTGAAGAGGTTCGTGGAATACAACGTGCACAGGGCCCGCCGGAACGGGCTCATGCCTCCGACTTTCTCAACGCTGAAGACCGAGCATCCTGACATCTACGCGCTTCTCCCAAAGGAGGTCCTGACCGCCGAATCCGGGTCGAAGACGAAGAGTTCATCCTAGACCGCGCCGAAGCAGCCCGATGTAAGCCAGTTCAGAAGAGTCGAATCTCTCTGCTCTTCGTGCGCAAGCCCAGCAGCGGGTCACTCAGGTGACCGCTGGGGAGACCGAACTTCCTCCCCATTTCTGAGGGCTTCACAATTGGGCCTTGTCACGGAAAACGCTAGCACAAGCAACTGGGAGTTGTCAGTCGAGAACACCGCAGACTTCGAATCGAGATTCCGCTAATCGCTTAAATCGACAGTCGCCGGATGCTAGTCAAGGCGGGTGAGTGACCTCCACCCGATCCGCCATAGAAATCACGGAGTGGGAGGGATTGGAACACAAGAAGAGAGCGTGGAATTCAAGGGGCCTAGCACTCGCGGCGATGCTGGCTGCCACCTATGCTGCGTACGTCATCCTGTTCGGGTTTGCAAGCTTTGCCGTTCTCCAGTTCAGGATTGTCGACGCGCTGTTACCTCTTTCAGTCCTGTTCGGTTTTCCGGCCGTAGCGGGCCTTACAATCGGAGTCTTCGTGGGCAACTTCCTCAGTCCCTATTCGCTTGGCGCAATAGACGTGGTCGGGGGTACAATTGCAAACTTTGTCGCGGCTACTCTGGCCTGGTTTATTGGTAGACGTGGTTTCAAGGGAGCCTGGATTACCGCAGTCCTGGTCCAAATCGCCACCGTGGCCGTTATCGTGGGGAGCTACGTAGTGGTCATCACAACGCCAGCGGGCGTTCCGCTATGGGCGGGCTGGTTGCTCTTCTTAGGGGGTGAGGTGCTTCCCATAGGCATCATTGGTTATCCCCTGCTTAGAGCAGTGGAAAGGTCGGGCGTCGCCAAAACCTTCGAAACTCGCGAAAACCCATCTTAACTTCAAATAGGTCGGGGTGGGGCTCCGCAGGCAATTGCAGTCACAGTTCTCGGCCAAGCTTGAGGCCACTTCTTGGGACCCCAAGTTGGAAGCCGAGCTAAGACAGGTCTGGGAAACAGAAAGAATTTTTGAATTCAGTCCGAAAAACAACAAGAACTTGAATTTCGTCATGGACACTCCTCCGCCCTATTGCTCTGGGAAGCCCTGGCACCCCGGTGCGCTCACCCAGTACTCTCAGATCGACATGATAGCGAGGGCCGCGAGGATGAGGGGCCTGCAGGTCCTCTACCCTGTGGGAATCGACAGGAATGGGTTACCGGTCGAGATCTTCGCGGAAAGAAAGTACAGGGTTCAGATGAGAAAGACCCCGCGTGAGGAGTTCATCAACCTCTGCAAGCACGCCCTAGACGACCTCGAGGTCTACATGGTAGGGCTCATGAAAACACTGGGGATTTCGAGCGACTTCCAGAACAAGTACAGGACGGATTCTGAGGAGTACAGGAAGCTCACCCAGTGGTCCTTCATAGAGCTCTGGAAGAAGGGGCTCGTCTATCTCGCGAATAGGCCCAACAACTACTGTGTGGACTGCAACACGACGATAGCTGATGCGGAGATTGAATATGAAGAGATTCCCACTTACTTGGTCACAAACCGGTTCATGGTGAAGGAGACCAAGCAGGAGCTGCTGGTCGCTACGACCAGGCCCGAACTGCTGGCGGCATGCCAGATGGTGATGGTCAACCCGAAAGATGCGAGGTACAGGAAGCTGATCGGGAAGACTGCCATGGTCCCCATCTACGACAAGGAGGTGCCAATCAAGGCCCACAAGAGCGTTGACCCGAAGTTCGGCAGCGGCGTGATGATGGTCTGTAGCTACGGGGACTACAACGACGTCCTCATGTTCAGAGAGTTCAAGCTGAAGGAGGTCGTAGCGATAGACATCGACGGAAAGCTGACTGCGGTCGCAGGAAAGTACGCTGGAGTGGCAGTGAAGGACGCCAGGTCACAGATGATTCAAGACCTTCAGGAGATGGGAATCGCGTCGAAGGTCGAACAGATTCAGCACAGGACACCTCTCTGCGAGCGGAGCCGGACTCCAATTGAAATCATACCGATGGAGGAGTACTATCTCAAGCAGCTGGACTTCAAGCCGGCCCTGAAGAGGCTAGCGAAGAAGATCGACTTCTATCCCCATATGCACCGCCAAATCCTGCTGGACTGGATCAACGTGCTGACGACCGATTATCCAATCTCACGGCGCAGGTACTACTCGACAGAAATCCCGGTCTGGTACTGCAGCAAGTGTAACACACCCCACCTGCCCAAGCCGGGCAGGTACTACAGGCCTTGGAGGGACGAGGCGCCGTTCAAGAAGTGCGACAAGTGCGGCAACACGAAGTTCGTCGGCGAGACGAGGACATTCGACACCTGGATGGACTCGAGCCTCTCCCCACTCTACATTACAAAGTACCTGAAGGACCGCAAGTTCTTCAACCTCACCTACCCCGCGACTGTGAGAGTCCAAGGCAAGGAGATCGTGAGGACGTGGCTGTACTATACCCTGCTCAAGTGCTACCAGCTGACGGGCAGGCCCCCGTTCAAGCAGGCCTGGATCGGTGGGATGGGACAGGACTCGCAGGGAAGGGCGATGCGCAAGAGCCTCGGCAATTTCGTGGACCCGGAGCCTGTGCTGGCTAGGTTTGGCGCCGACGCGTTCAGGTTTTGGGGGGCCTCTGAGGCCAGCCTCGGGTACGACTTCCGCTTCAGCGAGGAGAGGATCGCCGGCGCGGGCAAGTTCCTGACGAAGTTCTGGAACACCTGCAGGTTCATCAGCTCATTCCCGCAACCAGAGACGGCCGAGCTGACTTGGACTGACAAGTGGATGCTCAACGAGCTCGGGAAGCTGATAGAGGAGTGCACGAAGGCGTACAAGAACTACGATGTCTTTACTGTGTCTACGAAGGTGAGGGAGTTCTTGTGGAATGTTTTCGCTTCGAACTACTTGGAGATGGCAAAGGGAAGGGCCTACGGAGACAGCGCGACCAAGGGAGAGCAGGAGGCGGCCTGGTACACTCTGCACGAAGTCGTGAAGAGCCTGTTGCTCCTGCTGGCACCAATTACCCCATACATCAGCGACTGCGTCTGGAGGAAGTTGTACGGGGCGCAGAGCATCCACCTGATGAAGATGCCCAAGCCAGTGAGGTTCGACGTCAGCGAGAGGGTGGGGCAGAGTATCCTGGAGTTCAACGCCCAGGTCTGGAAGACGAAGAAAGACAAGGGGCTTGCACTCAAGGACCCGATCAACGTCAGGATTCCCGCCTGCCTAGCGCACTTCGAGGAGGACCTGGTGCGCATGCACCACCTGACAAAGTAATTCTGGAAAAGGGTCAGCCATAGGCTTCGGATATAGGAATGCGACAACTGACGAAGTTGTCTAGCCCACATTGGCCCATCGAGGGAAGACTTGAGTCTAGCCATTCCCGATTATCCGATACTCTCCCTCCGAGAACCTGGCCGAGACCGAGGATGCGTTCTCCTCCATGTGCTTGGCGTCGGCCGACTTTGGGATCGCAACGACGCATTCGCCTCTGGTCACCCAGTTGAGCATCACCTGGATGCGCGTCATTCCGTACTTCTCACAGATGGCCAGTGGAATCATCTTTTCGGGCACGCTTCCTCTTGCGAGCGGAGTGTAGGCAATCAAGGTGAGCTTCTCCCTCTTGCAATAAGGCAGGATGTCAGCTTCGACCGCACGGCTGCTGAGGGAGTACTCGACCTGGTTGGAAACCAATTCGTTCTTCGAGAGGGCGTCTCGTGCTTCGTTCGTTTGTTCGACGCTGAAGTTGCTCACGCCGATGTATCTGATTCTCCCGTCGCGGACCAACTTTTCCATGGCTGCCATTGTCTCTCTTATCGGCACCTTGGAGTTGGGCCAGTGGACCTGGTAGAGGTCGATGCAAGAGGTCCCCAGCCTCTTCAGGCTTCGCATGCAGGCTTCGATGACGTCGTCGTGGTGCAGGTTCCCCGGCGAGACCTTGGACGCGATGAAGACGTCCTTGCGGACACCCCTGACGGCCTCGGCTACTACTTCTTCCGACTTGCCGTCGGCATACGTCTCTGCAGTGTCGATCAGATTGCATCCCAGCTCGATTCCTCTCCTGAGGGCCTGAACCTGCTTCGCCCTCTCGGCAAGACTCGTGTAGACCCCGATTCTCCAAGTCCCCATACCGATAGTCGAGACCCTTTCGTCTGTCCTGCCGAGCTGGCGGAATTCCATGCTCGTCCGATTATGAATTGGGCTTGCTTTATGCTCTTACCCGCTCCGTGCAGAGCAGTGTGAAGAGCCACGGGTGGGATTTGAGCCCACGACCACCTGCTTACAAGGCAGGTGCTCTACCAGGCTGAGCTACCGTGGCCTGACGCTGGCGCCCAAGAGTCTGCTTATCTCCTTTATCCGCGTGCTCAGCCGCTCTTCGTAAGGACCTCGAAGACGTCCTTGACAGTGGCGCTCAAGTAGTCCCCGTATTCGTCGTCGCTGAAGTCCAAGACAGCGACCCGGCCCGTCCTGACGGCAATCCTGTAGCTCAAGAGGTGGTAGCAGAGCTCTTCTCTTCCGTCCATAACGCCGAAGAAGAAGTTGCTGCAGGAGCAATACGGCCTCTCCGGGTCGATGAACTCGTCTCCCAGCGTGCCGACCACGCTGAGAACCTTCCTTCCGCTTGGGAGGAAGCGGCACTCCTTGACACCGCCTGCGATGACCGTGTCGATTGCCTTCTCGAACTTGCGCCCGTGTCTCGCAAGTTCCGCTACCTTCCTCTTGAGCGCCAGTCTTTCCTCCTCCATAGGCTCACCGGCCCGGCTGGAGGAACTCAGAGAGAGACCTCTGGTCCATACTGTTACTGAGCTCTGAAACGCGGACCCCGACCCTTCTTAGGTCCTTGTCTGTCGACCCTACAAGGTCATTGAACAGGGCGAGGGCGTTCTCCTTGATCAAGGCAGGGTCTTTGATCGGAGTGTCGAAAGTCTTGTTCTTGGTCCTGGTCGAGAGGTCGGTCAGGATGCCTATGGCGGATATCGTTCTGAACGATTTCCCCGATTCGACCAGCTTGGCCTGAAGGGAGGTCATCCCCTCTGCGAGCTGTCCCAAAGCCTCCTTGACATCCCTTGTGTCACGCTTGAGAGTAACGATGCGGCTGAATTGAGTTGGTTCCAGATTTGCCAAGACGGGATCGACGTCGGTTCCACTGGCCGCCGCCAGCAGGTACGAACCGAGCTTCCTGCCGAAACGCCTCCCGAGGAGGGCCGGGTCAGTCCGGGAGAGCTCTTCCACGGTCTTAACACCAATCTGATCAAGGACAGCCGCGGTCCGTGGACCCACACCATAGAGCTTGGTCACAAGGAGAGGTCCGAGGAAGGCCTCTGTCGACTCAGGGAGCACCGTCATTAGACCGCCTGGCTTGGCCGAATCAGAACCCAGTTTCGCCACGACCCTGCTCCTGCCGAGGCCCACCGAGCAGGTCAACCCCTCATCCCGGAGGATTGCATCCTTGATTCCCTGGGCAATCTTCGCCGCGGCCGAGTAGTCCCCGCCGGAGGATGTCGTCACGTCGAAGAACGCCTCGTCAATTCCTGCCTTCTCGAAGACGTCTACGCGTTCGCTGACCAAGTCCATTACCCTGCCAGAAACTGTTTCGTACTTCTCGTGCTCCATCTTGATTATCACGGGGTCGTGGCCCTCGAGTTTCTTCTTGGCTGTGACGATTGGCATCCCCGACTTCACGCTCAGCGCCCTCGCCTTGTAGTTCGAAGTGCTAACCACGCCGCTGTCCTCGGTTCTGCCCGAGAAGACGCAGACCACGACTGGTCTGTCCTTGATCGAAGGATTCTCCACTTCTTCGACCTGGGCATAAAAGTAGTCCAAGTCGATGTGGCCTATGACTCTGGTCAAGAATGCGGAAGGCCTCTGTGTTCGATTTAAGGTGTTTTTGATGGTGGGGTCGGCCGGATTTGAACCAGCGATCTTCAGCGCCCGAGGCTGAAAGCCTAGACCAGACTTGCCCCAGAAGCCGGGGGACCTGCCCCAGCCTCGAGGTCTAGCCGACGACCCCTGCTCCGCGGCTCCGTGGGGCTCGTCTTATATCCTATCACGGGAAAATCGCTGGAGTTTGGCACCCGGAGGGAAACCCCGCCGCAGGAAGACCGGTGGAGCTGGCAGGTACTATCTTGCTGCCGGTCTGCTTGTGCTTGCCGTGGGTGCTGTCGCCTGCTACGCATACCTACTGCCTCATTCAAGTCCAGAAGCTAAGCCCGTGATCCTGTACGTGAACCAAGGGAATGGGGTCGTCAATAGGACCAACTTCGACGCTATGGCAGGCTACGCGAATCGGTCCGGATTCAATACTGTGTTCTTTCAAATCTACAGGAAGGGTGTCCTCCTATTCAACCAGCAGGACCTCCAAACCTTCGTCACTCAGGCTCATCTGAAAGACCTCAAGATCTTCTTCTCGTTGTACATGACCAATCCCTCCCAGCAGATACCGTCGTCAATCTACGGATTGGGGGAAGATGGGGTTAGTCTGGACATGTTGAACTTGAGTCTCTCATCCCAGCAGTCTCTACTGGCCTCGCTGAAGGCCAATTTCAGTGGAGAGACAGCCATGACTACGGATAACATGTACTCCACGCTGAAGCCTGACCTGCTCGTGAAAGAAACCTATGCTACTGATACGAAGCCATTCATCAAGCCTGGCATAATCGGCAGCGTGGAGGTCGTCGCCACATCCAGTCAGGCTGACTATGAGTCCCAGTTTCAGTACGCGCTGCAGAACAGCGACGGAGTGATGGTCTTCGACTATGCGGGTTTGTTGAATAGTGGGTACTAGAGCACCCATTGAATATCGAAGACGACCTCGGCAAGATGATGGATGCAGACTAGCTCCTCGAGGAGGTCGACCTGAGCATTCGAGAGCTGACCTAGGGCGTCCGGCTAGTGATTAGCGCGCGGTGAAACTGATTGCACGCCAAAGTGAGTCCTTCTGTCATGGGCCACTCAGAATCGTTACGCTTACTAAGAACACAGGCGTTATGGGCTGATTGAGAAGGGGACTTGTGCAGGTTTGGAGACTCGCGCAGCCGACCTGCAAATAGGTATAGACTGGCACGTTCGCTATGGCGTCGACGACTGCCATCCCGCTGTCATTCAAGACCCTCCCGAATACCGCGTAGTTGCCGTCCAAGCTGGCAGCATTCGTGTCATTGAGGTTGATGTAGAACTGCGATGTTCCGCCTGAGCCCGCTTCCGTGCTGGCCATGGCGATGTACCCTCTGTCGTTGTGCAGGTTCGAATCATACTCAAATGGGACGCTGGTCCCCGAGGTTCCTTCTCCCCACGTCGACCTGGTGCTGTTAATCCCTCCCCGTGTGTTCGGGTCCCCCGTCTGTATCACAAACCCCTTGATTATGCGGTGCCAGACAAGGTTGTTGTAGAATCCGCTCTTTGCAAGACTTACAAAGTTGGCAACGGTCTTGGGCGCTGAGGAGCTGAAGAGCTCGACCTCAAAGGATCCCTGAGATGTGCTGATTCTGGCGTAGAGAACAGATGCTTTGTTAAACGGCCAGAGGCCCGCTGTATATGTATATGATACGCCAGCCACTATCAAGACCACAATCAAACCCAAGATGAGATAGGTCCGACCGTGACCCCCCTGCTTCCTGCGTCTGGGCTTGTTGACCATTGCCAAAGCCCCCTAGGAAAGCGGACAAAAATACGATTCGGTTTTAGATTCATGGGAGGAGCCTTTAAAGCATGAGCACAAGGACTTTCGTATTCAATGTCTGAAGAGAGAAAGACGGTCATCGTCGGCCAGTCGAAGCCAATCCTGAACTACGTCACTGCCTGCATCACCATGTTCAACGGCGGTGCGCGGCACGTCGTGCTCAGAGCAAGAGGCGAGGCAATCAACGTGTCAGTTGAGGTCTACCAAGTGCTCAAGAAGCGCTTCATGAGCAACGTCGAAATCTCGAACATTGTGATCGACGGTGAGAACGTCACCTCAAGAGACGGAAGGCAGCTGAACCTCCCCGTCCTCGAGATAGAGCTCTCGATTCCCCAGTAAGTATTTTAGCACGACGATTGTGGCGAGGGACAAGATACTTCATGAAATTCAAGCGATTCGCGAAGGTCAGTCCAACGCTACCTGGCAAGAAGGGCGCAGAGGTGGTCAGGAAGACTGCAGATTACCTGTCCCCTTCAATCTCTCGCTTCTATCCACTCGTGGTAGAATCCGCTCATGGATCCCTTGTCAAGGACGTCGACGGTAACCAATTCATCGATTTCGCATCGGGAATCGCCGTTCTCAGCACGGGTTCGACCCACCCAAAGGTTGTGGAGGCGATCAGGAGGCAGTCCGAGAAGTTCGTCCATTACTCGTACACTGACTTTTACTACGAGAACGTAGTGGAACTGTCGGAGAAGCTCGTCTCGTTGGTGCCTGGTAGCTTCCCGAAGATGATCTACTACGGAAACAGCGGCGCTGAAGCGATAGAGGCCGCGATGAAGCTGACGCGCAACTACACGAAGCGGCCAATCTTCCTAGCGCATTCTGGTTCGTTCCATGGTAGGACGATGGGCGCACTGAGTCTTACAGCCAGCAAGCCAATCCAGAGAAAGGGTTCGTTCCCTCTTGTGCCCGAAACGGTTCACTTCCCGTTCCCTTATTGTTACAGGTGCCCTTGGAAGCAGACCTTCCCGGAGTGTGGCTATTATTGTGTGGACTACTTCAAGGAGCAATATCTAGAGAAGTTCGTTCCGGTCGATGAAGTGGCAGCATACTTCTTCGAATCAATCCAGGGAGAGGGAGGATACATAGTGCCGCCTCCGGACTACTTCCACAAGATGGAGTTCCTGAAGAAGGAAGGCGTGCTGTTCGTGTCAGATGAGATCCAGACGGGTGTAGGGAGGACGGGAAAGTTCCTCGGTATTCAGAACTTCGGCGTGATTCCGGACGTGGTCACGATCGCTAAGGGCATCGCCTCCGGCCTGCCGCTGAGCGCGACGGTCGCGAAATCGGAAGTGATGAAGAGTTGGAAGCCTGGGCAGCACGCGTCGACCTTCGGCGCCAACCCCGTCGCAGTCGAGTCGGCCCTGGCGACGTTGGAGATCATCAACTCGGAGCGCCTGATGGAGAATGCAAGGAGGCTAGGAGAGAAGGCGGTGAAGAGACTGCTCGAATGGAAGGAGAAGTACGAAATCGTGGGCGACGTGAGAGGACTCGGCCTCTTCATCGGGATCGAGATAGTCAAGGACAAGCGGAGCAAGGCCAGGGGTGAGGAGGAGGCCAAGAAGATAATGGATTACTGCTTCAGGCACGGAGCCCTGGTAATCATGGCGGGCCGGAACACGCTCAGGGTCATACCTCCGCTGAACATCTCTGAGGATGAGCTCACCGAAGGACTAGACATACTCCAAGAAGGGATCGCCGAGGTCAACTCGACAATCGCCAGACGTTAGGCCATGTATGACTTCGAAGTCCTAGTAGGCGAACTACTCCAGAACCGCCCAGAGCTGAACAGGGAAGAGCTGATGCGGCGGATTGAACAGAAGAAGCAGACGATAGGGGCAGGATACCTCACCGACCAGGGGGCGCTGTTCCTGGTGGCTGGAGAGCTTGGCGTGTCACTAAGAAAAGCTGAAGCGTCTTCCGACATGACAATCAAGGACCTCTACATAGGTGCCAACGACGTCACTGTGGTGGCGAGAGTACTCGCTGTCTACCCCGTTTCGACCTACAACAAGAAGGACGGCGGAACTGGCAAGTACAGGAGGTTGGTGCTTTTCGATGATCATCATTCTGTGAAGTTGACCGTGTGGGACGAGACGGCCGAGGAGATAGTCAAGTCAGGAGTCGCGGTTGGTGTGCCCGTAAGGATAGTAAATGGATACGTGAAACAGGGGCTGGACGGGAAGCCCAACCTGAATCTCGGGAAGAGAGGCAGGGTCGAGGTCATAGTTGACGAGAAGGTCGCGGCGAAGCTCGTCCCGATGTCTGCTGTGACCGACAAGCTGACCAAGATCTCTCAGGAACAGCAGTTCATGGCGGTCGAGTGCGTGGTCAATACGGAGCCGAAGTACAGTGAATTCGTCCGGTCCGATGGTTCGTCGGGCTCTCTCTTTCAGTTCGGTGTGACTGGCGAGGGAGGCAAAACAGAAACAAGAGTAGTCGTCTGGAGCCCCTCCGCTAGGCCGGAGCTGAAAAAGGGCCAGAAGATACTGATTACCAACGCGAAGACCAAGCGCTCGCCGAACGGCGAGTACGAACTTCATGGAGATGCTGGAAGTGCAATCTTTCTAGCACAGAGGGCTCCGCCGATGGAGCTTAGGGTTGCCGCTACAAGCGCGAGCTCATCAGGGACGATCCTGTTGGTGGTGGACAAGAACGGGAAGGTCTGGACCGTAGAGAAGGAGAGAGAAGCGAAAGAGCCAGCGATTGGCGAAGCCGTAATCGTGACGCCTGACATGGAGAACGATGGCAGGCTGTACTGTAGGACAATGGGCTCAGTGAGTGTGGTGAAGGAGAGCTCGTTACCAGGCTTGGACGCCATAGCGACGAAGCTGCGGGACGCCAAGGACGACTCGTCCCAGATTATGGTCGAAGTTATCGCGTTGTCTCAGGGTAGCTCTGAAGACGTCAACCTGAAGGATGGTGCAATGGTAAAAAGGGGAGAGCTCACGATTGGCGATGACACCGGTGAGATGAGGCTCGTGGGATGGAGGGAGCTTTCCGGGAAGGTCCTAGGAATCCAGCCCGGCGAGAGACTCAGGATTGTGGGGGTGACGCCCAAGATCAACAAGCTCGGAGCGCGAGTGCTTCAGATGTCGAACCTTACGGTAATCGAAAGGTTGCGGGAACGCGGTTAGGTCTTCGTGCGCCTCAGGGCCTCGTACTCGTAGACGAATATTACCACCAGTGCGACAATGAAGAGCACTATCATGGTGGTGCTCAGGAAGTTGTAGTAGCTGGTAATGGTCAGGAATGGTAGGTGCAACTGCTTAATCGCACGCCGGTGTCTCATAATAAGCGTTGCTGGGGACGCGAGAGGCTTAACCCGTCTCATGCCCGCTCTGCTGAAGACGGGTTGCTGCAGTCCTAAAGATGGTCCATGTACCCGTTCAGCTCGAAGTCCGATTTCTCTTCTGGTCAGCCCTCGGCGTCCTGTTGATTGTGATTCTTCCCCACTCCTTCGCAAAGCTGACCCCGTATTTCGCCATGCAAAGCGATGCCTCGTTCGCCAGATTCTGGTGGGGAGATAGGCGGCCTTGCGACAGATTCAGTATCACTGAGTTAGGTGCCGGGGGCGGGACTCTCGTCAGCCGATTCGAGCCCGCGGTCTCCGGATTTCGCATCCGAGCTTGGATTATGAGTTACGCCCACGAGAGCGTGCCCGGCGCAATAGGCCAAGCTGTGCTACCCCGGCATCCACTCAGACGCCTTCCGACGGAGATTAAAAGAATCACGGCGTCGGTTGAGCCGAAGATATGGGCCCTGAGATTCTCTTCAACGATTAAAAACGGCATCCGGTTGGTCTCGGTCGAGCCGCGGTAGCTCAGTCGGTTAGAGCGTTGCCTTGGTAAGGCAAAGGTCGTGAGTCCGAATCCCACCCGCGGCTCCAGTGAACAAGCCTTTTCCCAGAGTGCGATGAGTCCAATAATGATGGCGACGTTGAAGACTCGTGAAGTGAAATTCCTCCAAGCACATGAGTTGTGCAGGCTCGCCACTGCTTCAAAGGGTGGCAAGCCCCACGTGGTACCCGTAGTCTACGCCCTCGATGGGGAAGACATCGTCATAGCAGTAGACTATAAGACGAAGAAACTGAAAAACTTGAGGGAGAACCCGAAGGTGGCCCTGGTTGTGGATGAGTATCGCCCCAACCGAGGACTAATGATAGAAGGAGATTGCGAGATTCTTGAGCGTGGTAATGAGTACCTGCGCCTGCTGCGGATTCTCTTTGATAGGTTCGTCTTCTACAGGAGGAACCCATGGGGTGAAGGCGAGTCTCCGATACTGAAGATTAGGCCGACCAAGGTCATCATGTGGTAGGGAGGCGCCGGTCAGGTCAGCGGCACCCGCCTGCGCGCTTCGTACATAGACAGTAGCCCGACCGCCGAACATCGTGGGTCGAACGGCTCGAGGACGGATGAACAGGTTTCTGCGAGAAGCTCGATGTAGCGCTTCGAGTCGTACATGGTCTCGTCCCCCATTACGTCGACAGGTGTGGCCCTCTTCGAGTCTCGGCCCTCGTAGTCTGTAATGACGTAACGTATCCCTTCACCAGCGTGCAGTTTGACACCCTCGCCGACAAGTCGCTTCACAGCGGCGTGCTGGACTGTCATGCTGGTGTACTCCTCTGGCCCCTTCGATAGGTTAGTTGTGAAAGCCAGTTCGGATGCGCGAATCTCGTGGCGCTCCAGCGCTTCCGCGTATCTGAGGAAGATCTCCACGCATTCGGGGAACGTGGTCCTTACTTCCTTCACAGAGTCGGCCTTCGCCATTACCCTCAGGATTGCCATCTGGCATTCTGCGAATGCCGGCGGCGTGTCGTGGCGTCGCGCTTCCATCCCCCTGACTTTGAGCTCGCCGTCCTGATAGACACCGAAGTACCTGTTGAGTACAGGTATCTTCGAATCAGCCTTGGAAGGAAGGAAGGCCACCCACTTGTAGATCCCTTCGAAGGACATGACAAAGCCGGTCTCCGACTCGATTTCGGACTTGAGCTCGAGGTAGCCCTCCCGTCCCGCCCTTTCCTTCTTCACCCAGAGCGAATCCACGATTCCGTGGACCAGGTCGAAACCCCTCCTCTCGGCTACCCTCGCTGCGTCGAGCATCACCTTCCTGTCCCAAGCACACACTGCGATGTGGGCGTCGATCCGGCCGAACTTCGCGTTGTTGAAACCCAGATAGCCGAAGGTGGTGACCCCAAGCCACTTCAGGGCGGCTTGGCGTGCGTTGTACCTGTCATAGTCGGTCCCCTTCGAGTCCTTCTTCAGCTCCTTGTAGTGGAGCCGCTTCTCTACGATGATTTCTATCGCCCGGGGGACTATGCCTTTCCTCTTTTCGCAGACGTTCCAACCCAGCTCGGGTACCCTGTTCTTCGAATCAGGACAGCACGGGCATCTCACCGTCTCAGCTGAGATATTCTTCCTGAACATGATGTTAGGATAAAGGGCATGAAAGTCGAGCTCGCATACCCCCTCGTGGACGCCCATCTTCGGCTCAAAGATTAGACCGCCCCTGTCGGCCACGAGTAACTCGTTCCTGTCCTTGAAACGCTCGACCAGCGTCGGTTTCCAGGGGACGAGCAGGTCAATTCTGGAGGCGTGGTAGAACTGGAGGCTCGAGAGGGCCTTCCCTATGCTCGCCCTGCTGGATGTCTGAAGGGGCATACGGCACACCCTACTCAGCTCGAAGAGCCCCTCGAAGCCTGCCTCGGAGTAAGCGAAGGATGTGTTGACGTCGATGTGTATCCTGCCGCAGAGCTTCATCGCCGAAGGTTTGTAGTGGATTCTGCCGTAGCTGAAATATGAGGTTCCACCCTTCGCAGGGAGTTTCAGGATGGTCCCGTCCCTGTCGAGCGTCAGCCTGTCGGCGACGTTGTTGGCTTCTGCGCGCCTAATCAGGTAGGGGAAGAGGAAGGTGTCCCCGTCGGTCGAGAGGACGAAGTCGGGATCGGCTTCTCTGATGGCCTTCACCAGCTCGAGTAGCTTGTCAGCTTCGCTCCCGCAGTCGATCACGACCTTTCCGGCGTCGCTCTCAAGACTGATTGTCCCGATTCGGTCGGTGAAGTGCGCTATCCTCCCCGCTTTCATGATGCCGACGTCTACTTTCACATTCCTCAGGTTGGGGACGGCGTAGTCATACGCCCAGACATCGTCGTGGAGGTCCCATTGCAGCGTGTCCCTGACCTGCGTCACTTCGCAGTATGCGAGCGGGAAGAGGTCGTGCTCGTACAGGTAGCTCTGGTTGGGTGGGACGTCGACGTTGTAGAGCTTGTAGGCGCCGAACGGGCCGAGCCGCTCTATCCTTCCGGCCACCTGCTGGATCTTCCTGGCATCCATGACCTTGGCTTCCACGATGTCGGACCTCTCTGTGTCGACGACCTTCTCGAACTTCTGAGCAGGCTTGGTCCAGACGAATTCGGAATCCATTGTTTTCAGCGAATCCTCAAGGTCAGCCATGCTGCTGGTCGCGATGAATATCGACGGGGACCAGTGGTCTACCAGCCTTGCGGCCTGGCCATCCTCGTGTTTGAACCAGACGACCATCTCCCCGGGGTTCCCCGGATAGAGGTCAAGTATCCAGCCTCGCATCCCTCTCGGCCTTCATCTTCTCCACCTCGCCCGCCAGCCACATGATGGTCTTGTGCTGCATCAGCAGGAGGCTCATGAAGAGCGCTTCGCTCGGGAAGGGCGATTCCCTCGCCTGCATCGCCGGGAAGTATTCGTAACAGAGCCTTAGCATCTCCTTGAACAGCTCCCGATCTTCGGCCCTCAGGGCATATGCGAAGCGTTCCCAGCTGTCCAGCTCCTTGATGATCTCGGCGTCGGTGAGGGTCATCTGCCATCCTCCTTCCGTTTGATTTCTGAGATTATCCCCAGCGCACGCGCCAGTTTCCTGTAATGGTGGAAGACCAGTGCCATGGTCACCCCCTCGAACCGGGAGGTCCTGACGGCCGCCGATGAGGCCGACGTGTAGAGCATGGCCGAGCTGAGCATATCGTCGAAAGCAAACCTGTCACGCTTCGAGAGGGCCTTCCTGAATGCCCTCCACTCTGCTGTCTCCTGGGCCTCTGCCATCCTGAACGATGGAATCGTCCTCCCCATTAGCGGGCCACCCTAACCTTGGAAGGTCTCAGGAGCTGGTTCATCATGAAACTGGAGGTTGTCGGAGGCTTGGTCGGGTGCTTGACGAGCTCTGCCTGCACCCTGTCTCCGGACGACGACAGGGAGACCGCGGTATCGGCCCATTCCATGATCATGCCATCGTACTTGTTGGGCGAGGCCAGGGTCGCAAGGACGAATGAGTTCTTCTTCACCCGTTTTATTCCGCCCTCAACGGCGCTCAGGAGCCTCCTTGCCTCCCTCTCCTCCAGCTCAGGCTCGTTGAAGGTGCCAAGCAGGTCAGAGACGACGACCAATTTGGCCGCGTAGTCCTCTGCGGCCCTGACTAGGTGCTCTGAGATGAGGTCGGCGAGTTGGTAAATCGTGAAGACGCGACAGGTGGCCACCCTTCTCATCGCGACCGCCGGCTTGAAACCGCGCTGCTTCGCGAATGAAGAGAAGAGGTATGGGTCTGACTGATTCCCTCCGTCGATGAAGAGCACGGCCGAATCGAGGCCACTTGCCTCCAGCGGGAGTTGGGCCCTGAACGCCATAAACTCGGCCACTACAGATGCCGCGCCGCCGCTGAGTACGATTAGGTGCTGGGGAGAGTAAGGCCTCAGCAACGAGTCCAAGCGCGGGAAGCCTAGAGAGAAGTGTGGAAACGACGAAGCCGAACGGAATGACAAGGCCCTCCTTTGGACAGCGACGGTGTCCGTCAGGCGGATGTCCGACCAATCATCGGGCACAGGGGCTAGCCTGCACTCGATGTTGTTCTCGAGCCCGCGCCCGCATCCGATACAACGGCCGCTCAGTGAGTCGATGGTTTCGCCAGTCGGCCCGAGGCCCCGCCTGACCCGCAGGACACAGTTGCAGTTGGAACAGTAGTAGACGAAGCGTTCCTTGCCGCTTCTCTCTTGTTCGTACAGATAGTGGAGCCTAGCCATTGTGATAGGAGCAGGAAGTTTTCCCGGAATTTAATGCAAGAAGTCACGTGAGTGAATTTGGGCGCGAGAGAGACGGTCGAAAGTGTTGAGGTGATGGATTCGATTATCAAGATAGTGTGGTAAGCTGTGCTGCGGAAAGCGGAAGGCGCTTTTACAACCGCCACCGCCGAAGCAACTTCAAGGACGAATACGAGAAGATATCCAAAGACCTCGCCGTGAGAACATACCTTGCCGACCTGTCAAAGACAGGCAAACCGACAAGCGAGAACTCGAAGAAGGCCACCCTCCTAGCATGTCGAAAATTCCTAGAACAAACAAAGAGGCCGATAACTGAGTCAGCAATGCAAGAACTCGTCCAATTCAAACGAGACAATCCCAAAGACACGACGATCGAGCAAGACCTCAAGCTATGGAAGGCAGAAGCCAACTCGACAAGCACCCAAGTGTACATAGCCATGATACTCGGAGTGTTCCGAAGGAACTACGCCCGACTCAACCTGACAATCCACGTCGAAGGCACCGGAAACAAGACAATCCCAATCAGAGAACCAATCCTGAGAGCCATCAGACAGGACGAACAACTCTCAGAGCAACACAAGGACGAGATGGACCTGATGGCCTTCTCAGGAGAAAGGCGACAAGCGATCAGCATGACGCCAATCGAGAACGTCCACCTAGTAGACGAAACAGAGAGCGCAATAATCGACGTTCCAGCAAACGTCTCAAAGACAGCAACAAGACACCCCTGCATCATCCCCAAGGAACTCGCAGAGAGACTACTGGAGAGAGCGCAAAGGCTAGGATACAATGTCCTGAACCCAAACTATGACAGTCTGTGGCACCAAATAACAAGACTCGCAAGGCGAAAACACAACGTGCTCCTAACTTCACACTACATGAGAAAGAGGTTCGAGACACTAGCAGAGCGAATCCCATCCACAGACATGAACCCAAACCATTGGATCATCCTGATGGGGAGCAAACCGACCCTAGGACACATGCCCGACATATACTCGCTCCTCTCAAACACGGAGCTGATTCAAGAATACGAGGCACACCTAAGACCAAGACTCGCCCTAACGGGAGAGACAAAGGCACAACCAAACCAGACAGAACAACTCAGACGAGAGAACGCAGAACTAAAAGAGCAACTCCTCAAGCTCACAAAGCTACTGACGGATAACTTGACAGCCAAGACGGGGAGCTAACCACTCCCAGCTAGCAACTAGAAGGACCACGCTGAAAGTTCTGTCCAATCTATGGGTGATTTCACTCGTTGTCTCATCGCGGGTGACGCCCGTCATTGACAGTGCGGAAAGCCTTGGCATTTGGACGCCCACATGTACGAAGCCTGACGGTAGGGCGTACCGTTCACGATTTCAGTGTAGTTGTACAACATGCCGAATCCAAGAAGATGGAATGATGACGAGGCATGAGCGGTGTATAGTGTGAATGGGCCGTGCACGGTATCTTTCGTCCATATTTCGGTCGTTACAGGAGCGAAGAAGAAGAACGCGACCAACCCGACCACAACGACCACGATTATGGCCTTCGAGGTGCGTCTCATGAGCTCATTCTTTGCCAGAGTACTAATACGCCTATCTACCAAAACGGTCTCATTCTAGAAGGACTCGCCAGATTGCCTCGCCCGCCGCGCTCCGCGCGGCGGGGGACACCTGACGGTTTCCCCCAAACCCTTACCAAGAGCCTCGCCGTCCGACAGGCGACGGCCAACGGGCGCATAATTCCAAATGACATGGAATGATAAGAGAACAATCAACAGGAATTGGAAGTTCCTAATCTACTGCGCTATTGCGTCAAAAGGAAGGTCACGTCCGGTATCAAGAACGATGAGGCCGATGACATATGTGCCAGACCGCTCAGTGAAGCCGGATCCAGTGCAGACGACAACCACTGACTGACTCTCTGCAGGGATTGTAGTCTCAGGCACATTGCAGTCCTGGTCCGTGCCATTTACCTTAAACACACACGAAACAACTCGCCCATCGAGGCTTCCAGTATTCTGAAGAGTCACTGTGCAAGACACAGGATTCCCATTACACATGGTGCCATGATACTGACTGACTTGGACGTCAGAAATCATTACGCAATCACCGCAAGTCTCGGACGATAGGTATGCCCTTACCAAAAGAACGCCGAAGAGCACCGCCACCACCAGCAGCAGGATGACCAGATACTTCTGACTAGACGTCTAGACTCACTATCGGGCTCAGCCGGCGAAGGAAAACGGGTGCGCTCTCTTGAGGCTTTAGGAATCACTCGAACATGGACAGAATCCTTTCAAAGAGACAAAAGCAATAATACGAAACTGATTTCGTTACAACCCAATGAATGCGCCTGACAACGGAGACCAGGAAAATACTATCGTAGATAGAACAGCTGTTCATGTGATACAGGTCTATCAAGATTATTAACCCAAAGGATTGGCTCGACGAGACAACGCGGGGGTCGCCCAGCCTGGTCAACGGCGCGAGGCTCAGGACCTCGTCCCTCAGGGGTTCGTGGGTTCGAATCCCACCCCCCGCACTTCTCATCGCGTTCAAGGGTCTCTCCAAGACTAGTCATAATGCGCTGTCTTCTTTGTAGTAGATTGTGCTGCAGCTCTACCCGCCACCAAATCCAATGTGTATTGCGGCACACACTTCTAACGCCCTCTCTCGGTCACGGCAACTCCCTCGGAAACCGAAACCTGTTTCTGGGCAGCTGGAGGACCGTTTGATGTGAGCGTGATTGGATAGCGCCGTAGAGACCTTTGGCCTGACCAAGTCCTATGGCGCGGTGAAGGCTCTCGACAGCCTGAGCGTCAAAGTGAGAAAGGGCGAAATCCTCGTCCTCCTCGGCCCCAACGGCTCAGGCAAGTCCACCCTCCTGCTCCTACTTTCGACGGTATTGAGGCCCACCGCCGGGACGGCGACCGTGATGGGGTACGATATAGTCAAGCAGCCCCTGAAGGTCAGAGAGACCATAGGCATCTCCTTTCAGGAGGCCCGAGGGTTCTGGAGGCACAAGCCCTACCAAATCCTGGCGTTCCACGCGGCAATCTACGGCCTTCGTGGGAAAGAGAGGTCCGAGGTGGTCGACCAGACTCTCAAGGACTTCGACCTCTGGCCTTCGAGGAACAAGAAGTTCATGGAGCTCTCAGGAGGGCAGGGGAAGAGGCTCGAAGTCGCGAAGCTCTTCGTACACCGCCCGGAGGTGGCCCTCTTCGACGAGCCGACCGCCATGGTCGACTTGGACGGGAAGAGGATGATCTGGGACAGGATAAGGAGTCTTCGCGAACAGGGATTGACGGTGGTGGTCGCCACGAACGAAGTGAGGGAAGCGGAGTATCTGGCTGACAGGATAAGCATAATGAAGGGAGGGAAGGATGTCGTCACCGAAGACCTCAGGACGCTCAAGGACAGCATTACCGGTGGAGACGTGGTAGAAGTCCGCATGTCCCCCGCCATCACCAGCGGAGCGCTGAAGGTCATTTCGGAGGTCCCTGGCACGGTCAGGGTCACACAGGCCACCGAAGACACCCTCAACGCCTTCGTCAACAGGTCGGAAGACTGGCTGCCGCAGATGATGTCATCTGTACAGTCGCTCGACGTCAGAATCACATCCATCAGGGTCTCGGAACCTTCACTCGACGACGTCTTCCTCCACTATACGGGCAAAGAGGTCGCGAGTGCCCATGCGTGAGCTCCTCGTCCTCTTAGGTTACGAGCTCAAAGAGACCTTCGATTCCATCCCTTGGACGGTCTACTTCTGGTTCTTCTTCGCGTTCCAGTACTTCGTCTACGGCCAGCTGGTGTCTAGGCTTGTCGGGAGCCATCTGCCCAACTACTACGTTTACTACGGCACGGGCCTCCTGATTATAATGACATTCAATGTGGCGTCGTGGTCAGGAAGGCGGTTCGTCGAGGGCGCCCATGAAGGAAGGCTGAGGTACATCCTGTCCCTTCCGATTAGGCGTGGAGAGCTCTTCTTGGAGCAATTGATGCTGGGTCTCATAGCAAACATTGTCAGAATCGGCCCCCCACTCGTCCTCGTTCTCTGGCTCAATGGGATGCCTCCAATCGTGCTGTTAACGTCCCTGGCTGTGCTGCTGTCCATGAGCGTGGGTGTGATGGGGATAATGATCTCGCTTTCGTTCGTAGCGTTCAAGTCGTTTGACATCTACAGTGCGATAGTAGCCAGCACGAGCGCCATCCTGCTCAGGTTCAGCACGATTCTGTACCCGCTCTCTTTCATGCCCAACGCCTACGCGTCGGTCGCCAGGTTCAACCCGCTCACCTATGGGGCAGACTTGCTGAGAAACGTAATGAACGTCGACGTCAGCCAGCTGCTCAACCCGGGATCTTCTGCTTTCATCGTTGCCGCCGTTGGAGTTTCGATGCTTACCCTCGGCATGGCTATTGTGCCCCGAACACTGGAAGGAGTGAAGTCATCATGAGCCAGCTGAACAGGATGCTCCAGATAACCCGTGTCGACCTGTCGTACTTCTTCAGGACGAAGTGGTTGGTCGGGACGTTGCTCGGCCTGAACATAACGGACATGCTCGTCGTCGGCATAGTCTACAAGGGGATGATGCCCCCAGCTATTGAGGGCGTTCTCAATTACTTCCAGTTCTACGCTCCAGGCGTGATTATCACTGGGCTCTTCTTCGCATCGTTTGACGTCGGGAGGCGAGTCCACCTCGGTCTTACGGAGGGAGTCTCGCAATACTACCTCACACTCCCGGTCAGCCTGGATGAGGTGGCCTGGGCGCACCTCCTATCTGCGGGCCTCGGGGGCACCATCTACGCGGGACTGCTTACGATGATGGCCGCGGTCCTCGTCCCGCAGCTGGCCTCACTGTCAACATTGGTCCTGATCCCGTTCTTGTTCGTTCTTTCGATGGGCCTCTCCGGAATCGCTGCGGTCCTGAACCTTTTCTCGAGAACGGGAGACAGATACTTCGTCTTCGCCGATGGGATCCAGACGTTGATGGTCAGTATGAGCACGGTAGCATACCCTCTCTCCGTAATCGGTTCCTACTTTCCATCCCCTCTGGTGACCATGATCCAGTTGAATCCGCTAAGTCAGGGGGCCGAAGCCTTGAGGGCGGTCATCAATGGGGCCCCTTCAAGCCCGGTGTTCAACCTTCCCTCACTCGTGCTGACTTCTCTCGTGCTGCTTGTCGCGGGGGTGGTCTCTTACCGACACGTCTTCACGAAGCTGAGGGAGGTCGGCAAAATCTAGGTCTAGGTGGTCTTCAGGTCAACTCTTCGCGCCAGGCGCCGCAATGTGCGCTGCAGGGGGAGCTTGGGCAGGGGGTTTCTGTTGGACCGGTTGGCCCGTAATCATCCCAAATGCGTTCCTTCCCAGCTCGGTGAGCTGATACCGTGCAGGGCCCCCGAAGAAGTCCACCTTGTACTCGATAAAACCGAGTGACGTCAGCTGCCTCACGGTCCAGATGGTCATCCAGTTCGAATTGTCGGCGATCGCATCGTCGAGCTCTGAGTTGCTGAGTCCTTCCTTGCTACTCATGAGAGAGGTCATCGCCTGGAGAAGGTGGGGTGAAGCGGCAACCTTCTGGAGGACTTCCTGCTGAGCCTCAACGTCGGAGGGCCAGACCCAGAGACCTGCGTTCAACAATCCCGTCAAGCTCTTCTTGGTTGATAAAGGCTCCGAGGTCGAAGTCGTTGCAGCCCTTTACGAACTTGTCAACTGTTTTTCGTCAGGTATGACAAGTAAGTGGCAATTCCTTGTAACTTCGGCAACAAATGGAAGTTGTAACAGAATACGCCGACCAAAGAACAGAGCTCGAGGAGAAGATCAGGTCGCTCGAAGCCGAGAAGGCTTCGCTCCTTGCCGGCATAGCCTCATCGAAGGAGAAGATCGCCACTTGTGAGCTGGAGAAGTCCGCCACACAGCTGGAAAGCGAAGTGGAGGCACTCCGGACAGAGAAGGCTGTGCTTGACGAGAAGGCTGCGGCCTACGAAGCCGAAGTGGGATATGACCTTCCGCCCAGCACTGCCGGAGTCTAGACCTACCGAAGCTTAGAGGCCTTCTGCTCGAGTTCGCTTTTTTCTTTTCTCAGGTAGCCGACGAAACTCTCTAGTTCAGCCAGCTTTGCCTGTAAGCGTTTTACGTCGTTCTCCTTGGCCGTCCGTTCCATCGCACTTTCAAGCTCCTTCTGTTGTTCGGCCATCCCCTTGACCTTCGTGTTGAGACCGTCGTTGTCCTTCTTCACCACGTTCAGCTCATCCTGAATTGACTTCAGTTGCTCCTCCGCCACAATCAGGTATCTCTGCCTGCTAATCACGGTGGGGAACTTTGTGTCGCATTTTGAGCATGTGTACATACCGACCCTTCTCTCAGTCATCCCCCGCTCGCCCTTCGAGGGCTCGACGATGACTGAGAAAGTCCTGGTTGGCAGAGGTTCTTTGTTCCCACACTTCGGACAGTTTGGCAAACGCCTCTGTGGGGTGTATGAACGTGTTAAAGGTTTACTACTCGCGGATCGATTCGAGCTCAGAAACGGCGGACCAGAGCGTGACCCTGGCGAAGGAGGGCATGTTGGGGTCCTGAGCGACATCGTCGAGGAAGCTAATTGCGTTGGCCGCCCTTACAGCCATGCTCTGCTTTTGGTCTTGGAGCATCAGAACCGAATCCTTGACGATCTTTCTAATGTTGCGCGGCGTTATGTTCGAGTCAGCAATCTGGTTCAGGCTCACCGTGGCCTTTGCGAGCTTTGCGTTGTTCTCCTCCTGCTTCTTCAATTTTGCACTCATCTGAAGGAACCCTATTGAAAGCAGTCCATCATTTGGTGGGATTAAGTGCTTTTCGTCGCATCGGCTGGACTCCACTGCATTGTTGGGGCCCGATAATCAGGCTAGAGAGCCTCATTCCGTCTAATCTACGACTGCGCAAGGTGTTTTTGGGGCAATCAGAGCACCGTTTTTTATAGAGCTGGACTCCCACTCGGAGTAATGAGTGGGGCAAGCAAAGACAAGATGAAACTGGCGGTCGAGTTGGTGAGGAAGGGTGCGACGATGCTCGGAGAGCCCTGCACCAAGTGCGGCGGAATCAAGGTCAGCTACCACGGCAGGGTCTATTGCACCGGCCACGAAGACCTCTCATCAGTGGTCGCCGCCGAGATGGTGTCGATGGATGTGGTTCTAGCCGGGATGAGGGAAGTCCTCCTTTCGAAGCTGAACGAAACCGCCTCCTCGCTGGGTCAAGAGAAGGATAGTGCTAGGCAGGAGCAGTTGGTGTCTCTGATGGCAAAGTACTACGATCTGCTCGAGAGACTCTCTCAGAGACAGCAGAGGCCTTAAATCAGAACTCGCCCTTTTTCGTGGTCTTGGCGCCGCGAATGGGACAGAAGGTGCCGGAGTTTGCCCTCCCAGACACCGATAAGAGAATCCGTTCTCTCGGTGAGTTCACTAAGCAAGGGACGACTATGCTAGTGTTCTTCCCGTTCGCCTTTTCAGGCACCTGTGACAAAGAGATGTGCACATTCAGGGACGACTTCGAGATGTTGCAGGCTTTGGGAGCCCAGCTCGTAGGTATCAGCGTCGATAGCAGCTATACCCTCAATGCTTTCGCACAGACCTACAACCTGCAATTCCCGCTCCTGAGTGATTTCAACAAGAGGGTCACAAGACTCTACGGAGTACTCCAGGACCCCTGGGTCGGCCTCGGCTTCAAGGGAGTTGCCAAGAGGTCGGTCTTCTTGATTGACGGGCGGAGCATCCTCCGGTACAGGTGGGTCACCGACGTGCCCTCCGATGAGCCTCCCTACCAAGAGGTCATCAGAGCAGTCCAGAGGTTAGTCTCCTAGCCCGATTCTTGTGCGGGCAATAACATCGTCCATTAGGAATTGACCCAAGAGACGGCCGTGAAGCCAATCGTGAGCTCATACTCTCCTGGACAAGCTTTCTTCTGAATGAGACGCCGGGGGTAGGATTCGAACCCACGAGACCCGAAGGTCACGGGCTGACTGGTCACTTGATCTCGAGTTGCGGACCCGATTCGTTGCCTCACGAGTTGCCCGCGCATTAACCACTCTGCCACCCCGGCCGAATTGATGCCTGACCGAGCCTCTATAATTTCTTTGAGGGTGCTGGTCTCGTGCGGGGCGCCCCAACCTCTCGACTGCGTGGTCATGTGATGCAGTTCACAAGCTCAGGGCTTTCCGAGTGTTTCTCCAAGGAACGGTTTCGTCGTGCCCAGGTTTAAATCGAATCTACACGCGGGTTCTGAATGCGTGATGAATGTTACTCTTGTCTGGTCCAGCCCGAAGCCTGAAAGGACCATCGCAGTGGCAATGAGAAGGTGCTACAGCACTAAGGCGATTGAGGATATCGAGACCGAATTGGAGCAGAAGGGTGCCGAGTACTGGAAGTTCCTCTTGACCAAGTGCCTACAGGACAAGTCGCTCGACGTTCTTGAACACTTCACAATGTCGTTTCTGGTTGAGGGTGCAGGTGAGGTCGAAGTGAGTGGACTCATTCGCAGGTTTCCATACATACACTCGACCCGTCTGAATGAAACCGATTGGCTCTTCTCGATGAACGCCAGGACGCTCGTCGAGCTCTGGAGGGACCGCGAAGGGAAGCCGTTCGCCGAGCCCCTCGTGGCTGAACTCGACAAGAGGCACGTAAGTCCGCTCTTCAATGGACTTGTCTTTGGTGATAGAGCTTATGCGCGTTAAGCTACTCTATAGCACGGATCTAGGAATTCTGAAGAAGATCCTAGCCGAGAAGGGTGTGCCCTTCGAGCCTGAGGCGCTGCTGGACCACGTTGTATACATGTTCGAAATCGAGGATTGCAGCAGGGTCACGACCCATCAGCTTGTCCGCCACCGGGTCGCATCGTACGACCAAGAGTCGCAGAGGTTCTCCGCAGCCACGAAAGAAGGGGTCGTGACACCCCCGAGTATCCAAGCCAATGAGGCAGCCAACAAGGCTTACGATGAGGCCCTCAAGGCAGTCTACTCTGCCTATGAGAAGATGGTCACGGCCGGCGTGCCTAAGGAGGACGCCAGGTACATTCTGCCTGCCGCCATCAAGACGAAGCTCGTCATGACGATCAACGCTAGGAGCCTGATGCACATAATCTGGCAGCGCACGGCCCTGCAGGCGCAGTGGGAAATCAGAGAACTCGTAACTTCCCTGTACGATCTTGCCCGCGAAGCGACACCTGAGCTCTGGGTCAAGATCATAGAGAGGTAGCATTTGGTCAAGGCCTTCGGGACGGCCGGGGTCAGGGGAGTCTTCAACAGAACGCAGACACCTGAACAGATCTACAAGCTCGCCGCGACCATCGCGTTCACTTCAGGGAGGGGTAGGTATGGGGTCGGCTGGGATGGTCGCAAGACTTCCGCCCTCCTTGCGAGAACAGTGATTTCGGCTGTCAATGCGGTCGGCAGTGAAGTGTATGCCTTTGGGGTCGTCCCCACTCCCGTAGTGGCTTTTGGGACCAAGTCCCGCGCGTGTATGGCCGGCTTCTCCGTGACCGCCTCTCACAACCCCTCAGAGTTCTCCGGTGTCAAGATCTTCAACTCCAAAGGGATGGAACTCCCTGCGTCTGACGAGGAGAAGGTCGAGAGGGCGTTGGCTGTGGACGTCATGAAGCCCTCCGGTGTGTTCGGCCAGCTTGTCTCGGACGAGGAGGCGGTGGACGAGTATGTGCAGGCGCTCGTCTCGCGTTACGAGAAGGCCCGCGAGCCCCTCCGGATAGCGGTCGACTGCGCCAGTGGACCAGGGGGGATTGTGACTCCGCAGGTCCTGAAGCTCTTGGGTCATCATGTGATTCCCATCAACGCGCAGGTCTCTTGGAGATTCCCTGCGAGACCCCCGGAGCCGACCGCCTCCAACCTCATCGACCTCTCGAAGATGGTCCCTGCGCTGGGGGTCGACCTAGCCTTTGCACATGACGGGGACGCGGACAGGCTGGTGATGCTTGACGCCCTCGGGAGGGTGGTACCCGATTCGATCCTTACGATTCTGGCGCTCAGGGGAGTGAACGCCTCCAGTGGGGTCGTCGTAATCTCCGACAACACGTCCACGGCCGTAGCCGAGGAGGCCGAGAGGCTGGGTCTCCAGGTCACTAGAAGCAGGGTCGGGAAGACGTTCGCCTCGCTAGAAGCCGAGGGAGGAGTCTTCGCAGCCGAGCCAAGTAAGGTTGTCGACCCTCGGTGGGGCCTCTGGGAGGACGGGATTAACACGGCCGCGATGATCTTGAGTGTCGTTTCGAGTGATAGGGGAGCAGTGGGTCGAGTGATGGAAGAGGTCAGGTGGAGATACAAGCAGGTCAACTTCGATGTGGTTGTCAAGATGAGGATCTTGATGGAGAAGGCGGGCGAGACTTTTAGGAAGTTCAAGATCCAAGAAGAGCGAATGCTCGATGGCTTCAAGTTGGTTTTCGCCGATGGTTCCTGGGTGATGTTCAGATCGTCGGGGACCGAGCCGAAGACAAGACTCTACTGCGAGTCGAAGGACCTCCAGCAGCTCGACGTCCTAGTCCAGCTGGGGACCCAGTGCATCGAATCTTCTAAATAGCTTGATGGGTTCGAGCAACCCATGCCTGAATCGAAGGCCATAACGCGGGTTCTGGCGTCAGGCTACCTTCTGGACGCGAAGGCCTTCGAGATGATCAACCAGATTCCGGCCGAGGTCGACCTGGAGGGGCTCGTCGATAGGCTTCTAGAACAAAAAGCGGGAGCGGTGGGGGAGGCGAAGGTAATCACCGAATCAGACGTGGTCAAGTTGATGCCCGAGATGACCCGTCAAGGTGGTGAGGAACCAGGGGTTCTCTTCGGCGAGTCGGCGGAGCTCGAAGTCGTATCAGACCCGACGATGGCCATTGCACCTGCGGAAGCCTCCGACGGTTTCAACAAGCTCTTCCGCGACAGGTACCAGCGACTCCATTCGATTCTACGGAGCCGTCTCGACATGAAGGGTATGGTCATGGTTTCTGCCACGAAAGAGCTACCCCCCAACAGGAAGGTCAAGGTCGCCGGCCTTCTCTCTGACCGTTCAAATAGGAAGGGGAACGTCGAACTGAAACTGGACGACCCGACCGGCACGATGCGGGTAGTCTGCCAAGATCAGTTCGTCGAGAAGGCAGCCCTTGAAGCACCTCTTGACAGCATGATTGTCGTGGAAGTCTCGCGTGGAAGGACCGGCCAGCTGTACGCGGATTCGGTTCTGCTGCCTGACGTCCCGGGGCGAAGGCTGGCGTCATCCTCCCACAGGGTCTATGCTCTCCTCCTCTCCGACTTGCACATCGGGAGTAGGATGTTCCTCGCTGACGACTTCAGGCGTTTTCTACAGTGGATCAACGGCGGGTTGGGCGACAAGGACGTTGTGAACCGCATCAAGTATCTGGTCGTCGCTGGGGACCTCGTCGACGGAGTCGGCGTCTATCCAGGTCAAGAGTTCCAGCTCGCTGAGAAGGACCCGAAGAAGCAGTATGAAATGGCCGCGGAGCTCCTCAAGCAGGTGCCGGGCCACATACAGATTGTCATCTCCCCTGGGAATCACGACGCCGTCAGACAGGCGCTACCGCAGCCGGCCGTTCCAGTTGACCTTGCCGAATCGCTCTACGGGATGGAGAACGTCAGGTGGGTGGGCGACCCCGCATATATCAAACTACATGGCGTGGCATTCTTGGTCTACCACGGAAAGAGTCTCGACGATGTCATAGCCACGACGCCCGATTTGACCTACGACAATCCGACCAAAGCGATGAAGCTCCTTCTCCGGTCGAGGCACCTTTCGCCCACCTATGGCAAGCGGACCGCGTTGTCTCCGGAGCTACGGGACTTCATGGTAATCGATCAAATCCCTGACGTGCTCCATTCAGGGCACGTTCACACGTTCGGGGAACTCAATTACAGGGGGACGCTGCTCATCAACTCCGGGACGTGGCAGGGGCAGACAGACTTCCAGTTGAACATGGGGCTCGAGCCGACCCCGAGCGTCATACCAGTCATTGACCTTTCCACCATGGGAGTTCTGAGGCGCAACTTCAGCGCAGCGGGTTACCGGCCCTACGAAGGCGTCAGAACCTGAGGGATTTGCTTCCTAGGTGGTCTTGCCGAAAGTAGTATCCTCGGAGAGAGTCTTCTCAAGCGCCTCGTTCCCGATCAGGAGTTGTATCCGTTTGGTTCTTCCACGCCTTCCCTTGCTGACAACTGATGCCTCAATCAGCCCCATCAGGTCGAGTTCCGCGAGTATCCCGCTGACGCGCCTCTGTGTTAGCGCTTCGAGGCCCGCCTTCTTGCAGAGGTTGTTGTAAGCCAAGTAGAGTTCGCCGGTGTTGGTCCCGCCCGGGAACCTCGAAACTGCGAGTAGGATTGCCTTGTTTTGCACAGGAAGGGAGCGTATTGCTTCTTCGACCCTGTCGTGCTCCATCTTATCCGATGCCCTGCGGATGCATAAGTCGTCGATTTCCTCAAGTCCCTCGCGTTCGGCGACCTCGCCAGCTATCCTTAGCAAGTCGATTGCGCGTCTTGCGTCGCCGTGTTCCGATCCAGCCATCGCTGCGCAGAGGTTAATTGCTGCTGGTGATGCTGCTGCTGGTCTGAACGCCATCTTCGCCCTTTCCGTCAAGATTTCTCGCAGCTCGTCGACTGTGTAGGGTGGAAAGACCAACTCCTCCTCGCTCAGGCTGCTGAGAACTCTGGGGTCGAGGCCCTCCTTGAACTTCAGGTCGTTGGATATCCCGACGAGGGACAGGAATCCCGGCGAAAGTCTTTCACCCGATCGCGTAAACTCATAGAGGATGCTGTCGCCAAAGGTTTTCACCAAGTAGTCAATCTCGTCAAGGACCAAGATGATCTGTTTCTTTCCGGACTTCACCCTCTCGAAAATCCTATCGACGACTTCGCCGATGGATAACCCTGTGAATGGGATTTGCCTGTCCATGGGCAGGTCGACGAACTTTGCAAACTCTGCCAAGGTCCGGTACTCAGTGTTCGAGAGTCGTGTGTTGACATATGCCACGGTTAGGTTTGGGTTGGCTGCTTCGGCTCTCAACCTTCCTAGGACATAGCGCGCGACTGCCGTCTTTCCTGTGCCCGTCTTTCCATAGAGGAGCAGATTGGATGGTTTAGAACCGTGGAGAACTGGAGCAAGGACCTCGGCGATTGCTTTGGTCTGGCCGTCTCTGAATGGTAGGTTTTCTGGAACGTATTCTGGGCTTAGCGCATCGCGATCTGTGAATAGAACTTTGCCTTCTCTAGCCCTGCGAAAGATTTCATCAATGGTTCCTGGCAAGGATTATCAGTGGAAACACTGGTTAGATAAGCCCTCCGCCCCAGCTCTTCAATTGTTTCCGGTGGAGAGGTCCGTTTATTGGCTGTTCTTTTGCGTTGGTATAACGGTCCGTTCTCGGTATACAATCCTACTGGGATATGCCTTAGGGTCAACTACAAGAGACATCGGCTTGGTGTTCGGTAGTCATGAAGGTAGATCCGAGAGGGGGAGGATTGCAGTGGAAGTACTGGGGGCGGGGGCACGGAGTGAAGTTCAGTGAAGAACTATACAATTCTAGCGCAACTGGCACCCCACTGTTTCCACTGCAACTCATGCTACCTCCATCGGCCAAAGGGACCAAAATACAACCCCTTTGTTTCCAATGGAGCCAACAGCCACCCCTTCCATTCTTCAAGGGAGTGAACTTTTGTGAAATCACTTGAAACTCTCAACATGCGGTCAAAGAAACTTAGGCCCGAGTTCACAAGTTCACACTACTCGATGATTTAACACGGCTACGGCCAAGCAAATGGGCAACTTGCGAAGGCGAATCAAGATCGAGGTGGAAGACGAGGAAGGAACCAAATACACGCTGGCGCTGGAAGGTAGAGTTTCTCGCGACAAACTCATGAAGGCGGTCGACATGCTGGAAATCATGGACGTACCAATAGATCATTTCTACAAAGCTCCAGACCAAGACACTTTCTTCGGAAAGGTGATGACACTGCTTGAAACCGAATTCGCGGCCGGAGACTTCTCGTCATCAGATGTGGCGCGTGGGTTCGAAGAGAAATACAATCAGCCTGTCAAACTCAGCACAATTTCCACGTACCTGGCAAGACTCGCCGACAGACAGTACATCAAGAGGGAAAAGTTCGGAAACTCATGGGTATACAGGCGGGTCTATCTGAGGACCAGTCAACTGGCAGAAAGGTAGCGACGGCCAGTCTCAGTAAGCTGATATACAAACGGCTTCTTTGAAGTATCCCGAGTAACAAGCCCCGAGTCAAACAGGGCCTTCATCAGACGTGCGGCATGTTCCCTAGTTCTGCCGATAAGTTCCTTGACTTCGACGGAGCTCCTGGGCTGGACACCAAGGAGTCTAATCACAGACAATTCCGTCCCATCCAACGCAATCCGTGATTCCGGTCGAGGAGTTGCGACGCGCGCATCCATCTCAGAAACCTGATTCTCAAACGAGACTGGCGCAAACACTGATTGCGGGGCACGAGTCACAGGCTTCTCTGATACACGCGACTGGATCACTTCGAATCTACCCATCATATCCAAGATACGCTCATCTTGCTTCTTCAAACGTTGCTCAAGTGCTTCCCACAAATCCCTGCCGAGATCAGTGGAGGCATTGACCTTCTGTGAAACCTGCCTGTACCTGAGAAGCAATCCAAAGGAAAGGGCTACAAAGAACGCGGACGAGGCAAATGCAGCAAGCGTCACGAGGTCATCCAAAGCGCGTACATCACAAGGTCACGAAGAGCTACGTGATAAACATCACTCCTACGTCACAATCTTATCGAGCAGAGTCTGCAGAACCACAACAAACCGCTCTCTGTCCTCGTCGGCGACTTCCGTATTTCCTTTGCTAGCTAGTTCGAGCAATCTCCAAACGTCTTCTACCTTGACTAAGCCTATTGCAATGGCGACTAGAACAGTCACAATGGACTCTCTTACTTGGTTTCTACCTTGCTGGACAGTCCGGTAATAGGACCCGATAGTAACTGGCTTCTCAGACCTCATCGTGGCAGCTTCTCTGTAACGGATTTCGCCTGTCGCAACTCTGACATAACTCACGAGAGATTGAAGTTGCTTCTCGGTTAGGCTCGACTGTTCCATTAACACGTCTGGCAGTATCATTTGCTTCCGCTTTAATATCAAAATGTATTAAGCCTTCTTACTGACAATGTATGAGAATTTCATCTCATCGAAATAACAACCACTATTATTTCATAGTCTGACAAAAGAAATCAATAATTATATGAATGTACGCCTTCACCCAGGACTGCTATCTTATTTACTTCCGGAACCAAGCGGACGGGTGAGGATATTTGGGTAGGAGACGTAAGAAGACTCTTCGAATCACCAGGCGAACTCTGCCGAAGGTCTTCGCATGTCCACGGTGCGGGATGATCACAATTAGGATAACATCACATGAAGACGAAACATCACAGGATACGGTCTTCCTCGTCGCTTGTGGCAACCTAGCCTGCGGGGTCAGGCGAGAGCTCAGGTACCCGACCAAGAGGGCTGACATCGACGTTTACAACACATTCGTGGACGACTTTGCGCGCGTAGGGGCTTGAGTTGAGTGGTCCCGGCACTGTCGAGAGGTACCTACTACAGAGAACGAAACGAGCGTCAATCTGCGCAGCTTTGATAGATCCAGAGGACTTCAGTCCAAAGCAGGCTGCAGACACAGCAGAGAAAGCGATCAAGGCAGGGGTTGGCATGATCTTGGTCGGGGGATCAACCCTTTCCGATCAGGGTGAACTCGACCAGGTAGTACAAGCCATCAAAAGGATCACCAAAGACGTCACAACATCACCAGGCGCATCACAACCTGTTCCAGTTGTTCTCTTCCCTGGAAATGTCACAGGGGTCTCTCGTTTTGCCGACGCGATTCTCTTTAGCAGCCTTCTGAATTCGACGAATTCATACTTCATCATCGGAGCACAGGCGCTCGGCGCCATGGGGGTCTATAACGCTGGGATTGAAAGCATCCCAATGGGGTACTTGGTCTTTGGCGATGATAACACGGCCGGCTTCATCGGGCAGGTCAACAGCTTACCACCTTCAAAGCCGAACGTTGCTCTCATCTACGCCCTCGCAGCGAAGTACTTGGGAATGAGGACGCTCTACCTCGAAGCCGGCAGTGGGGCAACCGAACCCATCCCACCAGAGACCATCCGGTTGGTCAGGAAGTTCTACGATGGCATTCTGATCATAGGAGGAGGCATCACATCAAGCGAAGCTGCTGATCGGGCGGCAAAGGCAGGCGCGAACATCATCGTAGTGGGGAACCTACTTCAGACTCCAGGGTACGAGAAGGCGTTGCGACAGATCGCAACGGCAATCAAGCATAAGGACCCGACGCACCGAGCACAGACTCCTCTCGGTCAATCCACAAACGCATAGGCCTGAAGAATCCAAGATCTAACGAAGATAGTCCTTAAGACCCACTCGCGCACCAAAGACCCGAATGTCCTTCTCCGCCGAAACCGCATGGAATCGGGTTCGCAAACTCGCGCCATTTCCCGCAAGGCTCGATACCTATTACAAGGACATACTCAGACAATACGAAGCAGCCCACTTAACCGCATCCAAGGCCAAATCCATGGGATTCGACCCAATCGACACGGTGGAGAACAAGACGGTCTTCGACCTTGCCGATAGGGTCAACCAGATGCTCCGCCTAGACCAATTCGAGGGGCTCGTCGACCGCCTCAGAGAGCTCCTTCACTCCACCTCAAAGGAGCGAGCATCCCTGACCATCTCCCAGGAGATAGCCCTCGGCAAATTCGGCGCTCTCGACAAACATGAGGCGCTGAATTACGGAGTTCGTGCAGGCCTCGCGGTGATGACCGATGGCGTTACTGTCGCCCCACTCGAGGGAATCTCCAGCGTCTTGATAAAACAGAACGACGACAACAGCGATTACGTTTCGGTCTCATACGCGGGCCCTATGCGGTCGGCTGGGGGCACCGAGGCGGCCTTCTCCCTTGTCATCGCAGATGCCACCGGAAAGAAGCTAGGGCTGTCAAACTACAGGGCTAGGAAGGACGAGGTCGACAGGTTCACGGAAGAGCTGAGAATCTACGAAAGGGACGTCGGCAGCTTTCAGTATAAGGTGACAGATGACGACATCAGGTACGCCATATCCAACCTTCCTGTTGAGATAGACGGCATAGAGACAGACCCCATAGAGGTCGTCGTCCACAGGAACCTGAAACGAGTCGCCACCGACAGGCTGAGGGGAGGGGCGCTTAGGGTCCTCAACGATGGCGTAATTGGACGCGCCCACAAACTCGCGAAGAAGTTGGCGTCGCTCAACGTCTCAGGTTGGGAATGGCTCGCCGACGTCAAAGGGGGCACTCAGCAGACCACCAACGAGACGGAACAGGGCGGGACACACTTCGAGGAGGTCATCTCCGGGCGGGCAGTTCTTTCGAAACCGAGGAGCAGGGGTGGTTTCAGGCTCAGGTATGGTAGGTCGATGAACACCGGTCTTTCAGCGTTGGCCATTCATCCAGCTGTGTCGACCCTCCTCGACTATCCAGTCGTACCTGGGACTCAAGTCAAGGTCGACATGCCGGGCAAAGCCGCTACCATCGCCTTCGTCGACTCGATAGAGGGACCAACGGTCCTCCTCAAAGACGGCAGTGTCAGGCGCATCTGGTCCATTGTGGACGCCGAGCGGGAAAAGGAGAACTTGGAGAAGATAATAGATCTCGGAGACATTCTCATCAGCTACGGGGACTTCCTAGAGAACAACAGGAACCTCCCACCATCACCCTATGTCTCTGAGTGGTGGGTCCAAGACCTGCGGCAGGCCATGGCAACGGTCCCCGGGGCCTTTGAGAGGATGACTGCACAAGGCGTCTCAAGCGGAAGGATGACGGAGCTGAGCCTCGGTGAACCCGACTTGGTTCCCTCACCAGCCGAGGCCGTTGCTATCTCTCGTCTTCTAGGAATCCCTCTCCATCCCATCTATACTCCGCGGTTCGACCGGGTCAACGCTTCAGACCTAGCTGATCTTCGCGCCGGCAGCCGAATCGAGGGGTGTGATGTGGTAGTTGATATCACATCGAATCACAGGGAGTGGGTCCTCCGGAAGTGCTTGGTGGAGCACCGACTCGAGGGCAATTCGGCTATCATATCAGGCGACGCCGCCATGATTATGACCACCCTCTTGAGGCTCGAAGACAAATCAGAAATCTCCGCTCCTTCCGACCCCGTCGAGTTCGTCAAAACTCTCTCAGGACTGATTCTCGGCAGGCAAACGACGACGACCGTAGGTGTCAGGGTCGGGAGGCCGGAAAAGGCGATGATCAGGAAGCTGAAACCCCCCGTCCACACCCTTTTCCCCGTCGGCTTTGCTGGCGGTGCGCACAGGGACATCATCACAGCCTCGAAGCATGGACCCGTGAGGATAGAGGTCGTGAACAGATACTGTCCCGAATGCGAACAGAGACGCCTCTCCTCAAGATGTGAGGTCTGCGGCTCGGGGACAGCGCCCTTCAAGGCCTGCCCGCGTTGCCACTCGACAACTTCCAGCGATGTCTGCCCCAACTGCAGGACGAAGACCATGCCCTACTCGAATTTCGACTATGACCTTCGCGCCAAGCTCGACGCCACCAAGACGAAAATCTCATTCGACCCTTCAAAGCCAGTGAAAGGAGTACGGGGTCTCATGAGCGTCTCGAAGACACCAGAACCTCTGGAGAAGGGCATCATCAGGAGCAGACACCAGGTCTTCGTCTACAAGGATGGGACCCTGAGAATCGACGTGACCAATGCCCCGCTAACTCACTTCAGGCCCCGCGACATTAAGGCCGACCCGGAGGCTCTGGCGAGGCTGGGATATGAGTGCGATTGCGAGGGTAAGCCCCTTGAAAGAGACGACCAACTCCTCGAACTGAAGCCACAGGACATTATTGTCCCAATAGACATAGCAGACGATTTAGTCAGGATGGCTCAATTCGTCGACGACGAAGTGCAGGGCCTTTACGGCCTGCCGCCGTACTACAACGTCCAAAGGCCGGCCGACCTAATGGGGAAGATTGCCATAGGCTTGGCCCCCCATACCTCTGTCGGCGTGGCAGGCAGAATCATCGGGTTCTCATCAACCCAGGTCTGCTTCGCGAACCCGTACTGGCACGCGGCCAAGAGGCGGGACTGCGACGGTGACGGCGACTCACTCCTACTGCTGCTGGACGCCCTCCTCAACTTCTCACTCGAGTACATCCCGCACCAGATAGGCGGTTTGATGGACACACCCCTTCTAATCCAGCCCATCCTCCTACCATCAGAGGTCGACGAACAGGCCCACAACTTCGACATCGCCGGCTTCTATCCCCGAGAGTTCTACGAGAAGACCCGGGAATCACCGTCGGCCGCGTCGGTCCAGGACCTTATCGAGTGCATCGGCTCGAGGCTGGAGAGCGAGACCCAATTCTACGGCTACGGGTTCACTCACCCCACGAACGCCCTTACAATCAGGCGCTCGAGAGCCTCTTACTCTACGATGCGGACCCTCGCAGAGAAGATCGCGAAACAGATTGAGGTTGCCTCGAAGGTAGAAGCGGTATCGACCAAGGAGGTCGTCGAGTCGATAATCAGGACGCATCTGATCAGGGACATCATGGGGAACGCGAAGAAATACGCGACTCAGGCCTTCAAGTGCAGGAAGTGCGGCACGACCATGCGCAGACCTCCGCTGTCGCAGACCTGCCCTAACTGCGGAGGGCCCATCAGGGGGACGCTGACCCGTGCATCGGTCGAGAAGTATCTCTCGATCGCCCAGAGGCTGGCCAGGGACTACGAGGTCGACCTCTACCTGAGGAACCGTCTAGACATGCTTCAGAGGGAGCTCGACCAACTCCTGCATGGCGAGAGGAAAGCCGACCAGCTCATGTTGACCGACTTCCTGAAGCCAGTCCTAGCGGAAGAAGTACGCCGGTGAATCCGCGAAGGAATACTTTACCTTCTGGAACCCTTTCCTCATCTCCGCTATCCTCTGGGTCACCTCACGCTTCTTCTCCCCGGTCATGGCGGTGTGGACGAGCTCCGCCACCTCAACCATCTCTCCCTTGCCCATCCCGAGCCGTGTCAGCTCGGCGACCCCGAGTCTTATCCCTCCGGGGTTGGTGTAGTGCCTCCCTGCCTGCAAGTCACCGGGAATCAACTGCCTGTTGACGATGACATTCTGGCTCTCAAGAAGCTTCTCCATCGCGCCCCCGTCGCCGTACTTCGTCACGTCCACCGCGACCTGGTGTGACATGGTGTAGCCCTCTTTCTCGCCTAGGACCTTCTCGCCGAGCCCAGCCAGCTCCTGCGCGAGAACTTGCGCGTTCCTGACGACGTCCCTGGCGTATTGACGCCCGAACTGCAGGAACTCGGCGAAGAGGAGCGCCTTGGCCGCGACGCTGTGGAGATGGTGGTTGCTGGTCGTCCCGGGGAAGACTGCCTTCTTCAGCTGGTCGGCGAACTCGGCGCCTGAAACTATGGCCCCTCCCTGCGGGCCGAAAAGCGTCTTATGCGTGCTGAAGGTCATGACCTGGGCGCCCTCGCGCAGCGGGTCCTGGAAAATGCCGCCTGCAATCAGCCCGATGACGTGCGCCGCGTCGTAGCAGACGGTCGCGCCCGCGTCCCGGACGGTTTGGGACAGCTCCTTCACGGGGTGGGGGAACAAGAATAGGCTCCCACCGAACATGGCGAGCCTGAGCGACTTCAGGCTCTTGATCCTCTTCTTCGTCTCGTCGACGTCGATGTTCATCCGGTCCTTGTCGAACGCGAAGTATTCGATGTCGAGGGAGTGGACCAGCCCAGCCGAGCCCGAGAAGTCCTTCTTGCCGTGCGAGATGTGCCCCCCATTGGGTATCGAAAGGGCCATCATCCGGTCGCCGGGGCCGCTCAGCGCCGAATAGAGGGCGAGGTTGGCGACCACCCCAGAGACCGGCCTGACGTCGACGTAGTCGGCCTTGAATAACTTCTTTCCGAGGGCGATAGCTTGTAACTCGATTTGGTCGATGTATTTGCATCCGGCGTAGACTCTTTCGCCTGGCCATCCCTCCGCGTACCTGTGGCCGAGGTCTGACGACATGACCTCCCTGACGTGTCTCGAGGCCACATTCTCACTCGCAATCATCGGCAGACTCTGAGAGAACCACTTCTCATGCGCCCTGACCTTTCTGATGACCGACCTGAACTCAGAATCGTAGGATGGCATGAAACGAGATGAATACTGTTCATAATTATACATTTGTAACAAGGCATACCGGCGATTTCCCCGGCGTCAGCGGGCTCGAGTCGCTACGCTTAAGAAGCGAGGGAGTGTCAGCGGATTCAATGAGTGACAAGAAGAACAACGCGCCGATGCCCGCTTCGAGCGCAGGCCTCCTCACCTTCTTCAATGAGGCGACAAACGGAGTCAAGGTCAGGCCTGAGCTAATCCTAATTGGCTCGATAACCCTTATCGCTGCATCAATTGTCATCAACGTCCTCTTCCGTTGAGCAGGAACCTCCGAGACGTTCGGCGACAGAGACTCTTGCCAGCCGCTACAGACACCTTTTCGTCCTGCCGTCCACCCTAACGTTACTGTTCTATTCAGCAGTAGCGTCCTTCCTCCTGGGCTTCGCGTCAAAGGGAACCAACGGGGTCGCCTCGTCCTTGCTGACGTTCTTCATCTTCATCCTTTCAGCCGCGGTCATTTCAAACGCCCTCCTGCTGGCCGACCGGAGGAGCATCGCCGACTTTCGACGGATCTGTGGTGTCCTATTGGCTGGCGATGTCCTATGGATCATATTCGTGGCCTGCGGGGTCGTCTTCGCTTGGCTGACAGGATCGGCCGGCGCGTTCAGCAATGTCTTTCTCTTCGGGGCTTTCGTGTCTGCCGGACTCGAGTTCCTGGTAATTGACGGCGTCTTCACTGAGCGTAGTTGGCTTGCCGTAACCCTCGCCGCAATTCATCCTGCCGTGACCTTAGTCATCCTCAGATTCGCTGAGCTCTCGCTGGGGTTCGACCCTCTCCCCATATTCTTCGGAGTCCTCGCTTACGCGATTGTGGCCACTTTCATAATCCTGCTGAAAAGGAGGAAAACGAGTGAGGGTCACAGCGCCCTCGGTCTCTTCCGGGCGTTCATGAAGACGTGGGTTGGCGGTGAGGCCGCAGATCTTGAACGCATAATCGCCTCTCATTCAGAGGAGACGCAGGTCACTACCAAGGTGGTCAGGTTCCAAACCAAGGCCGGTGACGTGTTCTTGGTCCTGCCCGGAGTCCACCCAGGTCCGTTCTATCCGGTCGGTAGCTACGACCTGCCGGGGGTTATCTCCAAGACCTTCAAGGGACAGGGAACCGTGATGACATTTCACAGGCCCGGGGGGCACGAACGGAACCTTGCCACTCGTGAGGAAACGGACAGGTACGCGGAAGAGACGAGCAGATTCGCCCAGACGATTTCTTTGTCGGCCGTGGAAGCTAGTGTTAGGGGGCCGATTCAAACACGCATCGGGAATGCCAACGTCAGCGCCACGGCTTTCTTTGCGGACATGATTCTCACGGTGTCCTTTGCTCCCTTGGGGTCCGATGACCTGAACGCGGGAATCGAGACGGAACTCTCGGGACCGGCTTCCGCCGCCGGGTTCGAAGCCACGGCCATCGATGCCCACAATTCACTTGAAGACCATCAGGAATCGGTCGACTCAGCCGATCCCGGCTGGATACAGCTGTTCGAGCGGATGAAGCTGGCTGAGGCGATGCCCTTCAGAGTTGGTTACGCACACTCAAATGAGTTCGGGTTCGGGGCGCGTGAAGACCTGACGGAGAACGGCATCGGCCTGATCATGTTTGAGACGGCCCACAGCAAGTCTGTCCTCGTTTTGGCCGACGCCAACAACGCCATTCCGTCCTTGCGGGCCGAGATCGCCAAGGCTCTAAGTCCTCTGGGCTACGAGCTAATCGAGTTCTGCACCTCCGACAGCCACAACCTCGCCGCGAGAGGTCTGACTGTCTCGCGGGGCTACAGAGCGCTAGGCGAGGCGACTCCCGTCGAGTCATTGGTCAAGCTGGTGGTAGACATCGCGAAGCTTGCAGAAACTAGGCTCTCGCAGAGCAGCTACGGATCTGGCCTGTTCACGAGCACGGTCAAGGTCTTCGGGGCCAAAGCGCTTGAAGAGTTCGCCGTAATCACCCAGTCCAGCTCAGCGCTGGCGAGGAGATACTTCAGATTCGCCGCGGTCTCGGTTGCCATTCTGCTCATCCTCTCGCTCGTCCTGTGAGAAAGGGATTTAGGCGGACGGGGAGCCAATGCGCCCATGGACAGCGGCTCCAAGGGCTTTCTCATCGGTATCGAGGGAATCGACGCCGTGGGCAAGAGGACACAGACTTCAATTCTGAGCTCGTGGTTGCGTTCGAGGGGCTACAACACTCGCACCATCTCCTTCCCTAACTACGGGACGACTCTCGGAAGGGAAATCAAGAGGTTCCTCCTTGGTACTAGGTACTACCCCCCAGAAGTCAGGCACATGCTTTTCGCCGCGAACCGTTGGGAGAAGAAGGACGAACTGAAATCAATCCTTGCCAAGACCGACATTGTCGTAGTCAACAGGTACTCCGAGTCGAACCTTGCGTATGGTCTCGCGAACGGCCTGAAGCTGGAATGGCTTGTTAACCTCGAGGCAGGCCTCCCTAAGCCTGACACCGTGATTGTTTTGGATGCTCCTCCAGTTGCACTCCATTCGCGGCGCGGGTCCGACAAGGACGAGTACGAGCGGAACGTCGGTCTCCAAGAAAGAACTCGGGAGGCGTACCTCAAGCTTGCCGGCGACCTCGGCTGGAAGGTGGTCGACGCGACCGGAGGGATAGATGCCACCAGCCGAGCATTAACTCATATAGTTTCAGATTCACTCAAGGCCACTGGCCGAACCGTTTAAGACGAGAAGAGCTGGCTTCAAGCAGCCTTGATCCTTAAGGCGGTCGCAGAAATCCGGGATCCGGTCCATGGCTACGTCAAATTGACCGAGGTCGAGCGCGACCTCATAGACACATCCTTCGTCCAGCGCCTCAGGAGGGTCCACCAACTCGCCGGCTCATATCTCGTCTATCCGGGAGCGGTTCACACCAGGTTCGAGCACGTGCTGGGGGCAATGCACGTAGCGGGTCAGATAGCTGAGTCTCTGGCGCCGACATCAGGAATCGGCCCCGATCAGGTTCAAGAAGTGAGAATTGCCGCGCTCCTCCACGACGTCGGGCACGGCCCCTTCTCCCACATGTACGAGGAGGTCCTGGCGGAGAGAACAGACGTGACCCATGAGGACATCTCGCAGAGGATCGTGCTGGAGACATCGATACGCGACGTCCTGGAGAGGAACGGCTTCTCCGCGAAGAAGATGTCGGCCTTCGCCGTGGGCAAACAGAACAGGCGGCCTCGTTTCATGAACGAGATCATAGCGGGCGGTCTGAGCGCAGACATAATGGACTATCTACTCCGGGACTCCTACTTCACCGGAGTCGAATACGGGAAGGTTGACATCAGAAGGGTGATAGACTCGCTGCAGGTCGCCGAGGGACGTCTGGCCGTCGAGAACGCAGCACTTTACGCCTTCGAGGCGCTCCTGCTGGCCCGGTACGAGATGTTCAAAGCTGTCTACTTTCACAGGACGGTCAGGGCAGCCGAGTTGATGCTCGTGCAGTCCATGAAGCTCGCCGACAACGTCCTCGGGCTGACGGACCTATCAGACCTCAACAACTACCTTGAGCTGACAGATGAGATCGTGCTGCAGAGACTGACCTCGTTGAGTCCCTCTACGCCCAAGCTGAAAGAGGCTAAGCGACTCGCCTTGGGCTTCCGGAACCGGAACCTAGTCAAGTGCGTCTTCGAGAGGCTGGTCCAGCGCAAGGACCAACTGGTCTCGAACCTCTTCGCGAAGGAGAGGGTCAGGGAGCAGCTCACGGCCGAGCTAGCAGAGGCCGCAGGCGTTGACAGGATGCACGTCTTCCTTGACGTCCCCACAACACCTTCGGTACCATACACCTCTTCGAGGGAGGCTTTCACTTCGGTTCGACTCGTGCAGACCAAGGGTGGGAGGCGGTTCGTGAAGTCAGTGCCTCTGAGCGAGCTGCCTCTGGTCGGATCAATTGCAGGCTTCATGGATGTACTGCGCATCTACACTACCGTGGAAAACAGGCGCGCGGTCGAGAGGGCCACGGTCGAGATGTTCAAAGACAAGAGTTTCATCACCAAGATTTCGGTCTGAGGAGAGCGGTATGATGGCGGTCGACCCTGACCATACCCGGGCATGGAGGTGGTCTCCGCCTAGGAATCCTCCGGCCAGGGCCGGAAGGAACTGACCCTGGGGGTCTGCAAAACCCAATGCTCGGGAGAGACCTTCATCACAGAGACGACGGTAGATTCAGCTCCGAGGTCATCAGGGACTTGGCGTCTTCAAGACACCGGGAGGGACTTTCGTCAATTGTTTCGCTGACGAGGGCCTCGGGGTGCTCACACACCAATTCCGGAGTTCTTGGGGCTGATGACCTCGCCCTTCCGAAAGGCTATCTTCGCAGCTGCACCCTGGTCTCCCTGGATGCCTCTCATTCTCGCCGGCCTGACCGATGTGCCGGATTCGTCGACCATCTCGATCACTGCATGAGGAGCCTCGAATCTTAGCGATTCGATGAGCTTGGCCGCCATGGCGAGGTCGCCGTTCCCTATCCTAATCACGAACTTCTTTGCAGGCACGCCACGCACGAACGCTCCTACCTTGAGGCTGAGCTTCATGGCAGAACTGAGCGTGCTGTACTCCAGGTTGGTCTCTCCGTAAAAGACGGCCAACCCGATTCTTATTCCCGGGTCGATCCCTATGAGCATTTCATCGCCGCCCCCATTCAGCCGTGAAAGCAGTTGACCCTTGAAGACCCCAGGGTTCTCGTCAAGGTCCTCCAGGGCGAGAGCCAGCCCGCCAAATTCCCCCACCTCCTCCGCGCTGGTTATGATCAAGGTACAATCCTCGCGGCTCGTGCCGGGCAACACACTGCTGAAGGGAAGGCCAGCCTTCCTCATCCTTGAAACGATTGCGTAGTACGTTGCCGCCTTCGAAGTCACCACGCAGATTCGATTCACTCTGAAATACCTGCGCCAGGAAGTGAGGACCTGCAGCACTAATGAGTTTTGGCGAGCAGCAAGCGCACTCCTTCCTCGGGCCGCTCAGGGGCAAGACCGTCACCTTCCTTGTCGACAGCAGGCGGGTCAACCTTTCGTTCGCCAGGAGCGTCGTTTCGCTGACCGCAATGACCGCGAGCGGCTTTGCCATCTTCGACATCGACGCGTTCTATTCGTCAAACTGCGACAAGATCCTGTCGGCCCTTCCCCCAAGCGCGGCAAGGTCAACGTGCATCTTCGTCCCTGAGCCCGGGTCGAGCGTCGAAACCGAGCTCTCGAGGCTCTTCAGGGCCAAATCGGGGGTCTTCATAGTCGATAGCCTCAACACCCTCTACCATCTGTTCTCGTCATCCGGTGTGAAATCTAGGAGCAGGAAGTTCGCGTTCGCCGTAGCCGGTCTTTCGTACCTCGCTAGGACCAGCGGGAAAGCGGTCCTCTTCACGATGTACAGGAGGGAGAAGACAATGAGGAGTGGCGGTGGTAGGTCCATCTCCGACCTTTCGGACACGACCGTCTCCATCGAAGTCAACGGCTCAGGGCTGTTGATGAAGTGCGAGCGTGGAACGGCTTGGCCCGACGGAAGGTTCTCTCTCAGGATCACTTGAGCAGAAACAACTGCGTTCCTGCCAGCAGCGAAACAACTAGCAGCAGGAGAGCGAGCCCTAGGTACATGTTGACCGCTCTCGCCCGGGTCGTCTGCCTTCCACTCATGTAAACCAGGTAGATGCCTGCCCCGCCGGTCAAAATCACGAACGAATCTATGATTGTCTCCGCTATCGTTTGTGCCCCCTGGCCCGGGTAGACCACAAGGCCTTGGTTCGGCACTTGTTGGACAACCGCGTTGACGAAGCCGCCCAAGATTCCGACCAGAATAATCACATAAACGACCGTCAGAAGGCCTCCCCTTCTCAGAATCGGGCCGAAAAGACCCCAGAAGGTGCTCTTCAGGGTACCTATTGTCCTTTCATATCCCGATTTGATGAGCTCCCTGATCATTCTACAGACCTTCCAGCATCTTCGCTATCTCCTTTGCCCACTGGCCCGTTCATTCGATGCGTTTAACCTTATCAAGATAATCTCTGCGTTCCATCTCCTCACAAGTCTCGGTCAGTAGACGGTAGACAGATTTGACCCTCGCTTCGCTCCCCTGTGGTAGATGCACAGGTCCAAGATCGCTTTCCTACTGCACAGCACATACTTCATGCCTTCTTCCTTTCACCCTTTGCGGGGCACGCAGGGTTGACGCATAGCCTCCACGGTGTCCTTCCGGCCATTACACATATGACAGGCCAAGAGCAGTGTGGACAGGCCTTAGGCGTCGTCTTGATGACCCCTTTCTGTGGAAGGGGCGCCGACGCCCGACACCCCAAGGCGTAATTCGAACAGCCAACAAACCTCTTCTTGGTCTTCTTGGATCTAATCATTTTCAGTTGCCCCGACTTGCATACGGGGCAGGGCCCAAGGACGTATGACGCCGTGACCATCGCGACCAGCGCTGCGTCAATCTCTCGGCCCACCACGTCTTCGTTCGTGCTGAGCCCCACCAACTGCTGGGCTATCGAGCGGACCGTCTCCCGGACTAGTTCTGCGTCCCCCCTAGCCCCATCTTCGATCTCCTCGAGTTTCTCCTCAATCTCTCTCGTCAGCTTCGTAGTCACAATCATAGGCGCGTACTTCTCCATGGTCTTGATGACCGCAAAACCCAGCTCGGTTACCCTCATGTTGCCTTCTTCGACGTAACCTCTCTTCACCAGGGTTGAGATGATATCAGCCCTGGTCGCCTTCGTCCCGATGTTCTCCCTTTCCATCTTCCCAAGGAGACTACTCTGGTTATACCTCGGCGGCCCTTGCTCGAACTTCTCCTCGACGCCCACCTTGACGACTCTGAACCTATCGCCCTCAGCTACGCTCGGCACGTTCACATCTCTGACGCTCGCATATCTACCGCATGAGCCAATCCATCCTCGATACAGCGTTCTCTCACCACTGAGCAAGAACTCATGTCCTCCAACAGAAAGTCTCACGGTGACCAATTCCCTCCGGGCGGGAGGCCCGAATGCAGCGAAGAATCTCCTGGTGATCAAGTCGAAGACTGCTGTCTCAGACGGGTTCAGATGCCTGCGCGGCACCTCACCGGTTGGATAGACTGCCGGATGCGCTGGGTCTACTTTGGCTCCCTGTGCTGGATTCAATGTGCCCCCGAGGAGGTTCTTGACCACTTTCGCGTAATGATCGAGCCTTTCAAGCCCTTGGAGGATGGCCCTGTAGTTGATTGACGGCGGGAGGTGTTGGCTGCTGGTCCTCGGGTACGAGACCAGGGCGTTCAGGTAAAGTCTTTCAGCTATCTGAAGTGTCCGGCTCGGCGAGAACCCAAAGATTCTGTACGCCTCTTTCTGGAGGTCGCCCGTGTTGAAGGGTAGTGGAGGAGGCACCTGGACCGCGCTCCTCACGACACTAATCGCGACGCCTTCCTCACCTCTGCAATCATCCCTCACTCTCTCGGCCGCCGTCTTGGATTTGACCCTCTCCTTCGAGTATCTGGCCGCGAACTGTATCCCATTCCTCTCGAACGTTCCAGATACCTTCCAGAACGGCAAGGGCACGAATTCGCGTATTTCCGTCTCCCTTTTCGCGAGGAATTCCAGCGTTGGCCCTTGGACCCTTCCCATACTGACCGTCTTGTACCTGTGCCCAGAACTCGACACCGACTGGGAGAGTGCTCGGGAGAGGTTGACGCCCCAGACAAAATCAATGAGGTGCCTAGTCCTCCCCGCACGTGCCAGCCCCACCCCAGCTTGGGGTTTTGCCTGCCTGAATGCAACTACCACATCATCTTTGGTCAACGTGGAGAACTTCGCCCGGAGGGCTTCCGTCTCTTTGCCTCCACACGCGTACCGGAGGATGTTGAAGCCTATCGTCTCTCCTTCGGCATCGAAGTCGCACGCGTTGATGAACCTGGTCGCATTTCCTGCGAGCCTGCGGATTACATCAATCCTGCGGGCGGCGCTGGCGTTCTTCTCTTCCACGAGACTAGATGGGTACCATTCTACATCAAAGACGGGATAGACGGCTCGCTCCTCGAAGGGGTCCGAGATTTCGTAGACGTGTCCCTGCGCAGAGCAGACCACAAAGTCTTCTCCCTGCCTGGCAAACCTGAAGACCGTCACTCCATCGGCAGTCGAGCTTTGCGCGCCTCCACCAGACAGGGCTTCTGCAATCCTCCAGGCTGCGTCAGGCTTTTCGCATAACACCAACGTGTGACCCGAAGCAGCGGATTTCAAAACCGACAACTTGAACCAAAGGCAGGAGAGCTTGAGTCTTCTGTCTCCGCTAGGAGTATGACCCGTCTATCTTCTTGACACTGACATGGAATTTGTCAGTGGAGAGTTTGGTCCCACATTTCTTGCACTTGTAATCCACGGCCTTGAGCACGTCTCCCGGAGACCTCAGGTCGAACCCAGAGTACAACGACGTCCCACACGACATACAAACGATTTCGTAGGTCATCGGCGCATTCGCACGAGCTATCTTGCCTAAAAGCGTATTCTGGTTCCAGCCTGGAGGCAAGGTGTGCCCAAAACTCCGAAGATAGATGCATTACGCATTCGTTCATGGCACGCGTAAACCTCCGAACCGAGTTTTCGATGTTCTCAGTCAGGCTTCTCAAACCCTGACCAACGCGATTGGCATCCCATCATCAGATTCTCTCATTAGCATCTCCACCGTTGAATTCAGGTTGCCGGCTGTCGTCTAGACCGAACTTCCTGGAGGGTCACAACCTGCCCTTCCGAAATCGCGATGTATCTACTCGATACGGTCAGTGCTTCTCCATCCTTCTGAATCCTTCAGAGCTTATCTCCCATCCGCTCCACCTCGTCGAACCCGAAGCTCCTCACAGGAGCTTACATCGCTCCTTGAAAGCAACAACATCGATGCATGCCCTCTTAAATAGACTGAACGGTCGCTCGGGTATGTTGAAGACGACGCAGTTTCACCAATATCACCTGGAACACGCGAAATTGACGGAGTTCGCGGGCTACGAGATGCCGCTCTGGTATACGACGACCATGGACGAACACCTGGCCGTCAGGAATAGCTCCGGAATCTTCGATGTCTCTCACATGGGTCGCTTCATGGTGAGGGGCGGACCCGCGGCCTCGTTCTTGGAAGGTTTGGTGCCCACTCAGGTCCAGAAGCAGTCGGTCGGCAAGGAATTTTACACGCTCCTTCTCAACGACCAAGCCGGGATAATCGACGACCTGGTGCTTCTCCGGTTGGGAGAGACCGAGTTCCTGGTGGTGGTCAACGCGGCGAACGCCGGGACTGACATGGATCACATCAAAAGCCGGGGGCCTCCTGAAGGTGTCGAGATTGAGGACCTGACCAGCTCCTCGGCAATGGTGGCGGTCCAAGGGCCGAAGGCGCAGCAGGTTCTGCAGCCATTCACAGACCTTGACCTAGGTCAACTGAGGAAGTTCCGTTGCTCGAAAACGAAGGTCCTAGGCCAACTGTCAATCATATCTAGAACTGGTTACACGGGCGAGGACGGCTTCGAGGTGATAATCCTGGACGCTTCAAACGACGAACCAGGGAATGCAATCGAGCTCTGGGAACGGCTCGCAGCAGCGTCGAAACCATGCGGACTCGGGGCAAGGGATTCGCTGAGGCTCGAAGCTGGCCTCCCACTCCACGGCATGGACATCGACCAGCAGACCAACCCGTTGCAGGCCGACCTCGCGTGGGTCCTCTCGCCGGGCAAGACGGGCTACACCGGCTCCGAAGCGGTCTCCGACTTTCGGGCCAAGCCTCTGGACGTGGTCAGGAGGGGTGTCGTCGTCGAGCAAGGCATACCGAGGCACGGCTTTGACGTGCTCGGCGGCTCGGACTCGGTCGGCAGGGTGACCAGCGGGACTTTCTCTCCAATCCTCCGTAAGGGAATCGCCCTCTGCCGCCTCCGGCCAGATGGCACGGAGCCCGGGGCCAGGGTCAGGATTGTCATACGAGACTCGGCCCAGGACGGGCAGACAGTCAAGCCCCCTTTCTACGACGAGCGACTATACGGCTGGAAGAGACAGGGCAACGGTAATTAGTCCGCAGGCTGGCTGCCCCACCGCATGAAACTCCAGAGCTACGACATCCCAGAGGACCTTCTGTACACCGAGGAGCACGAATGGGCAAGGGAGGTGGGTCTGTCTGTGAGGGTGGGGATAACCGACTATGCTGCGAAGACACTGAACGACGTCGTCTATGTGGCATCATCAAAGGTCAACGACGAGGTCGTCCAGTTCAAGTCCATGGGGACCGTCGAATCCATCAAAGCCGTTTCGGAGCTCTACTCTCCTCTCTCGGGGACTGTCACCAGGGTCAACACGGAGCTCGACTCGCATCCGGAACTGGTCAACAGGTCGCCGTACTCCGAGGGCTGGCTCGTCGAAGTGAAAGCCCTCGACTTCGCGTCAGACCGCAGAAGGCTCCTCGACGCCAAGCAATACGCGGCTCACCTCGAGACGCTTCTCAAGAAGTAAAGCCACAATTAAAATACCCCAGAAGCACTCGGCGGACGAATTGGATTCTCCCCTCGGGGGCCTTAGGGCCGCGATAAGGAGGCCGACGGTGTCGCGGCGGGCCGTGATGATCTCGATGGTCCTTTCAATTGTCTTCGTGGTTGCAATTACTATGAGGGCTTACGCCGCTAAGTATGGATTCTACCTGAACGAATTTGACCCGTACTATGACTACTTCGCCGCCTCTCACATCGTGACCCTCGCGCAACAGCATGGCCTCTTCTACGCTCTCTTCAACAACCCGCCAGGCTGCGGGCCAACAGTAATGACCGCCTGCCACAACCTGCAGGGCTACTTCCACTGGCACGACATCACGACATGGTTCCCCGAAGGGAGGAACGTCGCTGCAACTTCTCAGGACGGTCTCCAGATTGGAGGTGCGGTGCTCTACCTCCTGGCACACAACGTATTCGGCGTCCAGATATCGCTGTACGACTTTCTCGTCCTCCTTCCGGTCTTCATTGGCGGAATTACATCCGTACTATTCTACTTCCTCGTCAGGAAGATAGGGGGAGACGCCGCAGGTCTCTTCGCGGCGCTGATCTTCGCAGTCTCTCCGCCGCTCATAGAAAGAGGCAATCTCGGCTGGTTCAAATCGGAACCCCTTGCCATCTTCTGTTTCGTGTTCGCCAGCTACTTGATGCTGACGGTCTTCGACAAGGAGAGGACGATGCGCAGCAGGATTCTGAGGGCCCTCCTCGGCGGCGCCTTTGCGGGCTACGCCAGCCTGTCATGGGGTGGTGGAGACTACTTCACTGCCGCATTTGGACTTCTCTTCGTCCTGCTCCCATTCATGAACTTGGACCTTCCGAGTCTCTCTCCTGCGATAGTCTCCTTCACCGCCTCGGCAATCTTCGTCAGCGCCCTCTGCCCGAGGCCCGGCATAGGAATCGTCACCAACCCGGTCGGCCTAGCCGTGATAGGCGGCACCGTCTTCGTCCTGATTGCCCAGTGGATTAAGTCATGGACCAGACCCGCAGACTACAGGCGGACTCTGATCAAACTCCTCTTCGGATTTGCCCTCGCAGGTCTGACTTTCATTAGCTTCGGCTCTATCGCCAGCTTATCGGGCAGGTACCTGACAGTGATAGACCCCCTGATTAGAAGCGGCAATGCTCTCACGCAGTCTGTCGCAGAGGAACAGCTCCCGACAGGAGCCGACTATTTCACATCGTACGCGCTAGTCCTTTCCTTCGGGATGGCTGGGACGCTGATTGCCTTCAGACGAAAGGGCGTCCCGATGGCTTACGCGCTTATCTTCGGACTGACGGCCATTTATTTTTCTGCGGCCTTCTCTCGTCTGCTGGTCTACTCGTCGATAGCCCTCGGAATCCTGGGAGGCATCGGCTTCGCAGAGCTCGTCTTCGCCCTTGTGAAGCCGAGCACCACCACTCTGGTGAAGAAGAAACAGACAGTCACGACTCGAAACGAGATGAAGGTCGTCTTCTCGATCGCCCTAATCGGGCTCATGGTCTTCCCTGCGGGGGCCTTCTGGATACCGAACCCGATTCCCTGTACTAGTGGGAACACACTCTTCTGCGACCAGAGCCCGGCCGACGGTGCTGTCAGCATCGTCAACGGCGCGACCATCTACTCCAGAGCCATCTACAACGACTGGCCACAGGCGCTCTCTTGGGTAAGCCAGGCGACGCCCATCAACTCGGTGATAATCTCGTGGTGGGACTACGGCTACTGGTTCGCCGTGATGGGCAACCGCACCACCGTCGCTGACAATGGGACCTTGAACACCACCAGAATCGCGGAAATCGGACAGATGATGATGTCTAACGCGACGGTGGCCGCGAAGATGGCGAAAGACATGGGCGGAGGCAGGCCGACCTACGTGGCGATATTCCTCACAGGTAGCACGGTGCCGTTGTCAAGCTCGAACGGCACTACGACCTACTACCACATCTTGGACGTGCCCAGCGGGGGTGGGTTCACCCCAGGGGGCGGGGACGAGAGCAAGAAGCAGTGGTTCATACGCATCGGGGGCCTCAACGAGTCCGAGTACCTCGAATGCGATGGTTCGGCTCCCGTGGACTCGGCGGGCTCGGCATGTGAGAACGTCGACGACTTCAACCTGACGCCCTATGCGCTCCAAAACACCCTCTTCGCTAACATGTTTCCCTTCAAATTCGCCGGCTACATCGTCCAAACCAACAGCAGCTCAGTGTCCGTCTCGAAATCGTATGAGTTCGGGTACAATGGCGGCCCACCAATAGAGGCGTTCTCATCCTCGTTGAGCTACACCTTCCCCAGCAGCGGCACGGGGCCCTTCAGGCTTGCCTATACATCGCCCAGCATAGACACACCGTACGCTTGCCCGGGTAACTCCAACCTGGGTTGCTTCTCCGGGATCCTGATCTACCAGGTCGTCTAGTCCGATTTCTTGTAGGCCAGCGGGCTGCGGTAGCGCGCGTACTTGTCGTCCGGCGAATACCTCGCTGGGTGGACCGTCACCGTTTTGCCTCCGCAGCTGGGACACTTCTCGCTGATTGCGTATCTGCCACAATCGACGCATTTCAGCATCAGGCTCTTCACGACGCGCCACCGTGCTTCCGGGAAATCTCGCGCTTAAAGCTGAATGCGTCGTGTTTGCCGACTCCATCCTTGATTCTCTCCAGTACTCCGTCCAAGGCCTTCTCAGCCTGCTTGTAATCGTCAGCCGTAACCCTGACCCTGTACCTTGGAGCACCCGCATAGGTGACGCGGACTTCGGCCGACGGCGAACTGGCAGCGGCCATCAATGTCTTCTTGACCTGCTCGATGCCGTTGGGCGACCTCGACGAGATTTCGACCAGCGCTCCGACCTCGTAGCTGGGCGGGATTATCTTCTCTGCAGCCATCTCGGCAATCACCTTGGCAGCCTTCTCGGGAAGTTCGAGCGGACCAAGACATCTCTCACCCTTCCTCGCTGCCATCTCGAATGCCTCATAGAGGGTTCCGAACTGATCCTCTAGCTTCCCCTTCAGCGATTTGGCCTGCACGTCGTCCAGGTCGAGCTTCTTCTTCACGACACTCATTATCGCAACTGCCCTCTCCTCTCTCTTCCATTCGATGACCTTGGCCCTCCTCTCCTCGTTGGTCACCTGTCTGAGGGAGAGATCGATCTCTCTCCTCATCTTGTTGGCCCTTATCACCTTCAGGACAAGCTTCTGCGAAACCTTGGCCACACGTTCGATATTCCTCACCCACCCCGTCGTTATCTCAGAGATGTGGAGGAAACCGTTCATGCCATTGTACTGGTCTAGGTTGACGTAGATTCCATGAGATGTAATCTCCCTGACCGTGCAGACCACGACCTCGCCGCTTTCCGGCATCGGCTCCTCTAGGCTCATCTGACGCGCCTCGTTTGAGTTCGGCTAATAGAGGTTTCTGGAATCGACCGCAGCGAGACTAATGGCTGCTGCGACTGCTCTTTCGGATGAGACTATCAGCCCAGTCTCTTGACCAGAGTGGCCAGAATGACAGACTTCCCGCCCTTGCTCTCTGCAAGCTTCCTACCGCAACCCCTGCATCCCACATCCTTCGCGGAGTTCGAGAAGAGAACCCTTTCTTCATTACAGTCCGGGCACTTGACTAGAATGAACTCACTCCTCATCTTCGGTATCGGCTCTCTCTCGCGCCTCATGCAGCTATCTCCGCCTTCCTCAACCTGATTCCATCCCTCATAACTTCTTTGCTGCACTCCCTGCACTTCAGACGCAGAGTCGCCTTCTTGGTTGTCTTGGCCGTTCTGATGAGCTCAGGGAACTTCTGTCCTCCATAACCCCTCTTCCTGCCAGCCTGCCTTCTGGCTCCCCAAGATCCGGCCCGTTCCTTCCCTCTCTTGTAGAGGGCTACGGAATGGATGGTGTGCTTCTTACAATGAGGGCAAAACGTTCGCATTTCTTTTGGGAACTTCATCTTCTCACTACGGCGGAATTGGCATCGTCGACGGTCAGTTTAAAAGGCTTGGCCGTTCAGACTACTTGATTTTCCCCGTTTCTCAACCAAGACCTCGAGGGAGCAAAGACAGGGTGGTCACGCCTTTGTCTCTAGCACCCGTCCATCATATCCTTCGGCATCGCCAAGACGTCCAGCGACGGAGGGAACGACCAACCACACTCCCGAGTAGTGAATCGACAGGTATTGGTCAGCTTCGACGCCCTTCACAGTTTCACACCCATTGAAACGAGCATCCGAGATACCGACCAATCTTTATTATGTCAGATGAAAGAGGGCGATCAAGGCGACTCATCCGAACTTGTTCCTAGCGAAGACTTCAAGCTCCCAGGAATGGAAGGCCGTTGCCGCCGCTGTCAAGACCCTCGTAGAAGAGGCGACCTTCGACGCTACGACCGAAGGCCTCGCCTTCAGGGCAATGGACCCTTCCCACGTCGCACTGGTCGACCTTTTGATGCCAAACTCAAGCTTCGAAAAGTACGAGGCTGACAAGCCCTTCAAGTTTAGCCTCAGAGTCGAAGATCTCGTCAAGCTGATTGGGAGGAGCGATGCCAAGGACAGCGTCGAGATCGCCTCGGGCGAGGAAGACGCCATCAAGGTGACGCTCAAGAACGGTTACAAGCGAGAGTTCTCCGTCCACCTCATCGAGAGTACGGGAGGGACCGCGCCCCTGCCAAAACTCGAGTTTGATACGAAGGTGGCGCTCACCAAGAGCATCTTTGAGAAGCTCCTGAGTGACATTTCGGTCGTATCCGATCAAGTCACGATTCAGGCGACAAAGGATAAGCTATCGTTCTCCGGCAAGTCTGACGTCGGAAAGGCCGACATATCCCTCGAAAAGAACGATGCCGACATCCTCGACCTCCAAGTCGGCGCTGAGAGCAAAGCAACCTACTCCATCGACTATTTGTTGGGAATCACCAAGGCAATGGGAGGAGTCTCTGACACCCTTTTCGCGGAGTTCTCGACCAAGAAGCCAATCAGGCTGGAGTTCAAGCTTAACGATCAGGGAGCCCGCGTATACTATTTCCTCGCACCACGTGTCAGCGACTGAACCATCTCCTTTAGCCTCGGCCTAGAAGAGGTTCGATCCTAGGTTTGTTCGCTCGCACCCAGTCGCGTCTAGGAAAGAGAGGACGTGCCTTCAGAGCATAAACAGGAGTCCCTCGTTCCCCCTGCCACGAAGTCACTACGTCAGCCCGGGTACTAATCCTGAGCGTCAGTTTCCTACGAAAGGACCGAAATCAGAGTCATCTCCTAGGCATTGCCCATCATCCATCCTCTCGGTTTCGTGGTCTGCGTCAGTGCCAGACACCTTATCTGCTTGTCCTGAAGAGATCGAACGCGATTGAACCCTAACACCATCTCCTTCCTCAGACAGGCGTACAGGGAGTACTATTTCAGGCGAGCCGATTCCATCGAGTTCCCAGACGACCTCTCCTCTAGGGAGTTCGGCTACATCCCGTTCGGCGGCGGCATGGTAAGGCACCTATCATTCAGAAGCGGAGGCGAAGCAGTCGCGGAGATCTTGAAGCAGTCGCCTTCTTCAGTCTATTGCTCAAATGCCAAGTACGATTCGCCCACGGCGGCGATCGAGGAGAAGGGGTGGCTGGGCGCCGAGCTGATCTTCGACATCGACGCGACCGACATACCTACGCCGTGCAAGAGGGGTCACGACCTCTGGTACTGCGAGAGGTGCCGTTCATCGGGAAAGCTCCCTAGACCTCCAAAGTGCCCGAAGTGCAATGGGCCGGCAACGGAATTCCACGGCACATGTGAGGTCTGCTTGACCGCAGCGAAGGATCACGCACTGCGCGTCGTCGACTTCCTCACCGACGACTTCGGGGTGCCACGAGAAGCCATTAGGCTGTACTTCTCTGGGAACAGAGGCTATCACCTCCACGTTTCCGACGATAGATTCTGCCCGCTCGACCAGCTATCCCGGGCAGAGGTCACAGACTACATGCGGGGGACGTCGCTGCCCCCCAGCCAGACCACCGCCTCCACTCTAAGGCGGAGGCCGGTCGGCGCAGGGCCTCGGGGCGAGGGTTGGACCAAGAGGATCACGGAATATGTCGAGACCAAGCGGGAGGGGTACCTAGGGACGCTTCAGAAGCTCGTCTCCGACGCCGTCTCGTCTCAGAGGGCGATGGTCGATTCGTCGGTCACCACCGACATCCACAGGGTCTTCAGGCTAGCAGGCACGCTGCACGGCAACACGGGGATGTGTAAGATGCGAGTTGAATCGATTGACCGTTTCGACCCGCAGAGGGACCCGGTGGTCCTGAGCGCGAAGCCGGTTGCGGTCAAGATCGACTTCTACCCGAGATTCAAGGTCAATGGAGTTGAGTTCGGTCCCTTCAAATCGCAGATGACCGAGCTTCCCACATTTGCCGCAGTCTCGATTCTAACTAGGGGCCTCGGGGAGGTCGCCTGATTGGTAGACATGACCCTCGAGTACCTGAAGAAGGCGCTCGATTCGGAGATTCAGGCGGCTGCCCTGCTCCAGCTACCCAGCGACTTCTATTCGAAGATCTCAGTCTATGGCCAGAAGCTAAGGAGGTCCGCAGGCTCGAGCGCCTCCGAGGTCGCCAACCGGCTGATCACCAAGCAGATGAGAATGATCGACTCCATGGCCAGGGAACTCCTAATCATCAGGGCGACCAAGGCCACTCAGCAGCGCGCGTTCCTGCGGCTCCTTCCCGAAGAGCGCTACGTCTGCTCCGCCCAACAGAAGTTCCAGAGGAGGTTCGAAACCTTCACCGAGGCCGTCTCTACAGGTCAACCCTCCTTCATCGAGTTCGCCCGCAGAAGAGAGACTGAGAGGAGCGTCAGCGTGAGGCTCACGAAACACATCGACGAATTGGTTGGCCCGGACCTGAGGCGCTACGGCCCCTTTGAGGCCGAAGATGTCGTTTCGCTACCCGCTGCCGACGCTGACATATTGATAGCCGGCGGGGACGCCGTGGAGATCTACCCTAGAGACGGAACCTAGGAGTAGCTGCGCCAGGTGTGGTTGCACTTCACACACCTGTAGAACTGGGTCGGAGGCTCGTCTCCACTCCTCGTCTGCAGGAACCACCACATTGCTTCGTTATTGCCACACTTCGGGCACTCGATTTTGGTGGTGGGGAGGGAAGTCAGCTTGTTCTCCTTGTCGCCGACGACCTTGATTGGTGCGACGTTCGCGAGCTCCTCCTCCGTGGTCTGCGTCACGGTCCTCCCTGCCTTGTTGGAGTATCCACAGTTGTCACAGAGGTAGGTTATCGATGCTTCACGAGGGCCCTTAACCTGCTTGAGCTTCAGACGCGTACCACACTTCGGGCAGAACTTCAGCTGGACCCACCGCCGAGCGCCTTCTGTACGCCTGCGAGGAGCTCTTGGGTTGTCTGAATCGCTCTTTCGACGCTGTTGGAGAACGCTTTCTCTGGCTTTATCCGCTGTGCCCTTACTTTGAGTACGAGTTTCTTAATCAGAGGGTGAGGAGGGAGCACTCCCGCGAAGGTGACACTCTTCTCCTCGAGGAGCTCATAATGGACGATTTCGGCCAGAGAGTAGTCCTCTCCCGTAATCTCTACGGTAAGGCCCTTCTCATTTTCGGTGGTAGCCTGAATCTGCAATCTCTCAAAGTGTCCTCGATGCCGTGTTAATAAGGTCACGGTCGAATCGGGGTCGTTCCGAAGTCGGCGGCTAGTTTCCGATCCTCGACGTTACCGCATTCGTCACACTTGGCCTTGTTCCTTCCTCCTCTTAGCAGGGGCTTCCCGCAGTTCCCGCACAAGGCGTGGACGACTCCCATATCTTCTTCGTCGATTGAAAGGTGGATCATGCCGTTGACGAGGCTGAAGACCCTGCACCTGACGATGTCGCCGAGCTTCACCGGCGGTCCCATCCTGGTCCCCCTACCTCCCCCAAACCCTCGAAGCGAAAGCGTACCTGAGAAGTCCTTATCCATTCGCGTCCCATTGACGTAGTAGATCTTCAGACCCGCTGAGTTGGATTGCGAGATTTCGACCTGGCCCGTCACCCAGTCCTCGACCCTGACCATGGAGGCCTCCTTCGCAGGCTTCACGGAGATCTCCATGCTTCTCGTGTCCTTCTCGACGCCTCCGACGGCGAGCGCCCGTATTAGACCAGCGTCGTCGTAGGAGTGTTTCCCGGGCAGGAACTCCTCCGAGATGGCGACTTTGTCGCCCGGCAGGACCTTCTTTGTCTTTGCTTCTTTCATCGCCTCACCAGTCCAACGGTCAGTTCTATCCATTTCGGCCTCTGCAGGAACTCGCCTATCGCCGTTCCCTCCATCAGGGCGACCAAGGCGTCTGCCTGTGGGATCGAAAGGACGGGCCTATCGAAATTGAAGCCGTCGATTGATATCCTCGGGCAAGCCGTCTGTACAAACGCTTCTATCTCACGATGAGGCGCCAAAAGCTCTGGGGTCACATCTCTCAGAGCGATTTGCACTACCTTCCTCCCGTTCATCTCGAGCCTCTTGGATATCCACTTGCTCCTGTCCAACATCTTCTGACCTTCCTTCAACCCTGTGATCACTCCGATGATTCTTGCGTCGAGGGCCTTGTAGACGGCGAGCACAACCCGCCTCTTCCGCTCCTCTGCCTCGGCCCTCATATCGGTCACCTCGTTCATGTAAGGGTCCAGCATGAAGGTCGGCTTGGCCGTCGCGAGCGCCAGGCCGACGGCGTGGAACTCGCTCTCACCGAGGAAGACGAACGCATCGACTTCATTGTGCAGAGGCTGCGACGTCGAGAAGTCGCAGCCGAAGATCTGACCTTCCATCATCAGATTGTTCTGTTTCCCTATGCTGACACTGAACCCCTTCCGTTCGAGCCTCCTCTTGACGGACCCGAGCTGGTGCAGGTGCTGACTGAATGTCGCTAGGCCGAGCCTCTTGTAGGGAGCCAGAATTGGGACCGCGGTCTCCACGACCTCGTCGAACTCCACGTCGTCTACTGCATCTATCAGGTAGGTGTGGTCCCCGGCGGCCTCAATTGCCGCGTTGTGGCCTATGTGCAAGGCGAGGTCGGCATGTAGCTTTTCCACTTCATCGTCGGCTGTGTCGCAGATTCCGAAGCAACTATCACCTGCGAGGATGCAGGTCACGCCGTACTTCTCTCTGACCCGCTCCATCATATCCTTGGTCTGCCTGAGGAGCCCTCCCGGGGCGTTTACAACTACCACTGAAGGCCGCTTTGCTTCGATTATCTCGAAGACCTTGGCCTCGTCAATCCTAACGGTCAACTGACAATCTTCTTCTCTAGCTGGATTATCTCTGAATGCGTCTTCATGGGCAACTTCGCTGACGCCGCCTTCAGGGCCTCCTTCCCCTTCTCCAAGTTCTCGGACTTCACCCGGAGCTCCAGTATCGTGCTTCCGATCTCCACTCTTGCCGCGAGCCCGATTGGCTTCCCGAAGGCCTTCCGCATCCCCTCCTGGAGCCTGTCTGCGCCTGCGGTCGCAATCATTTTGTTTTCCCTGAGGATGATGTGGGGATAGGTCTTCACGAGGAGATGGTAGCTCTCCTCACCGATCAGCGCCAGCTTCTTGTTGGCTGCGACCCTAGCAGCCTCCAAGGCGTTGTGCCTGATCTGGACCCTGCCCTCGGATATCAACCTGAGCATAAAGTCGTAGTCAGGACTGGCCTTTCCAGTGGTGAACCTGGCCACCTTCGGGTTCGGGGCGCCAGGAGCGAACTTCTTGCTGGTGTATGCCATTCCGCGAATCGTTCGGTAGTTCTTGCCGTGCAAATCTGTTCAGTTAGGATTGCCTCGCCGACTTCCACCCCTAATTAATCTTCACGCTTAATACCGCGGCCTGAGGTCGCGGGTTCCCGTGCCTTTCACCCTCCCGAAACGTTTCCTCGACTCTGAAGAGGTCGCCCTGGTGCTCGCCTTCGGAAGGCTTTCGATCCTGGAGGCTTGTTCGGTGCTCGAAGGGTCGGTCCTGAGGGCAGAATCTCCCTGCGACCGGGTTTCAATTCTGAAAGTCAGACAACCTGATTCTGAACGGCTCCCAGAGCTTGCTGGGGTTCACAAGGTCGCTCCCCTGATGGCCGTCTCTGACGGGGCTTCGACAGGGATGGTCAAGTTGGTGGAGAAGGTCACGGAACGACTCCACGACAAGGTGACCCTGTCCGTCAGCGGCTATGATGTCAACGAAGACGACTACGAGACAATCGTCAGAGCGCTTCTCGACGAGGTCAAGAGGGCCGGGTTTAACAAGGCTCATCTCCTGAGACCCAACAACAACGAACTGCTTGCGGAGCAGGTGCAACTGAGGTCCGCCCTCGATGTCGTCGCTTTTCCCTACCACGGAGGCATCGGTCTGGGGCCGACCGTATGGGTCCCCGATTCCGCATCAATGCGCGAACGCGGGACGCAGAAACCGACGCCACATTCTGACATCTCGATGTCCCCAAGGCTCGCCCGGGTGCTGCTCAACTTGTCGGGCCTCGGTAAGGGCCAGACGGTTCTGGATCCCTTCTGCGGCTCGGGGACCATCCTCGCTGAGGCTTTCATCCGCTCGATGCGCTGTCTGGGCCTCGACGCCAAGACCAATCGGGTGAGGGACGCCAGGGAGAATCTCAGATGGCTGGTGGGTAGTGTCAAGGACAAAGGCTACGACATTAGAGTGGGAGACGCCAGGGAGCTCCCCCAAATGCTCCGAGGATCGAAGGTCGATGCCGTGGTCACCGAACCGCTGCTCCTCCCAAGGATTGAAGCCAGGCCCAAGACCAGCACCGCCACTGACCTGATTGATCAGGCAAGCGAGGTCTATGGCGACGCTCTTGCGTCGATGGCCGAGGTCCTCCAGCCCTGGGGAAGAATCGTCGTAGTAGTGCCTGTGATTCAGACCATGGACGGCGAAGAGGTCTCCATGACACTCGAAGGACGACAGCTGGGGCTCAAGCTCTTCCAGCCCGGACCTGTCGGGTTCCAGTACCCCGTGAGGCCGTCATTCGAGAGCACTCGCTGGGTGAAGAGGGCGGTCTACGTCTTCGAGTCGAAATCATGAGTGTCCAGGGCCGATAGGGCCTTCCGGAAGACACCCGTCATAAGGTTCAACTGCGCGTCGGTGAGGTTCGAAGTGGTTGCGATTCTCTTTTCCACCTCGAGGAGGTTCCTAGTCCTATGCGTGGGCATCCTGGAGGCCACCGCGAGTTCATAGAAACTCTCCGCGAAGACCTCCCTTGCCTTCCGGCTCTGGACCCTGCTCTTTCCTTCCCCTCCTCTAGATGCGAGGTAGAGGGCTATCGCCACCGCATGGCCAAGGTTCAAGGCCCTGTAGGCCGGGGTCGTGTCTATCGTCGTGGTCACATCGCACATCTTGATTTCTTCGTTCGTAAGCCCGGTCGTGTCCCTCCCAAAGACGATGGACGATGTTCGCGAGGATGACAACAGAGCATGCAGTCTGTCCGGACCGATCGTCCTCCTGATTACATTCGATTTCTTCGAGGCCTTCACGGCGGTCGTAGCGATAAGGAGCTCGTTCTCTCTCCTCACATTCTCGAATGTGGTGACTACAGCCCTATCAAGGACGTCCGAGGCGTGAGACGCATAGACGGCTGCCACCGAGATATCGACCTTGGGCTTCACCAGGTAGAGCTTCTTGACTCCGAAGTTCTTCACCAGTCTTGCGGTGTGTCCGACGTTGACGGGATAGTTCGGCTCGACGAGCGTCACGGATACGCCGTTTGGAATCAAACCGTGTTCGACGGGCGCCAGGTCTCCGTCGTTCTTAAGTCAAAATCGGTTGCCGCCGCGTGTTCCAAATGCTCGCCAGCATTCTTCTCGCGAGCTCCTTTCAGAATCTGCTATCATCGGCGGGGTCTCGCCTTTCGCGCTGCGGCTTACCAACAATCACGTCCGGGACAGGATAATAGTGTGAAGGCCCTTCACGTGCCCGCTGACCCGTCCACCTGGCTGCAGATTTCTAAGACTTCCTCCGGCGTAAGGGAGTAGACGCGCCTCTTGCCATAGTCTGTCCTGGGTCGGGTCATCCCAAGTTTGGTCATCGCGGACACCACCTCCCTCCTCCTCAGAGAGAAGAGACGTTTGACCCTCGAAATCTCAGCATCCGTCATCCTCCTTTTCGGCTTCACGGAGACTAAAAGGGAGCTCACCCTAGGGTGCGGCGAGAACGACTCCCTGCCCACCCTCATCAGCACCTTGACCTCGGACGAGACTTGAGCGATAACCGAAATCGCTCTGTAGTCCCTCGTCCCCACGGTCGCAATGATCTTGTTCACGAAGTCTTCTTGGAGGAGGACCACGGCCCTGCCGTACTCGAGCTGGCTGATCCATTCGACGAAGGTCGCCGACCTCGAGTACGGCAGGCTCGAGACCAGGACGTCAAACCGCGGTGCCTCCTTGAACACATCGCCCAGATGAACAGCGGCCCTCGCGGCGCCCAACTCTTCGAGCGTGGCGGCGAGGTTCTCTCTATCAACTTCATACGCTTCTAGGCTCGCGCCCAGATGCACAAGCTCCTTGGTGAGGACGCCCCTGCCCGTCCCTATCTCCAGTATCCTTTCGCCAGGTTGGACGTTCGCGCTCGCTACGATCTTGTCTATGATTCGTCGATCTCTAAGGTAATGCTGACCCAGCCTTCGTCTACTCATTTCTTCACGAAGAGAGCGACATGCGATTCGCCCGCGAGCTCCTCGACTATCCTTTTGGCAATCATCTTAGCAGGGTCCCTGAGTCCGACCCGCTCCCGTATGTCACCGAAGCTTGTAAAGGGCTGTTTCTCCCTCATCTCGATTATCTCCTTCATGAACGTCTTCCCAATGCCGGGGATTAGCTCCAGCCCGTGCAGCCTCGGCGTGAGCGGTTGCAGCTCGTTGAAGTAAGTCACGTATTTTTTTTCATCTCTCTTCACGAGACTCTCCACCACTGCGGGGAGTGAGGCCTTCGCCTCCGGCGTGAGCTCTTCGTATGCCAGTTTGCCCAAGACACTGACCACCTTCTCTCGTCCTTCCTTTCCTATCTTGACCCTTTCTCCCAGATCAAAGCTCTGGTTCTCCATCGCGAGCAACTCGAGTAACGTCAGTCTCTCCTCCCCTATCGCTTCGACCATCGCACCCTCTCTCCCCTTGATCACCTCGGACTGCCCTCTAGGCAGGAAGTCCAGTACCCTGGCGAATTCTTCGTATTTCTTGTCAGCTGACGACATATTCCGGGACAATCACCTCTGCAGAAAGTCTAGTTGGAGCGGGGCTCCTCCACGAGCAGTATTGTGCGTGCTTTCAAGCGATGTCCCCTTGGTTACCTGATTGCTTTCGGTCCTTACTTGTTATTTAATGCTTGGGCGCTTGCGACCTACTTGAGTATCTTGAGGATCTTCTCGAGTGTCTCCGTAGGGAGGAGCTTCCTCCATCCTGAGGTGAAGGTCCTCAGCTCTTCGATCGACTTCGGCATCACATTGACGACCGAGACGGACTCTTCCTCACTGAGCCCACATTCGGTCTCCAGCTCCTTGCGCAGCTTCTTGGCGTTCTCGGGGGTTGACTTGGCGAACTTCGTGGTATAGTCAAGCGTCCTCTTCTGAATCTGGTCCGCCTTTGTGATGTCGATCTTCTGCAGGATCTGGTGGGCCTCGGCGATAGTGAGGAGTTTCTTGGATGTCTTTTCGGCCATTATTTCGCCCCCAGGCGGACGATGTGCTCCTTCCTGGCTACGAGCGTCTTGACCTTGTCGCCTACGGGGACGTCCAGGATCACGGCACGCCTACCCACTTCGGTCACCGTCCCCACAAGGCCGTTGAACCTTCTGTGAGGCATACCCTTGACCTGAGACGGGTCGATCTTGACCACAACCTTATCCTTCGGAGAGTACTCTACGAGCAGGCTGCTCAGGCCCTTCTTTGTCTTCGACGCCTTGAGAAGAGACCTAGTTCTCCTTCTGAATCCGTGTGACTTCGCCAATCTCGAGTTTTCCCGTTTCCGTGACTCCGCAGATGTCGAATCTGCGGCATCTCACTTCAGTTTTTAAGACTTCCGACACGGACGGTGAAACGAGTTCGCCGCTGACGAACCTCTTGACCGGCAGCCCTCCGTCCAGCTCAGCCTGTATGACCAGCGTCCTTCCCTTGGCTGTGGCATCCGCCCTGTAGACGGTCTTCCAAGTCGGCTTGTCGTGAGGTCTCTCAAACCTGACCGAGGTCCTCCTGAAAGCAGAGTGGAGTCCCGCGAGAGCCTCAGTTGGGACCTTCGAGGCGGCAGTGGCCAGGATTTCGGTCCTGAACCTGAACGTGGGCAGTCTTATCGGCTTACCTGAGAGGACCCTGCCAGCCGAGACCGACACCTGGCCCCCCCTATACCTGGCCGCGAACCTGCGCGGGAAGACTCTCTTCACCGGGTTCTTCACTTCGGCGACGAAGGGCCTCCCGGGTGGGAAGACCCTGCTCTCCTTGTCCTCGCTCCCCAGCCACGTGAAGGTCATCCTATCGCTCCCGCTGAAGCCCGAGATCTTCCTACGCAGCAGTCCCTCGACGCTGGGCTTGCGCTCGAATCCTGTCTTCCCGCACTCGCGGCATCCAGCACCTGAGCAATCGGGGCAAATCTCTCTCTTCTGAGACGTCCCTCGAGGCTTGGTGTACCTCCCGTAGAAGAAGACCGGTCTTGACGAGGCGGTGATCTCACCCGTGCCGGGGCTGACGAGGAGTGTTAGGTCGGGCCTGAGTCTATCAACGCGCTTGCGGAGCTTCTCGGAGACGTGCGCAGCGATTAGCTTCGCCGCCTGCGTCTTGATCGTCTCGTTCCCCTTGAGCTTGAGGTCTGACCTGAGCTCGTCCTCTCTTTCCTGGATGCCCTCCGGGAGCGAGACCCCGACCGCGAATGTTTCAAATTGGTAGCGCCTGACCTTCCTGGCCGCTGCTTCGGCCATCACGGGCACAATTCCCATCAGCCCCTCGCAGACGAAGCAACCGCTCCCTTCCACGACCTCCAGAGGCCCTGACCCACTCTGCCTCTGAACGCAATAACCGCAGAGGCGGTAGGCGTGCGCCGCCGTCGACACGCTACTGAGCACCCGCGCGGCGCATCATCTGGCGGAACTCGCGGCCCTTGCTCGTCTTTACGAGGGACTTCATCTGCTTATACCTTGACAGCAACTCCCTCACGTCCTTCTCACTCCGGCCCGAACCCCTAGCGATCCGCTTTAGACGCGACGAGCTAATTCTTTCAGGGTCGGCTTTCTCGGTCCCGGTCATCGACTGGATAATCGACTTGTAGACCTTGACCCTGTCCTCGGCTTTCTCAAGCTCCTGAGAATTGACCGCCCCTGAGAAGCCCGGTATGTGCTCGAGCACCTTCTTCAGGGAGCCGAACTTCTTCATCTGCTCGAACTGCGCGAGAAGGTCGTCCATCGTCAGTTTGCCGGACATCATCCTCTGGGCAGCCCTGTCATCAATCTCGACCTCGGACGTGCGGACCATGTCCATCAGGGCCTTCAGGTCTCCCATTCCCAGCAGCCTGCCAACGAACCTCGTCGGGGCGAATTCCTCCAGGTCGTCGATTCTCTCCCCAGTCCCAATGAAGAAGACCTTGGCCCCCGTAGCGGCAGAAGCTGCCAGCGCTCCGCCCCCCTTTGCGGCTCCGTCCAGTTTCGTGACAACGATGCCACCAACCGGTGCAGCTTGATGGAACGCAAGGGCCTGGTTGTAGCACTGCTGGCCGATCGTCCCGTCTATCACGAGCAAGGTGGCGTCCGGCCTGACTGCCCCCACCACCTCCTTCATCTCTTGAAGGAGCCCCTTCTCCTCCTTGTGCCTGCCCGCTGTGTCAATAATCACCAGGTTCTTCGAACCCTCGAAGTGCTTCCTCCCCTCCCTTGCGATCCTGACCGAGTCCTTCTCCTTCTCGTCACTGTAAACGTCGACCCCTGAACTGGAAGCGAGGGTTTTCAGCTGAACGACGGCCCCGGGCCTGAACGTGTCCGCGGCCACAATCCCAACCTTGAACCCCTTCTTTGTGTAGAAGCGAGCCAGTTTCCCAGTCGTCGTGGTCTTGCCTGAGCCCTGGACTCCCAGCATCACGATGACGCTGGTCTTGCCCTTGTCGAGCTGCAGTCCGCCCTCGCCGCCCAGAAGCCGGGCAAGCTCCTCGTACAGCACTGAGACCACCTGGTCCTTCCTCGTGACGCCCGGGGCCGGCTTCTCGTCGAGGACCCTCTTCTCGACTCGCTCAGTGACTTCGAGTGCCATCTTGACGTTGACGTCAGACTGGATGAGCGTCCGCTGGAGGTCGCGCACGAACTCTTTGACTGCCTTCTCGTCGACAGTTGTGGAACCAACCAGCTTCTTGACAGCCGCCTGCAGCCCCTCCCTGAGCGAATCCAGCATCCGGGTCGGCGACCCGGTTCCGCGTATTTAATTATCTTGAGGAGGCCCGGGGCCGCAGGTGACGTGAAATGAGAGTCGGGGCGCTCTTCTCTGGGGGCAAGGACTCGACCTACGCGGCACACGTCGCTTCCAAGAGTGACCAACTCGCGTGCCTGATCACCATCTTCCCGAGGTCGGACGCTTCGTACATGTTCCACTACCCTGACCTGAGATGGACCCAGCTTCAGGCTGAGGCAATCGGGGTCCCACAGCTCACGCAGGAAACGCCGGGCGTCAAGGAGGAGGAGCTGGAGGACCTGGCTGCGGCGATTCGGAGAGCCAAAGGGGCCTACAGGTTGGAGGGGGTCTACACAGGCGCCCTGGCGAGCGTCTACCAGAAGAGCCGCGTCGAGAGAATCTGCAAGGAGCTGGGCCTGGAGTGCGTCTCGCCCTTGTGGGGGGCAGATCCAGTAGAGTATCTGAGGAGGCTGGTGAAGGACGGGTTCGTCGCGATGGTGGTCAGCGTGTCGGCGCTCGGGCTCGACCGGAGGTGGCTCGGACGCATCCTTGACGACGCGGCAGTCGACGAACTGGTCGCCCTGAGCAGGAGGTTCAGGTTCCATCCGGGCCTAGAAGGCGGCGAAGGCGAGACCTTCGTTTTGGACTGCCCCATGTTTAGGGCCACGGTCGAGGTGAAAAGGGCGGAGACCCGCTGGAGAGGCGATTCCGGCACTTATGAGATCCTCGACGCTAGGCTGGTGCCGAAGCCGGTTGCTAACCCGAGAGCGGGGGGAGTGTCGTCCCGAGGACGAGATTGGCCGACTCCATCTACCCAGGTCTCTTGAGCTGGACGACCAGCGTCTGACTTGGGACTGTGAGGATCGTTTCGCTAGAGAAGAACACAACAAAGCCTATATTCATAAACAGTTTCGAAAGACTGCTCTAGATGAAGGGATTCGGAAGAGCCGTCTGAGTTCCACGATGAAGATCAAACCAAAGATAGAGCACTGAGTTCACGCGTTCGGTTCAAGATTCCTCTGTAAGGTCAATGTCATCAAAGATGGACAAGATGGGCTCCAATTCCGCGTCTGATGTGTCGGCAAGAGGGCGACTCCTGCCTAGGGCCTGATACAGAAGATAGACTCCTACCAGGGACATCCCCAAGGAGTCGAGGATATTGGGAAAGGCTGAGAAGAAGACCCAATGGTCGAAATACCTGGCGAAGCCGATGGCCCAAGCGAAGGCGCTGATGCCGAGGACGAAGGCCAGAGGCCTCTTGATGTATGCAAATCTTATCCCCATTGTGCCCCATCATCCTTCATGCAAAGGTTGCCGTCCATCTATTGGCAATCCCACATCGTCACTCACCTGAGGATGATGATTAGGATTGAGAGCTCTATGCAGTTCATACTCTTCCGCTCCCTGAATCCTCCCACACCCTTCTGCGCAAATCCACACATCGGAAACCCTCAACACATCATCGATTGACTGCAGCGGGGACGACGGCAGCCACCACGAGGACTGCATATTCAGAGACTTCAACCTCTCTGCGAGCCTTCCACTTTCTTTCAATATCCTCACCCTCGCTTCTCCCAACATCCCATCCATCTTCTCATCTGCATCGGTTGGGTCACCGTCCTCGATTGAACCACAGACGTTGAACGCCTTCTTCTCAATCTTGTCTACGGCATCGTAGAAGTCTCGCACCATGGCGTCAAATTCCGTTTGATACTTGTCCATGTTCGCATGAATGCTGTCGCTCAAGTCACGAGCTTCGATGCGAATGTCATATTCTGCCTCTAGGTAACCCAGATAGTCGTTTGGGCCTCGTATTACCGCTGAAGGGAGGCGAACCAATCTATATTGCCAATCTATATTGTCTTATTTACCTTACGGGAATGCGAATCCACTTTCTGGGTCTCGTACTGGACCGATATGGACTGCCGAGCTGAGGCACTCCAAGCAAGATGGAGCCCAATTACTTTGTCTCAAACCAAAGATAGAACACCGCAGCATTCATGCTACAATGGTTGAGTCGCGACCGCGTTTAGACTGACCTCGTGGTCTGCCTGCGCCTCCCGGGCGCCATCCTGGAGTCAGCCTCACGCGTCCGTTCCAGGATCTGGTTTCTCAACTGTCGCATGCCGTCACCCCGGGTCGCCGACGTTCTGACCGAGGGGAGTCCCCCGAGGAGGCCTTCCAGTCCCGTGGTCGTCACTCCATGAGGGACGAGGTCTATCTTGTTGAACACAAGAAGAATCTTCTTTGGGTCGACCCCGAGCTCATTCAGGATCTCCCTGCAACTCCCGAGCTTTACCCCAATGCTCTCCGGGCTCTCGTTTGCGTCGACGACCAGGAGGACGAGGTCGGCGTAGGTCAATTCCTCGAGGGTCGACTTGAACGATTCAACCAGGTAAGTCGGAAGCCTCGAGATGAACCCCACGGTGTCTGACAGCATCACCTTCCTCTTCGAGCCGGGAAGGGACACAGCGCGGGTCGTCGTGGCAAGAGTGGTGAATAGCTTCGGGGACTCTTCTTTGAACTCGGAAGCCAGCTTGTTGAAGAGCGTCGTCTTCCCGCTGCTGGTGTAACCTGCGAGTGACACGAGAGGCTCGTTGAGCTTCATGCGCTCCCTCCTCTGGACCGACCTGTTCATTTCGGCCCTGGCGAGCTTCTCCCTGGCTGTCACCATCCTGCGCTTCAGGGCCTTGAACTTGACGTCTACAGCCAGTTCCCCAGTCCCCATGAATCCTGCCCTCTCGCCCGCGGCGGAGTTGCGCACGACGTCCTTCGTCCTTGGCAGTTCATAGTGCAGTTCTGCGAGCTGGACCTGGAGCTTAGCCTGAGTGGTCGCAGCGCGCAGAGCGAAGATGTTGAGGATCAACCTTTCGCGATCAATCACTTCGACATGAGTCACCTTCGCTAGGTTGTTAGCCTGCGAGGATGTGATGCTCTCGTCTATAATCAGCGTGTCAGAGTCGTTGCCACTCACGATTTCGGTGAGCTCCTCAGCCTTGCCCACCCCGACCCCATACCCAGACTTGACGATTTGCTTGAGGCAAATCACCTCCTCGACAGTGTAGCCGGCGGCCTTGGCCAATTCCTGAATCTCTTGCTTCGCGAATTCATCGGTGTAGGTGACTATGGTAGCCTTCGTCGGCGTCTCAACTCCTTTGCCGCAAGAAGCCTGCTAAGCCTGAGGGGTGCGTCATCTGAGACCCGGTCAAGCCTACCTGAAACCCAGCCCGGAAGAATCCATCCTACTGACGCAGCTCTCGCACTTGAGCCCACGGGGGGTCCTATAGAGGGGTCCGGGGGCCCCGCATTCGGGACAGACCTTGGGTGGTCTTTGTTGCTGTTGGACAGATTCTGTCAGAGGCTAACGTCTCCGTGATCTTCGTCGGAGCATCTCTTGATTGTCGATTTGAACGCAGACCGGGCAGATGAGATGGTCGCCCGTGCCTTCTGGTTGAAGCCTGATTCGGTGGGTTACGCACAGCTGTGGTACTGTCTGGCTCACGGTGCGCTTGGTTATTCGTCCCTAATAAGGGCGTTCCACGCCCATTCATTGGGCTCGCCTGGGCTTCATCTTGGAGCCAGCAGGAAGCGTCCGTGACAGCACGCTCGAAGGGGTCCTCGCTTCATCCAGGGGTTCACGAATTGAGCCCTTGGGGACACCTCGTCCAAAGAGTTCATCCACAAGAACATCTCGGCGAGCTGAGAGATCTTTCAGCCACACGTGCTTCCTTCTACCTTGTAGGTGGGGGGTGCCCTCGCTGACTTTCGGGTGGTCTTGAGAAGATCCTCCAAGAAGGAAGAAATGCAGCTTCCGCCCGATACCTACGAAGGATGGTTGAGAGCTCAAAGTGTGCGTCACACGGCGGGTGCGCCTGAGGTGACGCCAGCGAAGGACTCGTACGAGACCTGGCTAGAAATCCGAGTCGAGAAGCAAAGGATGAAGGCCGCGGGCAAGAAGTAGCTTGTCTAGGCCTACGGCGGGTTCCGCCTGGACTTCACTGAATCATCTGGAACACTAATGTTAGAACTCTAGCCACTGCCCTTGACGCGCATGATCTTGGTCTTGCCCAACATAGTCCAGTACTCGACCTCAGTCCCGGGCCCAAGGGTTCCGTTCAACTCGGCCATCTCCTCCGCGGAAGGCTTCGGCGTCTCGAACACCTCGAACGTCTCGAGGTCCATCACCTGTACAGCCTTGTCCATGACCGAGGTTATCTGGCCCGAACGCTTGTCGATCATCGGGATGTCGACCCTCGATTCGGCAGGCGAGACATAGCTCTTCTTCGACCCTGTCGTTATCGATATCGCCACCAGCCTGACCTTCGCACTTCCGTGCTTTCCTGGCTTGAAGTGCTCGCGGCTGACGACCTTGCATGGCTCTCCCTCCAGGATTATGTAGCTTCCTTCCTTGACGCTTCCCAGTTCGGCCGGTCTGCTCAAAGTCTAGTCGCGTCTTGCCTCGTGGTGGAAACTAAATAAACGTCTCACTCTCAGACCTGTAAGAACGGAAGAATCAATGAAGTTGCGCGATGCATACGGATTGGCCAACCACGTCCTCCAGAAATGATCGGTTGATGGTTTCCCAATTTGTCTGAGCCCGCATACGTCCTCGATTCCACCGCGTTCTACGCGGGAATCCCCTACCAGGGGAGCGGTCGCTACTTCACTACCTATCTTGTTCTCGAAGAAGTCAAACATCACAACGTGGGTTCGTCCTTCCTCCACTCAAGGGTCCACGTGACTGAGCCTTCGCTCGACTCGGTCAACAGAGTCAAGACAACTGCCATGAAGACGGGCGACATCGGGGCGCTCTCCCAAACTGACATGTCCTTACTCGCCCTCGCGCTTGACCTCTCTCAGACTGAAGGAGGAGTCAGCCTCGTCTCGGACGACTTCGCAGTGAGGAACGTAGCAAATGTGCTCTCTATTCCGCTAGCACAGACCTCGATCAAGGGCGGTGAGTGGAAGAACATCGCGTGGAAGATCTACTGTCGGGGATGCGGGAAGGAGTACACCAACCCGAAGCTGGCCGTCTGTCCCGTCTGTGGGACAGAGTTGGCTCGCAAGGCTTCGAATGGTTAAGGTCCAGCCCGCTCATTCGAACGTCTAGGTGATTCTGCCGGACACTGGATTGGGAACTACCCCCATACTTATTAGGGAGGCATTAGGGAGATGTACCCAACTGGTTGTAGAGCTGAACAAGATGAATCCAATTCGTACGGCGGTTCTCCAGGTTACGGACAGATGCCCCCAGTGTGGCAGAAGAACGCTCGTTGACGACGCCCACACGGGAGAGCTTACGTGCCACAATTGCGGTTTCGTGGTCAGCGAGCACGCTATCGACCAAGGTGCGGAGTGGAGGTCGTTCGGAGACGACAAAGAGACGGACAGGGCCAGGGCGGGTTCGCCTACCTCGATAACCCGCAGGGACATGGGACTATCCACAATGATCGGGAGGTCCAACAGGGACGCCTCGGGCAGGTCCTTCGCTTCCCCGATGCGCATCACGATGGAGAGGCTGAGGAAGTGGGACAACAGGGCCCCAGCCTTCGGTTCCTCCGAGAAGAACCTCAGCGTAGCACTGCGCGAGCTTGACAAGATGGGCGACAAACTCGGAGTCTCACAGGCCGTCAAGGAGCGCGCAGCCTACATCTACAGGAAGGCGCTCGAGAGGGGGCTACTTAGGGGACGTTCTATCGTCGGGATTGCGGCGGCCTCCCTGTACGCGGCCTTCCGCGACACTGAGACGCCGAGGACACTCAAGGACATAGCTGTTGTCGAGAACCTGAATAGGAAGGCCGTCGCCAGAGACTACCGCATCCTCCTCAGGGAAATGGACCTCAGCATGCCAGTGGTAGACGCCGCGAAAAACGTCACGAGGATTGCCTCCAAGGTTGGCCTCTCAGAAAAGGCGGCCCGCAAGGCCGTTGAGATTGTTAGGATGACCGAAGAGAAGGAGATCTCGGCGGGCAAGTCGCCGATGGGGCTTGCAGCGAGCGCTCTCTACCTTGCGAGTGTCATCGAAGGCGAGGTCAAGACCCAGAAGGAAATCGCCGAAGCCGCGGGCGTCACAGAGGTCACAGTCAGAAACAGGTACAAGGGCCTTAGGGCCGACTTCGGCAAGTCCCTCGGACTCGATGCAAAGCCTCAGATTGTCGCGCAGTAGGGAAAAGTGGACCGGGGGGGAATTGAACCCCCGACCTTGGGACCCGAAGGGTTCTCCCGCGTGCGAGGCGGGCGTTCGTACCGCTGAACTACCGGCCCTAGATTTTGGGTTCGACCCCTTTCATGTATAAGGGTTCTTGGTTCCCGCCTCAGCTTGAGGGGGCAGAAACCCTTTTCCAAGACGCCATGAGACGGCCAAACCAGAGATGCCCAGATCAGACCTAGAGGACAGGCTCCTCTGGCTGGCGAGCGAGAAGGAGATTCGAAACGCTGAGACGACGGACTCGTACTTTCTCCAGACCAAGAGGGTTCTGCGGAAAAACCACATCGACTCGCGGGTCGTGATGGAGGTCTACGCCAGGGGCGTCCCCTATCCAGACAATTGGGGCATCGTCAGCGGCATCTACGAGGTCGCGAAGCTCCTAGAGGGTCTCCCCATCAACGTCTGGGCCTTCGACGAGGGCGACGTCTTCGTCGCTGATGGCTCGAAGGCAATCTACGAGCCGCTCATGGTCATCGAGGGAAGGTACGTCGATTTCGTCGAATACGAGAACCCCATCCTCGGGCTGCTCTCGTCCTCCACGAGCGTCTCGACGAGGGCCGCAAAGCTCAGGCTGGCCGCGGCTTCGAAGCTCCTCATCAGCTTCGGGACGCGTCGGGTCCATCCCGCCCTCGCCCCAATGGTCGAAAGGGCCTGCTACCTCGCAGGGTTCGACGGAGTCTCGAACGTTCTCGCCGCAAAGCTGCTGAAGCTCGAGCCGTCAGGGACGATGCCCCACGCACTGGTGCAGATCCTCGGCAGCCAGGAGAAGGCTTGGCGCCTCTTCGATGAGACCATGCCGCGGAGCATCCCGCGCGTGGCGCTGGTTGACACGTTCTGGGACGAGAAGGCGGAATCGATCAGAGCCCTTGAAGTGTTGGGTTCTAGGCTCTGGGGAGTAAGACTGGACACGCCTGCCTCACGCAGGGGCGACTTCCTGAAAATAGCCGAAGAGGTCAGGTGGGAACTCGATATCCGTGGCGGGAAAATGGTCAAGATCATAGCTTCTGGAAGGCTTGACGAGGAGTCGATTGGGAAGCTTAACGCCATTGTGGACGGCTACGGGGTGGGCACAGCGGTGGCGTACCCACCGGTGATCGACCTGAGCGCGAAGATAGTCGAGGTCACCGAGGGCCCGAGGAAGGAGTTCAGGGCAAAAAGGGGAGGACTCGGCGGACGCAAGACTACTTACCGGTCTGCTGGCTTCAGGGACTTCGTGACCTTGGAGGGCTCGCCAAAGCCGAACCGCTCGATGGGTCTGCTGAAGCCCCTGCTGAAAGACGGCAGGATGGCGAGGGGCTTCGACAGGATGGACGAGATCCGCGCAAGGGTGAAGACCAGCCTGGAAGAACTGAGGACGGCCCACCCCTCGCTGTCGTGGAGGTGACCGGTCGCGCGGATGGCGCTACTGGTAGTGGACGTACAGAGGGACTTCTGTCCCGGAGGGGCCGTGGCGGTCAAGGAAGGTGGTGTGGTCGTGCCAAGACTCAATATGGTCATCGGGGCGTTCACCAGGGCGTCCCTTCCCATCTTCTTTACCAGGGACTGGCATCCGCCAAACCACATGTCCTTCATGGGCCAAGGAGGGACCTGGCCTCCCCACTGTGTGAAGGAGACTCCCGGGGCCGAATTCCATCCGAAGCTAAGGGTCCCTCAGGGGGCGGTCGTAGTCAGCAAGGGGACGGAAGCGGACCGGGAAGCATACTCAGGGTTCCAGGGGACCGACCTCGAGAAGCGCATCAAAGCGACCAAAGCCCGTGAGGTTTTCCTCGGGGGCCTGGCCACCGACTACTGCGTCAAAGAGACCGCTCTGGACGCGCTCGATGCGGGGCTGAAGGTGAAGGTCCTCGAGGATTGCATCAGGGGAGTCAACTTGCGCGAGAACGATTCAGGGCTCGCCCTCCGGGAGGTCGTCGCCAGAGGGGCGGAGCTGGTCACTTCGTCGGATGCCGTGAGACTGGTGGCCCGCGTTAGAGAATTCCATTCGAAGCCACGCCGTCCGAGGCTCAGATAGCGCCCCTGACCCATGTCTTCACGATGGCCATCAGATTCCCGTTCTAAGGATTGGTTGGGCTGGACGCGCAGCAGTAGAGTCATCATCCTGACCTTTTGGGCCAGTCCTGATCGCCCGTCGTAGCACGCTGCGTGCCAGACCGTAGAATTTTGGGTGGCTTTGATTATTTATCCATTGCCAAGTCTCCTTCGGAACTGGTAACTTAATTGGAGGAAGGGAGACGAAATCCTCCCACCTCCAGTCAGTTAACAGGGAGACGGAGGAACAGATGAACCTCCAGTCAAGTTGCCAACCATGACCGGCTATAAGCCTGCCCTCTAATCGATCACTCTCGTTCCCTCAAGAGGCTGGCATTCAACCATTCGGGGATTGTCCCCATATTCCTTCTTCGCCCCTACGAGGCGCATCCCTATTCAGAACCCGGGGATTGCCTCATGGTAACTTCCAAGGAGAAAGCTCCTCGTAGGTCACGTTCCTCTTGAGCATCCAGTACGCGTACGACACGAGCTTCCTCGCCACCGCTATCAGGGCCTTCCTCTCTCCCCTCTTGTGGCTCAGCCTGGTGTAGAACTCCCTCAGATGCTCGTCCTTCCTCACGGCGACCCTGGCGCACTCCACCAAGTTTCTACGGAGCCACTTGTCGCCCTTCTTCGTTATGTGGCCCAGGTGCGTCACGTCCGCCGACTCGTCGAGCCAGGGTACGAGGCCGAGGTAGGCGCAGGCATGCTTCGAGTCGGGGAAGCGGTCCACGTCGTCCAACGCGCATGCGAGGAAGAGCGCGGTGTACGGTGCCACTCCAGGGAGGGTATCGATGAGCCTCGCCCTCTGGTCCCTCGATACGATGCCCAGTATCTGACGGTCCAGCCTTTCTATCACCGACTCGACCAGCTCGAGCTCGTCGAGCCTGATGTCAATCTCCTGCAGCCGAAGCTCCCTCAGCTTCTTCCTCCCCTCGTCGCTGAACGGTCTCTCCACCTCGATGCCCCTCCTCTTGAGGAGCCACCTCATCGTACCCCTGAGCTCGCCACCCCTCAATCCGTAGGTCACCCTGTCGTTTATCACGAAGAGCTTCTCTCTCGTCTCCTCATCCCGCATGTGTGCCATGGGGAGGAAGTTGGTTCTGAGCAGCTCTCCTAATGTCTTCGCATCCTCCCTGTCGTTCTTCTTCCCGGACCCCGAGATCAGGCGCAGCCTGCTCGGATTGGCGACCGAGACTGTGCAGTCCTGGATCGTCGACAGCTTGTCGTATATCGGATGGATGAAGCCTACCGACTCGACCGCTACGCGCTTCTCTCCCGGCAGGGACGAGAGGAACCTGCCGAGCTCCTTCGTAGGCAGCCTCTCCTCCATGAGAAGGGAGCCTCCCTTCTCAAAGACAGCCACCTGCGACTCCTTCTCATGAACATCGACCCCGACGTACAGTGTGCCATAGTTGCTCATACTCCTCTTGACCGGACCCTTCCTCATTAATGCCGGTCATAGGGTCAGAACCTCTCCTTCGTTTCATCAGGCTTTTATCCACGGAACCAGTCTCCCGACCGCATTGACCGAAGAAGAGGCCGAGTTCACGAGCTGGTGGAAGGCTCTAGCCGAGAACCCGGACTACTACACCAACACAGAGCAGGGCCAGAAGGAGTTGGCCGAGATGATTCGCAAGGAGTCGGAGAGACTCCTCGAAGAGATAGGCAGGTCGGTCAAGAGGACGAAGGAGATAATCTGGCTGTCGCGCTTCTGCAGAGCCTGCGACCACTACAGGGAGGAGGGCCGCAGGATGAACTGCGACCGCTGGAAGGTCCGCATAGTGAAGCCATTCCACGGCCGCCCAATCTGGGCCAGCATTCCTTCCCGGAAAGGAGACGGTGAGAAGGAGCTGGTCGTGAAGAGCATAGACTGGGACGCGAAGTGGAAGGAGATTTCTGAGAGGGTCATCGAGATGTCCATCGACATGGTGAACGGCGGCTTCCCCTACTTCTGCTACAAGAGCAAGTAAGGACTCGATGTCAGTCCTGTGGGGCAGCATTCCATCATACGGCAGTGCGAAGACATTCGTGAAAGCATCGGACGCATTCTCTTGACCATCGAGGAATACCCGTTACTGTGCCCAGCAGAAAGATCTGAACTAATCGACAGCGGTGGCATCGAGTTTCCTCGATGGCCGTGCCGACTTTCGGACTAGATTGTGAGGAAGATGAGCACGAGTAATACTATGATGACAACTAGCAAGATTGCCACGATATGGGCGGCACCCCGCCTTCGGGTCAGGAGCTTGCCTGGCGCATCAGTTAGAGAGCAGATGAGCGCGGCAAAGATTCTGAGGCTAGTTCCGGGGGCTTGAAGCAGTGTCTTGGCAGACAACGGCCTAACCGACCAATCCGTCAAGCTTTGCCTGTGCTTCGTTAAGGATCTTGGCGGCTACCTTGGCCTTCTCTTCACTCATTTCAGGAAATGCCGTCATCGTGGTTTGGAACAACTTTCGACCAGCTCTCATCATCTTGAGCTTCTCTTCAGGCATCTTCTTTTGGAAGGCCAAGAGCCTCTTGAGCGTTTGCTGCCCATTCGCTAAGAACTTCTTTCCCGCGTCGTTGATTCTGTAGATCTTCTTGCCGCCTTCCTCCTGCGACGAGTTCACAAGACCCTCGTCTTCAAGCCATTGCAACGTAGGGTAGACCATACCTGCGCTCGGTGCATACATGCCCCCAAACATCTCGGAGATCTCCTTGAGAACCTCGTATCCATGCATAGGCCTTTCATCCAGAACCTTCAGCACTATGACTCTAGCGTCGCCTCGCTGCATCCACCTGTGCCGGCGCATCCATGGGCTTCCGAACATCATAGAACTATCATGATATAACATGATATATCATGATATATAGTTTGCGGGCAACAGATGTCGCATAGCTTGGAGCCGCTTTTTGCTCTAGATATTGCAGAGTCTGGAAGGCTTCAGTGGAAGGCTCCTCTGAGGCGAAAGAGATTCACCCATCGAAGGAGTCGTACGACGAGCCGGAGGCTAAGCGCCTCAGCCGTGTTAACAGCGAACTGACGGAGCCGAATACTGATCAATAGCGCTGGATTCTTCTAGGACTGCGTTCGAGACGGGGGCTCTCCAAAGTCTAAGTCTTATATCGCAATGGAATGCGCCCGAGATTGCCTGGCCGCGGTGGTGTAGTCGCGTGGCGGAAGCCACCGGCACAGCTTGGTCAACATAGGAGGCTGTGGAGCACCGCGCAGTCACCTTTAGATCGTGGGTTCAAATCCCACCCGCGGCCTTCCCAATCGACTCCACTTTCACGCTTAATAGAGAACCTCGTCTGGGCTCATCGAGTAAGAATTGGTCTCCCGTCCGAGCTGCGGTAAAGAGGTCTCCCCTCAAGCAGTTTCCTGTCCCAGTTGTGGACATTCACTTCAAGCACAAACAGTCCCGCCGCCGGCCAAATCGACGGGGGTGACGTCTCCCAAGAATCTGGCATACTACTCCATCATCTGCGGGGTGGGAGCCCTACTGGTAATCCCCTTTCCCTTGGGAGTCATCGGTTCAGTCCTCGGAGTATTGGCAATGAGGAGGGGTGAGGTCAGGCTGGGCTCAATCGGTCTTCTCCTCTCCGTCATCTTCGGCATTGTCTTCGGCCTGTTTGGTGCCTTCCTGTCCTAGCGACGGCCTGAGAATCCCGTAGCGCCATGAAGACAGAACGTTCATTCCCACACCGTTAAGACAGCCTGTCCAAATCCGGCCCCATCAATCTCGTTGCATTGGACATCGACAGATGTGGCCAAATGATCTTGAGTTAGTCTGCCTCTAGATTCCGCAGAAGACCTAACCGAGAGAATCGCAAAAGGGCGGGCATGGCTGTTGAAGAGAAGAAGGGAGTTCAGGTCTTCCTCATCATGCTCAAAGACGTTGACCTCCAGAAGGCCTACGATATCGGAAACGAAGTGGTGGTGAGGAACGGTGGCATCTTCCACAGTCTGAATGTGTTCTCCCTCACAGGCAATCCACCCAGAGACAAACAGAGCACGTCTTTCCTCATCGATTCCAGTAGAATCGGGTTGGTTGTCGAAGAAACGGCGAAGGGGCTGGGGCTCTCACCCAGTGGCGACCTACTTGTTCAAGCATTCCCGTCCACGCAGTTCGTTCCTCGGTCTCGTCCACCCCAGACCGCGAGCTAGTTCGCTGCTTTTCCCCCGCCTCGGCACAATTGGCCTATCACGATTGGGCCGAATCGAAGGGCCCAATATCCGAGAGTTCTACAGAAGGGCCTTCTTGACGGCCTCGAAGTCCGGCAGGGTCCCCGGCTCAGGCGCGATCCACTTGAAGGTGATCTTCCCCTGTCCGTCCACCACGAAGATGACCCGGTTGGCGCAGACGTACCCTTCGACCCCTCCCAGGTTGTTCCAGACGACGCCATACCTCTTTACAACCTCACGTTGAAAGTCGCAGAGCAGGGGGAAGGCCAGCCCGTTCTTTTCCGCGAACGCCTTCTGGGCGAACGGGGCGTCGACCGAGATGCCCACCACGGTGCCTTTCATCTTTCCCAGCTCGTGGTACATGTCCCGGAACGTGCACATTTCCTGGGTGCAGGGCCCAGTGAAGGCGCCGGGGAAGAAGGCAAAGATTGTTTTGCCCCCCTTAGTCAAGAACTCCGAACTCTTCCGCATCTTCTTGTCATAGTCATAGAGTGCGAAATCCGGAGCCTTGTCTCCAACTTCTAGCATTGTGACTGGCAGAAGCGGTCGCTGGCGTTTAAATTCTACGGAAGGATCTTCTCCCGCTTCGTCAGCTTCCCGAGCGAGAGGTGGAAGAAGACGGCGGCGACGAGCGACGCGACGGCCAACCCGCCTTCGACCCCCCACGACCTGCGTCCCAAGGACCAACAGCGAAGGAACCCAGGCACCAGAAACACGACTCCCATTGGCCATTTCGAGCTGACGTCGGTCAGGGCGAGCAAGCGCTGTCCGTCCTGTCGAGGACCGCCGAAGCTTCTATCTACGTCAATCTTCTCCCATATATTCGATGATGCCTAGGAGCGTTCCACTCACGGCCCCCGAGGCGCAGCGCTACAGCAGGCACCTTGTCCTGCCCGAAGTGGGGCCCGAAGGCCAGCGGAGGCTCAAGGGCTCCTCAGTAATCGTGGTCGGGGTGGGCGGGCTCGGGGCCCCCGCGGTCGTTTACCTTGCGGCGGCTGGCGTCGGGAGGGTCGCGCTGGTCGACTACGACACTGTGAAGATGTCGAACCTCCAGAGGCAGTTCCTGTTCGGGGAGACCGACGTCGGGCGGAAGAAGGTCGAAGTCGCATCCGAGAGGCTCCGCCAGGTCAACCCGAACGTCGAAGTCGTAGTTCACGACATGAAACTGGATTCGGGGAACGCGCTGGCGGTCATCCGGAACTACGACGTGGTGATTGACGCGACCGACAATCTGCCGAGCCGATACTTGATTAACGACGCCAGCGTCCTCCTCGGCAAGCCAGACGTCTACGCCAGCGCCCTCGGGTTCGACGGGCAGGCCTCGGTCTTCTTCGCTCTCCTGGGGCCGTGCTACAGGTGTCTGAGCCCCCGCCCTCCCCCGCCGGAGTCGGTGCAGTCGTGCGAGGACGCGGGTGTCCTCGGGGTCCTTCCGGGTGTGATGGGAGGGATCCAGGCAGTCCAGGCCATCCACATCTTGCTGGGAACGGGTTCGCCCCTCATCGGCCGGCTGCTGGTCTTCAACGGGCTGGACACCGCCTTCGACGAGGTCAGAATCAAGAAGGATCCGACCTGCAGGGTCTGCGGGCCCAACCCCGATATCACCGGGCTCATCGACTATGAGGAGTTCTGCGGGCTGAAGGGCAAGGCGAGGTCCGTCGAGTTCGACGTCACCGCGCCGGTGCTGAATGCAACGATCGAGGGAGGGAAGAAAGTCGTCCTCGTAGATGTAAGAGAGCCGAACGAATACGAGTTCTGTCATCTCGAGGGAGCGAGGCTGCTGCCGCTCGGGCAGCTCCCAGCGAGGATGGGTGAGCTGGACAAAGGGGAGGAGATCGTGGTCTACTGCCACGTGGGGGTCAGGAGCACGCAGGCGGTCTCGCTCCTGAGAAGGGCGGGGTTCTCCAACGTCAGGAACCTGCAGGGCGGAATAGACGCCTGGGCACGAGAGGTAGACCTCCAGATGCCTAGGTACTGAGGCGAAAGCATCGGAAAAGCCAGCCCTTTATATATAGGGACGGTGGTTGGTAAATCGAAATACCCGGCTATTTCGATTACGTGATTACAAGTGTCCAAGAGTACTAACTTCTCGCGGCTCCTGAAGCAGGAAAGGAGTTCGGACAAATGCCCACGGTGCGGCAAGAGTCGCATGGTCATCGACGGCTCGGGGTCGGAACTCTGCTGCAGCGCCTGCGGGCTGGTAGTCAAGGAGAAAATCGTGGACGTGGGCCCAGAATGGAGGTCCTTCTCCGGCGACGAAAAGGGTGACCGCAGCAGGACCGGAATCCCCACATCGATCGCCATCCACGACATGGGACTGGCCACGGTGATAGGGGCTGTCAACAAAGACGCGTCGGGCAAGTCGCTGTCCGGGTCTATGAGGTCCACAGTTGAGAGGCTGAGGACGTGGGACCGCAGGAGCCAGGCACACGAGTCCTCGGACAGGAACCTGCGGCAGGCGTTCAGCGAGCTGCGAAGGTTCTCGGACAAGCTTACGGTATCAGAGGCAGTTACGGAGAAGGCCGCCTACTACTACAGGAAGGCCCTCGAGAGGAACCTGGTCAGGGGGAGGTCAATCACGGCCATAATAGCGGCGTCGCTCTACGCTGCCTGCAGGGACGGGGAGATCCCGAGGACCCTAAAGGACGTGGCGGCGGTGAGCAACGTCAAGAAGAAGGACCTCGCGAGGTCGTACAGGCTCCTGCACAGGGAGATGGACTTCAAGATGCCCGTGGCCGAGGCGGGCAGGTGCGTGTCGGTGATTGCCTCCAGGGCGAAGATGTCTGAAACCACGCAGAGGAGGGCGCGCGAGATCCTGCTCAGGGCCAAGCAGACAGGGATTTCTGCCGGCAAGGATCCGATGGGGCTGGCCGCATCGGCCCTCTACGTCGCCTGCACGCTAGAAGGCAACGAGAAGACGCAGAAGGACGTCGCGGAAGCCGCGGGAGTGACCGAGGTCACAATCAGGAACAGGTACAAGGGTCTCAGAGAGGCCCTCGGAATCTGAGACTCGACTCCAAGGCATCAAGAAAAGGTCGATTGGCGCGCTCACCACCATGAGCTGGTAACTCGGGTCCGAACCTCGGCCCCATGCATCTGTCACGGAAGGTTGAGCCTGGTGGTCGTCTCATTGCCTGCGTTGATGGCGATGCCTTCTCGATGGATTCATCACGACGATGTCGAACAATATGCGCCTGTAGTTTATCATCAGGGTTCTCGCAAAGAACTGACCGTTGACGACCATCTCACGCAGATCGTGTTCGTTCCTTTCGTTCAGACCGAACCTCTCGAACGACAGACAATCTTCAAGGTATGGCCTGAGCTTGAAGACCTCGGGGTCCACCACGACCTCCCTGGGTATGGACTCCTTCTTCGATGAAAGGAGCATGTCGTTCAACGCTTCTCTGGCCGCTCCATAGTTCTTCCATGCTTCCTCGATAAAACCGAGAAAGAACCCGTTCGCGACTAGATTCGAGGCAAACGAGCCACTGCCGTCCTCAGCATACCCCTTGAGGAGATGCGCCTTGATGTTGAGCTCGTTCGAGCTGTCGAAGTCATACAGCAGTCGACGAGCGACACCCTCCGCTTCCGATTTGTAAGCGTGGTTGAGTGAATCACCAAAAGCACCGCTGGCCAGGAGAAACCTCGCCATTTCGTAGTCGCCTGAGATCAGGGCGCTGGAGATCATGTGCGAAAAGTCGGGTTCGTAGGGGATTTCGCTCATCAAGAGCCCCTTCCAGGTGGCCTTGCGGGTGTGACGGTCGATCGCCCCGATATCGACGAGCCAGTCCTCTGCGAAGGCAACCTCGCGATGGTCTACCTTCGACATGAACTCCAGCTCAGAGAGTTTGAGGCCATACTTGGACATGAGAAGCACCAAGTCGAATGGGGTCTCTGTCTCGAGGGCCTTGCGCACCGGAGTCGGGTTGACCTTCTTTGGTATGGGCGTGTCAGTAAGGATGACGGCCCGACCTGGCTTGAAGCGACCGATTCTGCCCACCATCTGCAGGAGGGAGTTGTTGTCTATCTTCATGTAGTGGAGCGTCTTCTGACCGAGCCTGTCCTTGCCGTCGATCACGTCGTTGAATATCAGCACGTTGTCGACGTAGATATTCACCGAGGAAGCGATTACGTTCGTCGCGAAGATCCTCAGATTCTTGTCGAGCTCGGCCCTCTGCTGGATCCTGTTGATCTCAGAGCCTTCAAGGCCTCCATGAATGTAGACTCCGCCATAGCTGCTGGCGTACCTTTCGACCAGGCGCCTCGTGGGGAGAAAGACCAGCCACGATTCGTCCCTGGGCTGCGTGTAGAGATAGCGCGAAAGGGTCTTGAACATCTCATCGAGGTCGTCTACGAGCTCCACCTCGAGCGCGACCGGATACCTTCGACCGCTCATCGAGTAGAGCTTGGAGATGCCGAGGAACGACAGGAACTCCTTTGGGTCTATTGTGGCACTCATGATCCGGAACAGGTTCCTGGCTCTGGCTTCCTCCCTCTTTGCGAGCGACAGGCACAGCTCAAGCTGGGAGGACATCTGGTGGCTCTCATCGAAGTAGATCGATGAATCGGAGATCGAGTTGTCGGCCAGCATCCTGAGCAGGACGCCGTCCGTGACTATCCTGATCTTGCCGCCGACATTGATCTTGGTGTCCTTCGTGATGACCGCCAGCTCGTTCTTCAGCTCCGGATGAAGCGCCTGAAGCGAGTAGAACAGGGCGTTGCACGCCGCCCTTGACGGCTCGCGGATGACGATCTGCCTGTCCCTGCCGCATGATTCAAATTCGTGTATCGGGGTGACGGTGCTCTTTCCTGTCCCGACATCGCCGATGATCACGAAATGGTCAGAGAAGTCTATGGAGTCGAGGATTGAAAAGATCGGAAGGCTCGGCTCTGCCACTTTGCCGACCGTTTCTCTGGCTCGTCGCTTTCCTTCTTCCTCCGGGCCAACCGGCCCTTCAGAGCTGCGGACGCTGAATTCGCCGTTGGCCAAACGAAGCTCACGAGCCCTCTAAGACGACTCCTCGGAAGGGGAGAGATAAACACAGTCTATGAGAGATGCCAGTCGTAGGCCTGCGTATCTGTACGCAATCAGGTGCGAGGACCAGCGACAGGACTCGCCGACACCAAGCACACCTTGGAGTGTCGCAAGGGTTCTTTTTAACGAGAGAAAGCGAGGCGGCGCAAACCCGGGCACATGCACTATCACATCATCCTAACGAAGGAATGCAATCTCTTCTGCAGCTACTGCGGCGGAGGAAGCGAGACTCCTCCCAAGGAGATCCAGTATTCGATTGCAGACCTGAAGTCTTTCCTGTCCCGGGACAGCGACCCGGTCGTAGAATTCTATGGAGGGGAACCCCTCCTCCGCATCAGGGCCATGGAGGAAATCATGGATGCGATCCCGGGGCGGTTCGTCGTCCAGACGAACGGCCTGTTCCTGGACAGGATCGAGCCGCAGTACCTGGCGAGGCTCCACTCCATCCTGGTCTCGCTCGACGGGACGAAGGAAGTCACGGACAGAGAACGGGGAAGGGGTGTGTACGACCGCGTTACGCACAACCTGGGGCTCATCCGGGACAGGGGCTTTCGCGGCGACCTCGTGGCTAGGATGACGGTGGTGCAGGGCACCGACATCTGCGAGAACGTCCACCATCTCCTGCGAACGGGGCTCTTCGACCACGTTCACTGGCAACTCAGTTTCAGCATGTTCTGGGAGGCCGGGGAGGACACAGAGCCGGGGATTGTGGAGTGGATCGCCGCGTACAACTCCAGCATTTCTTCGCTCGTAGATTCGTGGGTGGAAGAAATGTCGCGCTCGCACCGCGTCGGCGGAATGGTCCCGTTCATCGGCGTGATGGATTCGCTGCTCTCCGGCAAGAAGTCGCTCCTGCGATGCGGCTCGGGGATCAACTTCTTCGCGGTCATGCCAGACGGCAGAATCTCCGCATGTCCAGTATCCATCGATTTTGATTTCTCGGTCGTCGGCTCGATATTCGGCAACACCCCGAATTCACTCCGCGACATCGTCACGGTCGGCGAGCCATGCACGTCCTGCGACATACTCGACATATGCGGCGGCAGGTGCCTCTTCGTCAACAAGTCGCAGGACCTGCTCCGAGAGAACGGGTACTCCCTCATCTGCTCAACGGTGAGGCATCTCGTGAGGGAGTTGCAGGACGCCTTGCCGCGGGTTCAGGCACTCATCGCTGACGGGTCAGTAAGCAGGTCGGATTTTGAGTATCCTGAGCTCAACAACGGCTGCGAGATCATCCCGTGATTCTCGCTCTAGGTGAGCCTGGAACTCGAGCGAACGGAAGAGCACGATGATGAGCTCGTCTAATCGCGCAAATGAGACGAAGGTATTGGTTCGGCCTACTGAACGAATCTCATCTCGGAGTCTTTGCGAACGTGGCCGCCGTCAGGAAGCCCAGGTCAGTGGCCCGGTAGTACTTCCGTCTCGATTCACCTGAAACTGGCTCCACGAGGCCCTGCGCGCAAAGTTCAGCGAGGGCGCGGCTGACGTGGCTCACGTGTTTGTTCTCAATGGAGGCTAGCTCGGATGGTGTCCTCGGGCCTCTCAAGACATCCTCTAGAACATGACTCCGGACCTCACTCCTGGAGACGAACGAGACGACCCGCCCGAATCCGTTCAGCGACATCCGGTCTAGTATAAGGTAGTCCGCCTTTATTTTAGGGTTGTTACCATATGCGTAACCTGACCGGAAACAGCACTCGCATGAAGTGGGGAGGCGTCCAGGTCATTGCCTGGGGTTGCTTCTCCTAGGGTTTCAGCGTGTTTCCTCCGCTGACCACCGCAACGCTCTGTCCCTTGAGGTCGATCTTCCTGAAGGCGGCCAATGATGCGACCCCTGACATTTCGACCTGGAGGCCGTGCTCTCTGTAGAATGCCTTTCGCTCGTCTTCCATTTCCTTGTCCGTCACGTCCACGGCCTCGCCCCGCGTTGCCCTTATCCCCACCATTGCCTGGTCGCCGTACGTCGGATAGCCGACGGCTATCGCGCCTGCCTCAGTGAGCGGCTTCTGATACTTCACCTTCCCATTCTTCCTGAAGGCGGCAACGAGCGGGTCGGTCAGCGACGCCTGCACCGCTATCAGGCGCGGCAGTCTGCGCACCAGCCCGAGCCTGATGAGCTCCGTCAGGGCCTTGTAAGACGCGCTGAACAGGGTGGCGTTGCCCACCGGGATGAGGATGTTCCTTACGCTCGGAAGCTCAGCCATTATCTCGTATACCAGCGTCTTCTGACCCTCCTTCCTGTAGCCGTAGTCTCCCGTCAGGAATGCTTCCTTTCTCTTCGCATAGCCGATTGCCCTTCTTTGCGCTTCGGTGAAATCGCCTTCGACCCTTATGATGTTGGCATCCCTGGTGTCCTGGATGTTCCTGATCTTGAGCCAGTTGGCGTTCTTGCTCACGAAGATCGTTGCGCGTATCCCGCCCAGCTTCGCGTAGTAGGCGACCGAGTAGGCCATGTTGCCGGTGGACGCGCAGACGACCTCGTCGTACCCGTACTCGAGCGCCTTCGCTATCTCGACCACCGAACCCCTGTCCTTGAACGACTTGGTCGGGTTCTCCATTTCGAGCTTCATGAAGAGGTCCTGCTGGGTTGCGGAAAGCAATGTAGTGTTTCCAAGCTTGTAGTGCTTGTACTCGCCCTCGGGAAGAAGCGCCTCATAGCTCCAGAAATCCTTCCTCAGGGTCCCCATGTCCGCAACACCGGAATAGACGACTTCTAGGATGCCGCCGCACTTGTCGCAGAGCTGCCTCGGGAAGAACATGGAGTACTGCTTCCCGCACGCGAAGCATTTCAGGACGTACCGCATACCAGACCATGCTCGGTCGACTGATTTAACATCGAATGACCTTTCTGGCCAAGTCGTCCTCCGGGTCTGTGAACCCGAATCTCTCACACGGTCAGAATTCGCAATGACTGCGAGCTTCGATGTCTCGTACCAGCTTGCCTGCTCCGCGCAGGTTCTTGACCGCCTCTTGGACGGGTGTCCTCGCGCTGGGCTTATCCCTCTGGACCTCGACGGGAGGAATGGAGTACCGGCTGCGCCTCTGCAAGGCGCACGGCTCCCAGAAGTAACCAATGCCGCGGCGTCCGCGGCAAACCCCCTTCGAACCGTCGAGGGTTCTCTACGTCGCCGCGAACTCCCTGTTCCATGCCTCGCAGACCAGATGGGCGAGGTAGAAGAACGAAGGGCCCATAGGCCTGTGTTGCGGGATCGGCTTGCAAACCACCTTGTACAGCTTGATTACATTCCTGCTCCTGTCGTCGTACTCCGGCGACTCCACTATCAGCCCGAGGTCAATGAAGCGCCTTAGAACGCCCCTGTAGAAGTTTGTCCTGGAGAACTTGCAGGGTTCGCCTGTCTGAAGCCCGAAGGCGAACTCGCTCATCACTCTTATGCTAGGGTGACAACGAGCGAGGGGAGGGCAGTTTAGTTGGTCAGGATTGCCGTCGACATAGGCGGGACTTTCACCGATGCCATCGCGTTTGACGCGGAGAGCGGGGCCGTGCGTCTTGCCAAGGTCTCGAGCACGCCCAAAGACCCGCAGACGGCCTTTGGCGAGTCTCTCGCGCGCATCTGGAAACAGGGAGTGCGCCCGGAAGAAGTCAAGAATCTCGTCCACGTCACGACCATGGCGAGCAACCAGCTCCTCGGGCAGATGAGGCTGGAGCTCCCGAGGTGCGCCCTGGTCACCACAAAGGGATTCAGGGACGTTCTGGAGATAGGGAGGCAGAACAGACAGGAAGTCTACAACCTCTTCTTCGAGAGGCCGAGGCAGCTCGTCCCGCGCCGTTGGAGGTTCGAGGTCGATGAAAGGGTCGACTCCGAGGGCAGGGTCCTCAAGAGAGCCAAGGAAAGTGAGCTCCGAATTCTCGCGAAGGAACTAAAACGAGAGAGAATCGAATGCGTCGCGGTCTGCTTCCTCAACAGCTTCGCAAACGGGAGCAACGAAACGAAGACGAAGGTCGCCCTCGAGAGGGAGGGGCTGAACGTCCACGCCTCCTCACAGGTCGACCCCGAGTTCAGGGAATACGAGCGAGCGAGCACAACGGTCGTGAACGCGCTGCTCTCACCTCTGTTCTCCCGCTATTTGTCTGAGATCGAGGAACGCCTTAGGAGTGAAGGGATTACTGCGCCGCTTCAGGTCCTGACGTCAGCTGGGGGACTCGTGAAAGGATGGCAAGCCGCGCAGAAGCCGATCATCTCGATCGAGTCGGGCCCCGCAGCCGGGGTCATCGCGACCGCGGAAGTCGCAAAGGCTCTAGGGCTGCGGAAGGTGATCAGCTTCGACATGGGCGGCACGACAGCAAAGGCGGGGACGGTCGTCGATGGGGAAGTGGGCATGGTCCCGGAGATCGAGGTCGGAGGCAGATCAAACAGGGGGAGGACGGTGAAGGGGAGCGGCTACCCAGTCAGGGTTCCAGGGGTTGACCTCGCGGAGGTGAGCGCCGGAGGCGGGACTATCATAAGCGCCGACTCTGCAGGGGGAGTCATTGTCGGTCCGACCAGTGCTGGGGCCGACCCGGGGCCAGCGTGCTACGGGAAGGGAGGATCCTTGCCCACGCTGACCGACGCGAATCTCCTCTTGGGGAGATTGGGGAGCTCTCTACTCGGAGGGACCTTCAAGCTAGACCGCGAAGCCGCGCGGCGCGCCCTGAGCGAGGTCGGGGAAAGGACTAGGCTCGACTCATTCGTCCTCGCGGCTTCGGCTGTCAGCATAATCAACACCCAGATGGCAAAGGCGATTGAAATAGTGACTGTGGAGCGGGGGCTCGACCCCCGCGGTTTCTCCCTGGTCGCATTCGGCGGAGCCGGACCAATGCACGCCGCTGAGGTCGCGGAGCTGGTCGGGGTCGAGAGCGTCATCGTCCCGCCTGTCCCAGGCCTCTTCAGCGCCCTGGGGATGCTGATGACCGGGAATAGGTACGACGAGGTGGTGCCCAAAGTCGGGCTGCTTCAGGACCTGGCGAGCGATATCGAACCCTCTTTCCTGACAATGGAGGAGACTCTCCTCGAGAGGCTGTCTCCGGCCCGGGGAGGGGAGATGAGGTTCGAGAGGAGCGTGGACCTCCGCTACTATCGGCAGGGGTATGAGATCAACGTGAAAGCGTCTCGACCGTTCGACCCCGAAGCGGCCCTTGCGGCGTTCCGGCGTAAACACATGCAGATCTACAATTTCGTGCACGAAGGGAAACAGGTCGAAACGGTCGCCCTAAGGCTGACGGCTACGACGCGCAGACCCGACCTCGAGATCGGAAAGATCTCGTCTCCTTCCGGAGCCGGCTCCTCCAGCCGGAGGGCATGCAGGTTTGGAGGGGTTCCCCGCACCGTCCGCGTCTGTCAGAGAAGCGCCCTCGGGAGGATTCATGACCTTGACGGGCCGGCGATAATAGAGGAATACGACTCGACCACCGTGATTCCACCGGGCTGGAAACTCCAATCGGTGAACTCCGGGTGCCTCGTGCTCGGGAGGAGCCGCCGATGAGCGAGGACAGAATCCAGGCCGAAGTAACCAAGCACTCCCTCGTGTACATCTCTGAGGAAATGGCCGTCCTGCTGAGGAAGTCGGCCTTCTCTCCGAACATAAGAGAGCGGGCGGACCACAGCTGCGCGCTCCTCGACGCCCAAGGGAGGACGATCGGACAGGCGGAGCAGATACCAGTACACGTCGGTTCCCTTCCGTTCGGGCTGAAGAACACCCTTGCGTACCTCGAAAGACACGGCATCCCGCAGAAGGAGGGCGACATATACGTGGTCAATGACCCGTACATATCTGGGACTCACCTGAACGATGTGACTCTGATAGAGCCAGTCTATCTCCATTCCGAAGTCGTGGGGTACGTGGCGAACAAGGCCCATCACGTGGACGTGGGAGGAAGGGTGCCAGGGAGCATCTCCCCGGACGCGACGGAACTATACCAAGAAGGGCTGATCATGGAGCCGGTCAAGCTCTTCGATAGAGGAAAGGAGAACAGGGATGTGATGACTCTCATGAAGAGCAATTCCCGTCAGCCTGACACCACGGAGGGAGACCTGAGGGCGCAGATCGCCGCAAACCGTCTTGGGGAGAAGAGGTTCCTGGAACTCGTCACGAGGGTGGGGGAGTCCCGCTTCCACTCGGTCGTCGAATCAATAATGGACCACACAGAAGAGCTGACGAAGCACGAATTCGCTAGCATACCGAGGGGGAGGTGGTCGGGCGAGGACTTCCTCGAGCTTGGCAGCGGTCTTCTTTCGATAAGGGCCACGGTCAGATTCACGGAAAAGGGGGTGAACGTGAACTTCGATGGAACGGCTCGCCAAGTGGAGGCACCGTTGAACGCCGTGCTGGGGGTGACGAGAGCGGCGGTGTCGTACGCGGTCAAGTCCCTTCTCTCCGTCGATGTGCAGCTAAACGACGGTTTCGACCGCACAATCGAAGTCGTGGCGCAGCCCGGGTCGATTGTGAACCCCACAAGGCCCGCGCCGGTCGCTGCTGGGAACTTGGAGACCAGCCAGAGGATCGCGGACGTCTTCTACAGGGCGATGGCGAAGGCCCTCCCCGACCGGATACCGGCCGCCTCACACGGTAGCATGAACAACCTGATGATGGGAGGGATCGATCCCAGGACGGGCGAGTCGTGGGCCTTCTACGAGACGATCGGGGGTGGCTCGGGAGGGAGGCCCAGCTCGGATGGAGTGGATGGGGTGCAGGTGAACATGACGAACACGATGAACACCCCGATCGAGGTCATGGAGCACTACTACCCGCTGTCTTTCAGCGAGTATTCGCTGCGCGACGGGACCGGCGGACGGGGCATGTGGAGAGGCGGCCTTGGGATAACTCGGTCCTTCACCGCCAAGGCGCGTGTTAAGACCACTATCCTCGGCGACCGGGCGAGGATTAGGCCGTGGGGCCTCCGCGGCGGAGAGGGCGGGGGATGCTCCAGGTACAGCGTGAAACGCGCGGACGGAACGGTCTCGCGCCTTCCCTCCAAGCACACCCTCGTCCTCGAAGAGGGAGACACGCTGTCGATCGAGACGGCGGGGGGAGGAGGGTATGGTCGTCGGGGGCTGAGGTCCAAAGAGGCGAGGAGCCGGGACAGGGAGTACGGCTACGTCTGACAGTGCCTTGCAGAGGTAAGCCTGGGCATTCGCGGTTGTGTCTTCGTAACCGCTTCGACTGCCATTCTCGAGGAAAGATCGAATCTAGCGGTAACGTGTTTCTCGTGGAACGAGGCGCGCCATTCGCTCTCGCCCAGCAGGTCAGAAACAACCTGCACGGAAGCGACGTCCACGTGTCTGTACTCACCGAGGGCAAAGAGCGCCGACGTCTCCATGTTGACTCCGACCGCGCCCAAACTGCGGAACTTCGCCACCTTCGACGGGGTCTCCCGGTAGGGGGCATCGGTCGTCCAGACGCCGCCTACGATGTAGGGAACCCCGTTCGCAGCTAAAACCGATTCGAGCGTCCGCGTAAGGCTTCTGGACGACGGGAACACCTTGGGCGCTCTGAAGTAACGGCTTGAAGTCCCTTCGTCAACGAACGCCCTGTCGACAACTACGACATCCCCCGCCTCGGTCTTGGGAGTGATTCCACCGCAGAAGCCGACCTCGACTACTGACCGTGCGCCTGCGGCTATCAGCTCTTCAAGCATCATGACCGAACCCGGGGAACCAACGTACGAATGAAGTACGGCGACTGGTACATTCCTGACCCTGCCTATCGCGAGTCTATTGTCGTAGTACCAGTTGGCGTATCGACCCCTAACACGCTTCTTAATCTTGCCAAAGGTGGCCTTGTCGAATGTGGCTACCAGACCGGGTGGAACCCTGATTTCGCTTTCGGGCAGGTTGTTTCTCCTAGATAGGTACAGGCGAAAGGCCTCAGGTGAGAATACCGATGGTTCCGACACCTTAACCACGTCTGCCAAGAAATGGGAATTTTATAACGATTGAATGGCGGTGGGTAGCCCTTCACGCTCTTCTCAGTCTGATCCATTGGTGGTTTGCGGATTAGCCACACAGAGGAGGAGATAGCCAGAGGTCCCCTGAATGGAATCCGAAACCTCGAATCTCCCAGTTGCCACCAGCTTTTCTTTCATCTGCTCCAACCCCACGAACACCAGATGTCTCCTCATGACCGAGTTCTCGAGGAACGAGAGCAACCTGCCGGTTCCTCGGCTTGGTTCAACATCAAGAATCAGGAGGCGCCCTCCTTTCTTCAGCACTCTGGCAAACTCCCGGAGGGCCGAGTCAAGGTCGCTGAAGTGGTGCGCGGCCATGGTCGTGTACGCCTTGTCAAAGAAGGAGTCCTCGAACGGCATCTTCTCCGATCCGCCCACATAGCACTTCAGCTGAGGAATTGCTCTTCTCATGGACGCAACGCGTTTCTCGTCGGGTTCGAGTGTGTAGACTTCCGCTCCTGCTGCCTCTTCCAGCACCCGCTTCGCGACCTTTCCCTTCCCCGCGCCGACGTCTAGGATTCTGTCGCCCGGAACCGGTGAGAGCATCTTCATGAACAATTCCCAGTTCGACCCGGAATTCAGCCAAGACAAGGTTCCCTGTCCCCTACCCGCGAGTGCCTGACGAATTGGAACTCTTTTATGCGAAGTGGTCCGCGCGGCGACGTATGAAATTCGGGCTGCAGCATCCGAATTACACGTTCGACGGGGAGAACGGTAAGGTCTTCGACACGCTCAGCGCGAGAGCCCGCAGCGCCGAGGAGGGTGGTTTTGACAGCTTCTGGGTGATGGACCACTTCATCCAGATACCGATGGTCGGGACGACCGACCAGCCGATGCTCGAAGGGTGGAGCACGATCTCCTCGCTCATCGGAGTCACAAAGAAGATCCGGCTCGGGACGCTCGTGACTGGAAACATCTACCGGAATCCCGCCTTGCTCGCCAAGATGGGGGCCACGGTGGACGTGTTGAGCGGCGGAAGGCTCTTCATGGGGGTGGGCGCCGGATGGTTCGAGAAGGAAGCTGAGGCCTACGGCATTCCGCACTACGATGTCCCCGAGAGGCTCAGGAGGCTGGGGGAGGCCCTCCAGATCATAAGGGGGATGTGGTCCAGCGACGGGTTCTCTTTCGAAGGCAAGTACTACAGGGTGAGCGACGCCTTCTGCGTTCCGAAGCCCGTGCAGAAGCCGCATCCTCCGATTCTGATAGGGGGAGGCGGAGAGAAGGTGACTCTCAGGCTCGTCGCGAGGTACGGGGACGCGTGCAACCTGACGGGAGGCGCGGAGATGATCAGGCACAAGCTCGAAGTGTTGAGGGAGCACTGCAGGGCCGTCGGGAGAGACTATGACGAGATACTGAAGACCAAGCTGGGTCATCTCGTCATCGCGAGAGACGCGCAGGAAGCCAGGTCCATAGCGGAAGGGGAGGGTCACACCCCAGAGAGGCTGAGTGACTACGTCATCTACGGCACCCCGGATCGCGTGAAGCAGAGCATAGAGGAACTCGCAGCCGCGGGAGTCGAGTATCTCATTCTCAACATCCACGCAAGGAAGGAAGAAGCGATGCTTAGACTCTTTGCCGAAGAGGTCGTCGGCTCAATCTCCTGAGCGACAAACTGAACGCCCTGGCCAGGCGCAACGGAGGCCTAAGGGGAACCGACGAATCAGGGGGTCTCCGGCTTCGCGGCCGCCTTCTTTTTCTTCGAGCGCTTCTTGATGGGCGCTTCGACCTTCTCCACGACTTTCTTCTCCACCTTCTCTACCCCCTTCCCCGCCTTCTTTGCTTCCTTCTCTACCTCCTTCCCTGCTTTCTCTATCTCCTTCCCCGCCTTGCGGACCTCCTTTTCGACCGCCATCTCTATCTTCCGGACCTCGCCTTCGACCCTTTCTTCTGTCGTCTTCTTCGTTTGAGGAGACCATTTCTTGAGCGAGGCCACGTTGTCCTCGAGGGTGCTCCTCCTCCTGTCGTCGACGAGGAGACCCCACCTCCTGACCAGCCCAAAGTTCAATCCAGCCTGTGCGACCTCCCCCAGCGAGTATCCCCTTGCCTGCCTCTGCATCATGCGCCCGCTATGCCTCACTTCTACAATGGCGGTGGGAGGAGCACCAGTGGGCTTCGAAGCCTTCTCCTTCACGATGCGCTTCGATTCCGCTTCCTTCTTCCCACTGACCTTCTTCTTCCTGGAAGGCGCACTCAAGTCAGGTTCCTCCAGCTTCTGCCCGTTAAAATCGTTCCTACTCGGCCAGAAAGAGAGACAATCCGGTACGGCCGTTTTTCGTTGTCCTCCATCATCCAGTTGTGCTCTTTGTCATCCAACATTCAGCACTTATTAGGTGCGGCTCGAACGCAACGTCAGCTCATAGATTGGCATCCTACCACAAGCGAACCGAAGTGAAGGAAGAGACGAAGGGGCACAACCACTCGTTCAAGGAGAAGTGCGGCCCGCACTGCCCCCGGAACGAGCACTACAAGGGGCCGGTCCGGAAGTCGGGTTTTCCGTTCCGGAAGAAGCGGTAGTGCCTGTCAGAGGCATGTCAGACCGCGGCCTCTCGCAATTACACATTTGAGCCATTGGGATGAATGAATATCGTCGAGGGCATCGTCGGATCAAAGTCCTAACCTTGTCGGTATGTTTTCGAACGAACCCAAGTGAGGTTGTTAGTCCATTCAAACCAACAAAAGTCACAGGCCGGGTCCTGTCATCTGGTGCGCGCACCCGTATGCTAATCGAACGAACTGTCGTCTGCTAGCAGCCGTGCGGCCTCGCCAGACCAGCCTACCGTTAAATATCAACTCGACGCCCATCACGTGCCGTGCGCGCGACCCGGGCGCTGGGGCTGGGCTCTGCCGTCGTTGGGCTCGCTCTGCTGCTCTTCACCTTCGCGGAGGGATTCTCCGTCTTCCAGACCTACAGGAATGCTACACCGACCAGCGACCTCGCAGGGTCCATGGGAACGTTGCTCTTTGCCGCGATTCAGGCGCTCTTCTTGGGGATGATGGGCTGGGTGGGCTCCCTGCTGATGTTGAGAGGCCTAGACTTCGAAAAGGTCGAGAGAGGGGTGGGGGTCGTCACCTTCAAGGTAGACAAGGGGGTGGGAATCGTGACCCCGCAGCCCGAACCAGAAACCAAGGGCTCTTGAAGCGCGAACCTTCGATTCTGGCCAGCTCGCTCCGGTCCGTGGCGCTCGTCATCACCCTGGTGTCGATTGTCACTCTCTCCACGTTTGGATACTCGGCCTATGCTGACGTGTCGAATGTCATCAGCATCGTAGGCGGCGGCCTGCCGACCGCCTCAATCACCGCGGAGACGGTCGTCCAGGGCTCAGCCGCAACCGTCTACCTAAACGTGACCCTGGCGAACAAGGGTCTCTACCCAATTTCCCTCTCCCTGACGTGTCTCCCCCCAGGTGGGAGCAGGATAACCTGCAACTCTCCATCGATCATGTTCTTGCCCGGGCAATCCCGAACGTTACACTTCGTGATGACGGTTGAGAACTACTCGCAAATCATTGCAGGAAACATACACGTTGACGGGCAGGTGGTAGTCGCCCTGGAGCCCTTTGCCTCGATCACCGTGGCCGTCGACTTGGGAAATCTCGTGGCGCGGGGGGAAGGTTAGAGTTGTTCGAAGAGCGGCCAGTCACATGGAGGACACGAATCTCTCGCGCCATCACGGAATTTGTAATCAATCTGATTCTCTGGGTGATCATCCCCTCTTTCCTCTTGGGTCTCATTTCCGGGTCGCTGTCTTCGAGCCCTGTGCCGATTACGTATGCGTTCATCTACACCTTCGGCGCCATAATCATAGGGCTGCAGGTCTTGGGCGCCCTCACCGAAGGGATGGTGGTTTCAATCCCCTTGGTCACCGGCTCGCACGTCGCGGTGGCCTACTATATCTACGCGGCAGTGAACGGCGGAACGCTCGCGCTCACAGCGGCCGGGATGGGCCTGTCGCTGGACATTAGGCCGCTGCTCTACCTGATTATGCTCCCTTCACTCTTCAGCGCCGTCAGAGTGCCTCTGGCCTATCTCGCTGAGGAGCACGAGGCGGCGAGGCCTGCGACAGACTTCGCCTAGCAAGAGTTCCCACGGTCCTCTAAGTTCATGGAATCGAAATCTGCTTACGGTCACTGGTTTCGCGCCAAACTCAGGCAACTACTGACGATGGTCTATCCTGTCTCTGTAATCCGTTCGGGTTCTTTGCGGGCCCGATGGGGTTGGCGCCTATCTGGGTTCTTCCCTTACGTCGGCCTCACCCTGAGCAAAGAGGCGGCCGGCGGGGCCTCTTCATTTCACGTAGGCGCCCGACCTCTCCAGGGATGGATTACTTCGGCTTAGTGCCCGCTTCCACGTAGATAGAGTCGTACTTCTCCTTCTTCGGCACTATGCAGAGGAACTGCGCGTTCTCGCTACCAGCATTCTCGTACCAATGAACCGTGCCGGCTGGGATGTAAAGCGAATCCCCCTCCCGCACCTCGTAAACCCTGTCTCCGACACCCACCCTGTACCTTCCTTTCAGGACATACTGCTCGTGCTCGATGTCGGGATGGTAGTGCTTAGGAATGCTTCCACCGGGCTTGATGGTGAACTTGCGCATTTCGAAGTTGGGCGCTCCGTCGTGCCTGTCTACCAGCCACTCGATTTCGGCCCTAACGGCGTTTTCGACCTTCTGCGGAGTTACCTTTCCCGCTGGCTTTACTGACATCGTTGGGTGTTAGCGGGTCATGTCGGTTTTAAGAGTTCCACTCGAAACCTCTACGAGAGCACTCATGGTTCGGTGTCCTGACACGCTCGCAAAGAGTCTTTGAACTTGGCATCTTCCAAGTCCGGGGAACCCATTCGGCGGAAGAGGCTGGCACTCGGCCAGAATCAGATTAGCAAGGCCTCAATCGCGATGATGGCAGCGTTGCTTGCGTGTCAGGCAACAATGATTAACTCAGCCAGTTAGGACCAGAAGCTCTTCAGGCGGGAACGACGACTTGTCCATCCTAGGAAGCAAAGAACCGCACAGGGAATCGAAGGAAGACCGTCATATCGATTTGTTCGAGCGCGGCACATACGTGTTGGTCCTGCAGCTGGCCCGTCATAAAACGATGAGGATCGGTTCTCTCGGAAGGATTCGATTCGCGAGAGGATGCTACGCCTACGTCGGCTCTGCAAGGAGGGGCATGGGGTCCAGAGTCGCCAGACACCTCGCCCAAGAGAAGAAGAAGAGATGGCACATCGACTGGCTCACGAAACAGCCGGGGGTGGTTCCGATCGCCGTGGCCAGCACGAGGCTAACCGGGCTCGAGTGCAGACTTGCAGCAGTACTCTCGAGCAGAGCCGATGTGCGAGTGGACGGTTTCGGCTGCTCCGACTGCGAATGCGAGTCCCATCTCTTTTACTTCTCGAGCACCAATAGTCTCTTCTTGGCGCTCGGGAGTCTCAGGAGATACGGCGTTTCAGTACAAAGGGTCTAGGACGAACTCGCCGAGAAGTGCTCAGGCAATCATATGACCCATTCCTCTCTTTCGACGCTTCTCCTTCCAAAGCCAATCTTCGATGTTCCGTACTGAACGTCCCCATAGAGCGAGGCTTCTCCCTCGTCTCTGTAGACGGCGTCCACTATCCGTCCGAGCGAATCGCCCTTCATGATCCCGCTCCCACTGTCCCCCCCAACGACTATCAGATTGTTCTGTCTGAACACGAACGGCAGATTGTCCAGGGTGTTGTAGGAGTACAGCCCCGCCCACTTGGCTTTCACCTTCGCATTTCGGAACCCGGGGAAATATGCAGACAGAATCGGGTTGACGCTCCGCTCGTAGTACTCCTGTTCGCCTGTGCACCCGGCAAGGTCGCGGTCTGGCAGGTGGACGAAGGGTCTGTTCACCTCGTCCTCGCAGCCCATCCAGAAGTCGTTTTCTTCACTGACCGGTTTGAAGTGGACCCCCGCCTTCGGCAGAATCACCATGGGGAGAAGGTCCAGGGGGTTGAAGCCCTTCGTATGAAGCAGCTCCTCCAGTCCTTTGATCCCCTTCGCTGAAACGCTGAAGAGCTGCCTCTTCTTGGCGCTCACGTGACCGTCGATGCCTGCGGGTTCCAGCAGCTCGTTGCCCCATGCACCGCATGCCAGCACCACGGTGTCAGAGCTGATCGTTCCGCTGAAAGCGCCACTCGCCCGAATCCCCTCGATTCTGGAGTCCTGCCACACGAAAGGTTCGCCATCGATGCCCAGCCTGTTGGGTGGACCGACCAGCAGCCTGTCGGCATTCGTGTTGAAGCCGACGAGGCCTCCCATTCGTAGGAATTCGTGGGCATAGTATCTTACGAGCTTGTCTGGGTCCAGTCTTCCGCACTTCGGTCCAAACACCCCGCCTTCGATGCTCGGAAGAGCCATCAGCCGCGCTTCCTCGTTGGAATCAAACTCTGTCACCATGCTTGGTACTCGGCGCTCGAGCTCCTCTCTTGAGAGCCTGCGGATTTCGATTCCGTTCCTCTCCATCCCATCTAGGAATGCCTCGCTCGTCGACAGCTGCTCTTCGCTCATCAGCCAGAGATAGCCGATCTGCTGCAGTCCCAGGTCGACCTTCAGCTCGTCCTGCAGGTTCAGGTAGAAGTCAATCGTGCTGTTGGAAAGGACTTGGTTGTCAGTCGAGGAGAAGGTGTTCCTGAACATCGCGTTGCTCCTTCCCGTGTTTCCCTGGCCGGGGGCACCGAACCTGTCAATCAACAGGATCTGTTTGCCCGGGTTGTTCCTCTTCAGATGAAACGCTGATGCCACGCCCATTATGCCGGCCCCAACGATTACGACGTCGTACCGGCTGATCAACTATCTGGCCTCTTTCGGAGAGGATGAGTAGAAGCTTCGCATCGCAGCGTCCACACCGAGACGCCTGTTCACCTTAATGGGTCTTCTGGGAAGCAAGCGTTCCCGTTCGACTCTGCTCCACCGCACCCATGGCGGCCTCCCCATCCACAGAGAACTTAATACCAATCTGCATTCCAAACTGACCGTGTCAGAATCACTCGCCGGGCCATTCGTGGTCACCGTCACTCCACTCGACGGCAAACGAAATCAGGACGAGGATAGCTATCGCAATCTTATCGAGTACTACTCCAGGGCCGGGGTCAAGGGCCTGACCATCCTAGGAGAGTCTGCCGAACGGGATCTGTTGTCCGAAGCGGAAAGACAGAGAATCCTAACGATGACCTTCGAGTCAATAGGCGGCAAGCTGCCGATAGTCGTGGGTACCGGAAACGAGGACCCTCAACTGACAGGTCAGTCAAGCATTTCTGCCCAAGACCTGGGCGCCGCGGCAGTCATGATTCCCCCACCTAGACGTCTGAAGACTGGGCCCGGAGTCCTGAACGAAGATGCAATATTCGATTACTTCTCGTCCGTCGGGGACGCAATCGAGATTCCAATTGTCATACAGGACTTCCCTCAGACCGATCGTCCGAAGATGTCACCTGCGCTGATAGGCCGATTGAACCGAGAGATATCGAACGCGAAGTATCTGAAACTTGAGGACCCGCCTACGCCTCTGAAGCTGACCAGGATACACGAGATCGCAGGCGACAGACTGAAGATCTTCAGCGCGCTCTACGGAAGAGACTCCTTCTGGGATCTTGTGCACGGCGCGGTGGGCATAATGACCTCGTCTCCGACTCCTGAATATCTGGTCGCGATGCATGACGCGTACGTCTCTGGTGACCGAAGCAAGGCATTCGACATCTATCTCAACACGCTGCCCCTGATCTATTACTGCAGCGAGCTGGGCTTGGCCGTAAGGAAAGAGATTCTGGTAAAGAGAGGCGTGATTCGAACCAGCAACATGAAGCTCCCAGAGAAGGAGCTGGCTGACAGTCAGAAGAAGGAATTGGCAGACGTTCTGGACTGGGTGGAAAGGGCGGTCCTGTCGTCCTCCGGCGTCGCTCCTCTCAACTCCCTGAGAGTTCCCTGAGGGTTGGCTTCTTACTAGAGGGTGACTTCCCTGCCGATGCCCAGCCTTCTTGCCCTCTCGTACACTTCGTGGGCCAGCGCCAGGTCTTCTATGGCAACACCGACGGACTTGAAGAGCGTTATCTCTTCCGCGTCGCTCCGTCCTTCCTTGGCACCGATGACCAGCTCGCCCAGCTCGGCGGAGATTCCTGTCTCTTTCAGTTCTCCGCTCTTGATCATGCCAATGATGTCGCCAGCCTCAGCCAGGACTTGCTCTTTGAAGTCCACGAAGATCTTTGCGCGCTTCATGAGGCCTGGGTCAATCTCGCTCTTCGTAGGAGCATTCGCTCCCATTGCGTTGATGTGAGTGCCAGCGTGCACCCATTGGCTCATCAAGAACGGCTTGTCAGAAGTCGTAGCGGTAATCACGATGTCTGCCGACGCGGGCTCTGAAGCGTCGCCGGTCGTCGTTATGTCGATTCCGAGTTTCGTGGACATCTGCTTGCTAAAGGCTTCGAGTCTTTCCGTGGAGATATCGTACACCTTCACCTTCCTTATCGAGCGTACACTCGCGACCCCTTCCAGCTGTGTCCGAGCCTGCACCCCCGCGCCATAGAGCCCGAGCGTCTGGGAGTCCTCTCTGGCTAGGTACCTGGTGGCGACCCCACTGGCCGCTCCGGTCCGGAGTCGTGTGATGGTGTCGGCGGCCATGATGGACAGCAGACTCCCGTCGTCGGGGTCGAAGAGCACCATGAGGAAGTACGTTGAGCCGGGCCGTCTCGAGCCAGGTTGGCCGGAGATCGTCTTGAACCCCACGGCGCGCTTGCCGAGCAACGCGGCTGGCATAATGCGTAATCCGCCCTTCATCCCTTCTACTGCCAGGTGCAGCCTCTTGGGCATTAGGGTCTCTCCTTTCGCGTGCTTGCGGAAGGCGTCTTCGATAATCGAGATCGAGGCCTTCATATCCACGGCCGTCTCTACAGCCTGGTCATCCAGAAGAAGTACCAATCAGGTCAGGCTACCTTTCGCGAAGCACTCCAAAAGCCTTCATGAAACCATTCCTGACACAATTGTTTTGAGCCATGCTCGTAGACAGCCGTGAGCCGGATTAGAGGCCTAACCTTGCCGACAAATCCCGAACAAACCTGATTGGCGTCGTGATTCTCGAGAGATAGATGCCCAGGAACATGATGCCTATGCCGCCAAGGGTCGCCGCGCCTGGTATCACGCCAGTCTGAATCGTTTCGATGAGCGTCGTCATGGCCGGCACCGCGAAGGCTATCGTCGTGACCTTTCCGACCTTCTCCCTCCGGAGCATGCCACTCCAGAGGAGGAACGAGGCGAAGCCGCTGAATATGGAGATGTAGCCCAGATCCAGGAGGAACTCCGGGGTGACGTTCACGGCAAAGGTGATGGGTGAGAATACGGCGAACAGGGTGCCGGCGATGAGCAGCTGCGTCCCGACGGTAGCCGCCGCGTCCTGGCCCCTGGTCTTCCTGTAGTACACGGTGTAGCAGGCCCAGAAGACGGCGTTGCCTATCGTCAGGAGGGCGCCTAACAACGTCGCGCCGCTTCCTGCCAGAGTCAGACTGTAGACCGTCACGCCCACGAAACCCAAGAGGGTGCCTGCCCAGCCCAGCCGCGACGGCCGCTCATTCAGGACCATGTATGTAATGGGGATGGCAAATAGGGGCATCGTGAAGCTCAGGACGGCGGACTGCGCCGGCGAGACGCGCTGTAGCCCGTAGATCCACAGCAGGGTGCTCATAGCCGTGAAGAGCGACAGCAGGGCCGTGTCTCTATTGAGCCGGGGCCTGAAGCTGCGGGCGAAGAGGAAGGTAGCGAGGGCGCCGATAAGATAACGTCCCGCCATGAATGTCAGAGGGTCGGCATACCGCAGGCCGTCCTTGGCGAACGGGTACTGGAGGGAGGCGATAATCACGTAGGGTATCGCATAGGCATACAGACCCCTGCTCCTGGCCATCCGGTCATTGATGCGATTTCAACTCTTCATAAGCTGCAGGGGTTGCGGGGTATTTCGATGGGAACCCTCGCGACACATTCGGTTCGCAGTGAGCGTCGCGTATCCCGACAGGAGGAAGCAGCGGGGCCACCAGCAAGATTGCTCGGGGGGCAGACGTCCTTAGCCTCAGGAGCCCAATTCGGACTCTGAAGACGATTGATGGGGTTGAAGTTTTCTCAGAACCAATCACGTTGCCCTTCTCATGAGAGCCTCAAACTCCTCCTGATCGCGCAGCCAGTCGGGCTTGCTCGCTTCGCTGATCCTCGTAAGTGTCTCGACAGGCAGGGAGTGGTCAAGGACGCCGATGTTCTCCTCAAGCTGCTCCAATTTAGAGGCGCCAACTATGGGTGAGGTTATAGCGGGGTTTGCCATCAACCAGGCCAAACTGATCTGGCTCAAGGACATCCCAGTCTCCGAGCTGACCTCTTCCAGGACCTGCAGTATTGCTTGGTTGCGCGGGTTCAGATACCTGCTGACCATCACAGGACGGAGTTGGCCTCGGCTGCCTTCGGGGGCCGGCTTACCCAGGTGGTACTTGCCAGTGAGAATGCCGCCGGCGAGAGGGCTGTAGGGTATGACGCCGATTCCTTCCTCAACGCAGAGTGGAAGAAGTTCTCGTTCGATGTCTCTGTCAACTACGTTGTAGCGAGGTTGGACAGTCGCGAACGCCTCCACTCCTTGCACCTCGCTGATTCGAAGCGCCTTCTCCAGCTGCCATGCCGGGAAGTTCGAACAGCCGATGTAGCGGACCTTCCCGCTTCTGACGAGGTCGCTGAGCGTGGCCATGGTCTCCTTCAAGGGCGTCGCGGGATCAACCCTGTGCACCTGATAGAGGTCGATGTAGTCGGTTCCCAGCCTCTTGAGGCTAGTCTCGAGATTTCGCATGATGTGCTTTCGGCTCAGACCCTCACCGTTCGGGTCTGGGCCTGTCCTTCCTCTTACCTTGGTCGCGAGGACGATGTCGTCTCTCATCCCTCTGATGGCGTTCCCAACGATCTCCTCGGAGCGCCCTTTCGCGTACACGTCGGCGGTATCGATGAAATTGATGCCCAGATCGACCGCTCGATTGATTATCTTGACTGCCGTCGTTTCGTCAACCTGCTGGCCGAAGATCATCGTGCCGAGGCAGAGCTCGGAGACCTTCGTCCCTGTCTTCCCTAAATTCTTGTACCGCATTGCTCAACGACTCATCTTCCTCGAACTCGACCGTTCATATTAATCCTATCATTCTCGGGTTGTGATGTCTCCGATTGGTTCTCCGTGAACCCAGACCCGAACTCGAATCAACACCATGACCTCATCATTAAATAAACGACGGCCGCCACGAACACGAATTGACTTCCGCCCGGGACTCGCACATCTCGAAGCCTGCGCCAAAGCGACTGCCTGCTCCGAACCTAGTCGGCGGAATGTCTGTCGAAGAAGCAATAGCGAACAGGAGGTCGGTCAGGGAGTACGCGCCTGATCCAATCACCATGGCAGAGCTGTCCCAACTGCTCTGGGCAGCGCAGGGGCTGACAGACGCACGGAACAGACGCAGGGCCTCCCCCTCGGCGGGCGCTCTCTACCCGCTGGAGTTCTACGTCGTCGTGAGGGAGAGAGGCGTTGTAGGCCTGCCCGCCGGCGTGTACCACTACTCGCCTGAGGATGAGAGGATAACCGCGGTGAAGGACGGGGACAGGTCAAGTGAACTGAGGGCAGTTGCCCTTGACCAGGAGGTGGTCGGCATGGCCGCTGTCAACATCGTGACCACCGCCGCCGTGCAGAGGACGAGGTCGAAGTACGGGGAGAGGGCGCTCCAGTACATCTACCAGGAGTCTGGACACGCAGCCGAGAATGTCTTCCTGCAGGCCGTCTCGCTTGGACTTGGCACCGTCGTCGTCGGCGCTTTCTACGAAGAGGAGGTTCGTTCTGTCATAGGAGCCAGACCGGAGGAGAGGCCCGTCTACATTCAGACGGTGGGAGTGCCTCTGCGCCGACGGACAAGGCCCAAGCTCAGGAATAAGGCGCTCAGTCGCGGACCCGACCGGCGCCGATAGCTGTCGAACCTTCAGGTTCGGTCATCTCTCTCCACTAAACCGACACGCCTCGGTAGTCGCGTAAATACGGGCGAGGCTCCTCTCGGACGGAATGGACCCCCCGAACTATAGGTCCAACGGGAGAGCGGGCGCCCCCAAGTCGTGCGACATCTGCGACAGCTACAGGACCGGAATGAACAGGCTCGCGACGTGCGCCAGGTACGAAGTCCTCGTACTACTGACGTCGGTCTGCGACAGCTTCGAGCTGAGGGTCGGCCATGACACCCCCTTGCTAACTCCAGAGGAAGAGAAGCGCCTGTGCGGCCCCTGGATGAGGCTCAGTCCCATCAACAAGTGATTCCTTCGGGTGTTCCGCGACGGATGATGCCTAACTCAGCTCTTCGTTCTTCTCGGCGCGTCTCTCGGTCCATTGGTGACCGCAACGCCCGCACTTGAGTGAATTCTCGAACTCTCTTGTCTCAGTGCTGAACGCTCCTTTTCCTTGAAGACCCGTCGGCGGCGAGTGGATGGTATATCGCCCCATCTTTAGGATAGCACCATTTATGGGGGTCGGATAACCGAATGTCGATACCCCTTCGTCACGGCCGACTGGTTCCGTTGTCCTATCGTCGCTTAGGATTCTTTCATTCACGAGCCCGACATGGAACCTGTGCCCACACGAAGGACACGAGCGAAGGAGTGTCCCAAGCTTGGGCATACGAAGTTATTCGACCAAGGCACTCTTGAGCGGTTCCGTTCGCTTGTCCCGTGCTTACTTCGGTTCTCGCCCACCATGCTGGGTCGGATTCCCACCCCCACACTCGCTGCCAGTCAGTTCGCGAGCTTCGCTAGCCGGATCGGAAGACTCCATCGGAGACTGCTGATTGCCGCTGGTCAGCCTACATCCTGGCCTTGTCTTCCAAAGCCATGAGATGCCCGCCGAAGCCGATTGCCCACAGGAGAGCAGGGTAGACGATCATCCTCTCCATTCCGCCTGGCCCCAGGCCCAAGTAGATGTCAGGGACGTAGAGGATTAGTGCGACGAGCGTTATCACGCCGAGAATAACCGAGAAGTATGCCATGGGTTTCTTCTGGAACCTGTAGGTCGCGATTGCTGATAGCCCCGCAAAGAGGAAGACGATGAGGGAGAAGACAACGTGCCAAACTCCCGTCGTCTCGGGCGCCAACCCAACTCCCAGCGCACCGATGCCTGTCATGGCGACGAGCACGGAGGCAGGCGTCCACTTGAAGGCCCGGTGCAGGAAATATGCGCCAAGGAGTATGAGGAGGCCCATGAGCGCGATGGACGAGTCGAAAAGCAGCGCTGACGGTGGAATGTAGCAGGCGCCGCTGCTCGGGCAGAACGCGCCGAGGTCGCTCACGTAGTTTGTGGAGACGCTGTAAGCGTAGCCGTGTATGTAGTCATAGGGGGGCGTGCCATTGGCAGAATAGACTATTTCTGAGACTATTAGGAAGACTCCGAACTGAACGGCTCCAACGAAGATAGCAACGCCAGATTTCGCGGCGTTTGATAGAGCCATCACTTTTCGTTGTGTGCGTTTACGCTAAAAACCTGAGCCACGCCTGCACGCTCTGCGCGTGCCGCACCAAGTTGAAACACGGGTCCGCATTGGAGACACGGAACCCAGGGCAAACGACGCGACGATACGCTTAAGGAACATCTCGCCTTCCTATCTAACGAGGGGTTTGCAAAAAGAGCGCCCGTGGACGAGGCTCCAGGTCCAGGAAATGGTGCGTGCAGGCGTCGTGGAGGCTCCCCCCGAGAAGAAACCGCTCTACGCCGTTGTCACAGAGTCCGCGAAGAAGTATCCAAAGAACATCGGCATCCACTATCAGGGTAGGAACTTCACGTACTCGGAGTTGGATGACCTCTCTTCGAGGTTCGCGTCCGCGCTCGTCTCTCTTGGAGTGAAGCGCGGAGACAGGGTGGCAATCTTCCTACCCAACACGCCCCAGTTCGTCTTCGCATTCTTCGGGATCTTGAAAGCGGGGGCCGTCGTGGTGAACAACAATCCGCTCTACAAGGAGAGGGAGCTCGAGCACCAGATCAACGATTCCGGCGCGGAGGTCATTGTCGCACCGAATGACGTCGTCAAGAAGAACGACCTGTATGGGAGCCTGGAACGCTGCAGGGAGAGAACCTGTCTGCGGCACGTCATCACGACCAGCGTCACCGACTACCTTCCGGGCCTGAAGCGCAGCCTCTCCGGGCTGGCCGGCATAAGGAAGGTGAGTCGAGCAAACACCCTGGACTTCGTGGCGCTGCTCAGGTCGAACACCCCCCTGGCGACGTTCGCCGACGTCGACCCGCTGGAGGACGTCGCCGTACTTCAATACACCGGAGGAACCACTGGGGTCTCCAAGGGCGCAATGCTGACCCACTACAACCTCTACTCGAACGCGGTCCGCACTGCCAACTATCTACCGCTGACCGCCAAGGATGTGTCACTGGCGGTGCTACCTCTCTTCCACATCTATGGGCTCACCACGGCCATGACCGCTCCCTTCTTCGCGTCCTCGCAAACGGTCCTCCTTCCCAGCTTCCACGTCGCCGAAGTGATGAAGACCATCCAGCACAGGAAGGTCACAGCCTTCTGCGGCGTGCCAAGCATGTACATCGCCATCATCAACAACCCCAAGGTCAAGGACTTCAATCTCAAATCCGTGAGAGTGTGCGTGTCAGGGGGTTCAGCTCTCCCCGTAGAAGTGCGTAGGTTGTTCATCGCGCTGACAGGGGGAAACCTAGTCGAAGGCTATGGCTTGTCCGAGACAAGCCCGATAACCCACTGCAATCCGCTGACGGAGGACGGCGTCAAGGACGGCTCGATGGGAATCCCATACCCTGAGACCGATGCCATGATCGTGGCCCTTGACGACCCCTACAAGGTCCTTCCCACAGGTTCTGTGGGGGAGCTCGCGGTGAAAGGCCCTCAGGTGATGAAGGGTTACTGGAAGAACGAGGCAGAGACCGCCGAGGTCGTCCACGACGGGTGGTTCCTGACGGGAGACATAGCGAAGATGGACGACGACGGCTACTTCTTCATAGTTGACCGAAAGAAGGACATGGTGGACGTTGGAGGGTTCAAGGTGTACCCTAGGGACGTGGAGGAGGTCCTCTTCGAGCATCCGGGCATCAAAGAGGCCGCGGTCATCGGCATCCCGGACAAGTTTAGCGGCGAGGCCGTCAAGGCGTTCGTGGTCAGGAAGGATGAAGCCGGCTCTCTGACGGAGAAAGACGTCATGGACTTCTGCGCTGCCAGGCTGGTCAAGTACAAGGTGCCGAAGCAGGTGGAGTTCATCCCGGAGCTCCCGAAGACCATGGTCGGCAAGGTCCTTCGCAGAAAGCTCAAGGAGACTGCCGCTCAACAATTCTAGGGACGAGACCACCGGCGCCGCGTTCCGGAGCCGCTCACAGGAATCCGGCTTTGGAATCGAAGAGCTGCTCGGACAGCCGCTCCATGTCTTTCGTGCCCCCGCCGAAGAGGATGGAGAGCGCCGTCGCGTCTCTGTAGAACTTCTCTACGCCAAAATCCTCGAAGTATCCATACCCGCCATGGACCTGAAGCGCTTGATTCGTCGCATTCCTGGCCAGAGCCGCGGCCCTTACCTTCGCCATCGTCTTCCAGGCAGCGGCGTGGTGCTCTCCGTAGGCGAAGTCTCGAATCATCTCCTCCTCCGCCCTGAGAAGCGAAAGACCGAACGCCACGGGCTGATAGTCCTTGAGCGGGTGCTCGAAGGTTGTCCTGGCCTTTGAGTACTCCACGGCCTTGGCGAGCGCCCCGGCTGCAATGCCGAGGGAGACGGCCGCCACTTCGAGGTCCATGTCGTTGACGGCAGCTTCGATCAGCCTTGGGCCGTTCTCCGAAAGCTTCTCGAAATCCGTCGAGTCGATGGCGAGCGAGGAGAAGCCCAATCCTCGGAGTCCCAGGCGCGGATACTCCTCTGCGGGCCTGAAGCCGGCCCTGACCAGCAGGAGGCTTTTCTGGGGGTCATTCGCCGCGACGATGATCGCGTCGGCGCCCGCGTTTAGCACGTAGTCCACCCTGCCTCGCGCGCGGCCGCCCTCGATCAACACGCCCGATGTTCCGCCGTGCCCCTCCAGGAGGCCGCAATGGTCGACTGCGACGTTCGTCTTTGCCGACGCCACGTCTCGGAGTATCTCCCTGCTCTTCTCGGATGCCATGACGAGAGGAAGGAAAAGCGAATTCGTGATGAGTACCCTTACGGCGGTCGATGGCGAGCACCGCGCCAGCTCTTCGAGCACAATCATGTACCCCCTCTCATCCAGGCCAGTGCCGCCATACTCGGTCGGGATTCTCGCTCCCACGAACCCCTGTGTGGCCATGCTCCTCGCCGTCTCGGGGCTCAACCCTTCCTGCTCTATCTTGACCGCGATGCCGTCTATGTTCTTCTGGGCAAAGTCCCTGACGTTGCTCCGAAGCAGCTGGTACTCGTCGGCCATCAAGTCGGGCCACCACTCTTTTCGGCCTTCGCCTTCGTCCTTTCTCTCCCGATCGTCCTTGCGATGATCAGCTTTTCCACCTCGCTGGTCCCCTCCCAGATCTCCATGATCTTCGCGTCTCTGAACGACCTCTCGAGGTCTCCCGCCAGGCCTTCGACGCCGGTCAGCTCCAGCGCCTTCTCGGTGACATGGACGGCGGTCTCGGCGGCGTAGGCCTTCGCCATGCTGGTCAGCTTTGGGTCAGGGTTGAACTTGAAGAGGCGCGAAGCCGCTTCGTAGGTCAGCAGGCGCGCCGCCTCAATCCTCGTGGCCATCTCCCCCAGGGTCATGAGGACATGCTCCTTCTCAGTCTCGATGCTTCCGGTCCCCTTCCTTTCGATGAGCTCGAGGGTCCGGTCCAGAGCACCCTGGGCTATGCCCACGGCCTGTACGGCGACGTAGATTCGGCTGATGTTGAAGAATGTCATGATGTAGTAGAAGCCCTTGCCCTCCTCTCCCAGCAGATTCTTCGCCGGGACTTGCACATTGTCGAAGACTATCTCGGCGGTGTTCGTCGCGCGCACCCCCAGCTTGCCGCTCAGCTTGTTCCTTGAGATCCCCTTCGAATGCATGTCGACGATGAACACGCTCAGACCGTGGTGCCTCTTCCCGTCTGGTTGCGCTGTGCGCGCGAGAACCACCAAGAAGTCGGCGAGCTGGCCGTTCGTGATGAACATCTTCGACCCGTTCACGATGTACCCGTCACCGGACTTCGCCGCCGTGGTCTTGATCCCCGCGACATCGCTCCCCGCCGACGCTTCGGTGACCGCGAGGCCCATAATCGTCTGTCCGCTGTTCAAGGGCGTAAGGTATTCCTGTCTTTGCTCTTCCGTGCCGAAGAGCATGATCAGCTCCATTCCGAAGAGCGTGGCGATGGAGGCTATCCCCGTTCCGGCATCGATCCGGCAGAACTCTTCCATCGTGACAAGGATCTTCCAGGGGTCGGAGTAGTCGAGGATTCCGCTCGCGAAGGCCTTCTTCCTCAGGTCGTCCGGGTACTCTTCGCCTAGGTCGTGTTTTCGCACCAACTCGGGGGTCATCTCCCTGACCGCGAATTCCCGAGCCTTCTTCCGAGCGTCCCTTAGCGTCTCTGGCAGCTCGAACTCCATCTCTATCCGCGTCTTTCCACTTCGGCCCTCTTACTTAGTGCTTGCTCCCTCTTCTCTCTCACGGATGAACGTCTTGTGACTTTGGTTCGGTCAGGCCCTCTGCAACAGCGTCGAGAAACCTTGCCCACCCCCGACGCAGAGTGTGGCCACTCCGTACTCCTTTCCTGACTGCTGCAACTGCCTGGCCAGAGTCCCGAGCACGCGGGCTCCCGACGCGCCGAGAGGATGCCCTATGGCTATTGCGCCTCCGTGGATGTTCACACGGTTCGGGTCGAGTCGCAGCTCCTTGATTGCGTACAGAGGCACCACGGCGAAGGCCTCGTTGATTTCCCACAGGTCTACCTTATCGACGCCCAGGTCTGCGTTCGCGAGGGCCTTTCTGGAGGCCGGAACCGGGCCCTTGCCCATCACGCTCGGGTCGACGCCCGCCCAGCCGAAAGAGCGAACCTTCGCCAGCGGCTTCAGGCCGGACTCCCTGACCTTGTCGCCTGACATGAGGAGCACCATCGAAGCTCCCGCGCTCAGGGAAGACGAGTTGCCGGCCGTGTGGACTCCTCCCTCCTTGAACGCTGGCGGAAGCTTCCGCAGCTGCTCGATGCTGGTCTCTTTTCTTATGCTCAGGTCCCCATCGATGACCCTCTCTTGGCCGCCTACCTCGACCTTCATCTCCATCAGTTCCCCCTTGAACCAGCCTTCATCCAGGGACTTGGACGCCTTCGCGTGGGACCCCACGGCGAAGAGGTCCAGCTCCTCTCTGGTGATTTCGCTCTCCTCTGCGAGCTTCTCCGCGGTCAGACCCATGACGTACCCCGTACCCATCTGATATCTTGCATATTCGGGACCAGCGAGCAGCTTCATGCTTGGAGTTACACATGGATTGTTGCTCATCGGGACGTGGGTCATGTGCTCCATGCCCCCCGCGAGAACAATCTCCGAGTTGCCCGTCATGATTTCCATGGCACCCAGTGCCGCGCCGTTCATCGATGAGGCGCAGGCTCTGTCCATAGCCACACCCGGAACCGTGACCGGCAGCCCCGCCAGGAGCACCGGGTGCCTCCCGCCGTAGAGCCAGTTCTCGCCGACCTGGAAGGCGCACCCCGTGATGACGTCGCCGATCTCCTCCGGGTTCACCGCGTCTCTCTCGATGAGCTTCCTGATGAGGAGTCCCAGGGCCTGGTCCATCCGCACCGAGTTGTAGACGTCCTTCTCGGGCTCGCTGGGTTTGGACCTCGAGAAAGGAGTCCTCAGGTAGTCTACCACGTAGACCTCGCGCAGGGCGCCAGCCTGGCCTTTCATCTACTTCCCCTTGTACTCCGGTTTCCTCTTTCCCAAGAAGGCCGAGATGCCTTCCTTCAGGTCTTCAGTCCCAAACAAGACTCCGTAGGACAGTGCCTCCATCTCCAGGCCTGCGTCGGACGGCGCCTCTGTCCCCTTATTGAGCAACCTCTTCGCCAGCATAACGGCGACGGGAGCGAGGGCAGATGCGAGCTCTCTGCCATACTGAAGTGCATACTCGTCTGGGTCGCCGGGGGGGATGAGCCTGTTCACCAGCCCGAGCTCGTAGGCCTGTTTTCCGCTTATTCTCTCTCCGGTCAGGACCAGAGCTGACGCCCGGGAGAGCCCGATCAGCCTTGTCATCTTCTGGGTCCCAGACCAGCCCGGCACGAGCCCCAGGGTCACCTCCGGGAGACCCAGCTTGGCGTCCTCCGTCGCCAGCCTGAGGTCGCACGACATCGCCAGTTCGAGACCGCCTCCCAGCGCGTATCCCTTTACGACGGCAATCGTCAGCTTGGGGAATTCGGAGATCCTCTTGAAGATCCTCTCGCCCTTCCTCGAGAACTCGACGAACGCGGCAGAGCTGTTGAAGAATTGGGATAGGTCGGCGCCCGCCGAGAACACGCCTCCGGTCCCGGTCAGGACTACCACAGAGACTTCGTTGTCGTTCCAGAGCTCAGAAAGGATCCGGTCGAGACCGTCCAGGACCTCGGCGTTGATGGTGTTCTGCTTCGGTCGGTTGATTACTACCCTGGCCACCCTGCCGCCCAGCTTCTCCACGAATATGGGCCCGGCCGCGCCCCGCTCCTTCTCCGGCTTGGCTCCTGGCTGACCCACGGGCTCGGCCCCGGCGCCAGGCTTGCTCTCAATGACCTCCAGCATCTTCCCCTCGAGTATGGACTTGGCTGGGGCGAAGATTTCGCAATTGAACCTTGTCGCGAGTTCTTCAAGCTTAGACCTCACTTCGGAGTTGCTCAATCCCTTTGCAACTGAGATGGGACCGAACGGCCTCCCCATTCCGAGACAGACTCCCTTCTCTATGTCCTCGGGGCGGGCAACTCCTTCTTCGATCAGCTTTATCGCCTCGTTAATCTCTATGCTGAAGATGTCGAGGACCGAGACCTTGTCGGTCGGGGGAGCCTTCGGGATGCTCGCCTTCCCGGTCGACCAGTCGTAGAAACCCTTCCCGGTCTTCTTGCCGAGTCGGTTCGCTTCCACCATTCTCGCGAAGGTCAGCCCCTTGCCGTATTCGGGTGAAAGAGTCTTCGAGAAGTAGGAGAGAGAAGCCCCAGCGATATCGACGCCGACGAAGTCCAGAAGTTCGTAAGGCCCCATCGGGAGCCCCTGGCTCTTGGCATAGCTGTCGACCTGCTCGGGAGTGGCGATCCCCTTGTCGAGCACCAGGCAAAAGAAGAGAGTCTCGGCCGCGTTTATCCTGTCCACTATGAAACCCGGACTGTCCTTCAGAACCTTGATTGGCGTCCTTCCGAGCTTGGCGCAGACCGAGGTCACGGCGTCAAGGACGGCGGGGTCCGTCTTGGCCCCCGGGACGACCTCGACGAGCTTCATCACCACGGGGGGGTTGAAGAAGTGCATTCCGACAACCCTTTCGGGCCCCGGGGCCCCCTCAGCCAACTCTGAGATTCTTATGTTCGAAGTGTTCGAGGCAAGAATAGCTCCGCTCGGTGCCGCCTGACCTGCCTCCTTCAACACGGATTTCTTCAACTCCGGGATCTCAGGCACGGCTTCCAGCACAAGGTCGGCCCGCGACACGGCCTTTGCCATGTCTCCCCCAAATGCGATTCTTGAGTAGGCCGCGTCTGATTGGGCCTTCGTGAGCTTCCCCCTTTCGACGAACTTCTCAAGGCTCTGCGCAATCTTACCCTTGGCTTTCTCAAGGGCTTCTGGAAACTTGTCCATCAGGGCCACCTCGTACCCGTTCATCGCGAAGAGCTCGGCGATGCCGTGGCCCATGTCCCCGGCTCCGATTACGGCTACTCTTTTGATCTCCAAGGTCACGCAGTCCAAGTCCGTCAAGCTCGATTTATCCCTTTGCGAGACACGAGAGTACTGCGTCGAGAGTCGTGGGTCAGCTGAGGAGATCCGCGCCGGGCGCACGCGCGAAGACGGCAGGAGGTTACTGTCAAGTCAAGATGACCACAGCGTTTTAGGTACCACGAGTGCGCTGACCATCTGATTCTCTTCTAGCGCATAAGTTCTTCGATGAGGGCCTGGTTGACCGGCGTCGTATCAACCAGCTTTGGTTGGTCTTCCTCTCGTCGTCTTCAGCGCACTTCAGCGCACTTCAGTGTGAAGGGTGCCTGAAGGACGTGGCTGTCGGCCCTGGGCTCTCCTGCAACCACATCTTTCCCTGCGAGCTCGCACTACGGACCCTGCGTCACCAGACTTTGGTGACATCTTTCAGCGATTCGATGTCAATCTGGGAAGGATATTGGAAATCCGATATATGCCTCACGAAGCTTGATGATCCTGAAGAAAAGTGACGACAAGAATCGCCAAGACAGCGACAATCGGAGCCGTAGCCGTAGCGCTCGCGGTGGCACTCCTGGCCTACTCAGCCGTGGCGTCGCCGACCTCGGCGCAGACAGCTACGTCTTCTTCGACATCGACAACCACATCCCAAACAACGACAAAGACTGGCAACTCCAACAACCAATCAATCTGGTGTGCAGGCCATCGTCCAGACAACGGAGAACCATTCCGATGGGGTGGAGCACCCGCGGGAGAACCAATGCAACAGGGCGGCTGGTTCAGCCAACAGCAAATCCAGGTCAACCTTACAGTCGGACAGACCATCACAGTGACCAGCACGTCGGGCGAATACAATACCATGAGCAGCTCCAGCACCAACGGCACAGCCTCTGGCACCCTGACCTTCACGGTCACGGGGAAGCTCTCGCAGGGGTACACTCTATCACTCACCAGCGGTAGCCTGACCATTGCTGGTACAACATACACGATATCGTCCGGATCAGCCCAGATGGACCTGACCGGCGCGATGATATCGGGGCAAGGGACGACGAGCCCGACCGGACAGTTCATCGTGCGCGCTGTGGCGCACGGAACGTTCGTCGGCTCTAGCGCGTCGGTGTCACTGGACTTCACGAACGGAACGACCGAGTACCAAGTCATCCTGAACGGAGGCGTCTAGGGATAGACGGGACTCGGTCTTCCCTTTTTTCCTCTCATCCGAATTGCCTGATCGATGCTTCAGACTGCTTCAGGCGCCGGCGAGAACTCCTTCTCCTCCCACATGTCGAAGGCGGTCGCCGAAGAGGACGCCTGAGTGATTATTGCGAGGGCCGCGGCTGCGTGTAGGAAGTTGATGAAATCGACAAGGATTCCACCGACGTTCGCGCTCACGGCGCCATAGAGGGCGACTCCAAGGAACCCCTCGAAGACGGCGAAGCCGAGGGTCGCCTTGGTGATCCTCTTTATTCTACCGGGGCAGGAGGTCGCCCTGACTCGCGTGAAGATGAGGTACGCCAGCACCAGGACTATCACCCCGACAACGAGGTGGAGGTCGTAGGTGGGAAAGGTCCCGATGACCGGGAACAACACGATTAGAATCTGTATGAACGCGACCCAGATGATTGCGTACATCATGGCCCAGGTCTTCAATCTGTGGAAAGCAGCCTCTGAAGGCGGGTCGCTGGCGTTTTCTATTTAATGATTGACAGCCTGATGTCTGAGCTAATCGCGAAGAAGTAAGGCCAGTCACGGAACACTGAAGAAATCAGCAAAGGTCTTTGCCAAGAGAATGGGGTTGGACTGGGCCTCTTCTCCAAGCTTCCTGAAGCGCACATCGCCGTAGTCGTGGCCCGGGTAGATGATCGTCGAGGGCGGTAGTTTGAGGATCACGTCGTGCAGGCTCCTGAACATCTCCTCCATCGAACCTCCAGGGAGGTCGGTCCTGCCGCAGTTGCCGATGAAAAGGGTGTCTCCGGTGAAGAGGTTCTCGCCATCGTAGAGGCAGATGCTGTCCTCGGTGTGTCCCGGCGTGTAGATGACCTTGACTTTGCTCTGTCCGACCATCAGGACGTCGCCTCCTTTCACTGACACGTCATGGTCTATGGGCGAGCGCTCGTGCGCTACCACCTTCGCCCCGAGCTTCCCTGCCAACTCTCTCAGGGTCGAGGTGTGGTCGAAGTGATTGTGGGTGCCAACGGCGAACTTGACCTTCACGCCTACCTCCCTGACCGCGTTGACGATGGGTCCTGTCTCCCACCCAGAATCAATCGCCAGCGCTTCGCCGCCGGGCCTGTCAGCGAGCAGGTACACGAAGTTCTGCATGGCGCCCACTCCTATCTGTCTAACGATCATCGCGGAGGTGCGATGCCGCCCCGCTAGGTAGGTGTTGCGTTCCCTCGATCTTGCCGGCAGCAAATGATGCAAGGGGAGAGGTCACCAGGGGCATCCTGCGCGCACTCACACTCAGCAGTGCGCACCCTACGTTCTTCGTGCTTCGATGATTATCGAGTGCGGGATGAGCATGTGTTTCCTGAGCGAGGGATGTTCTGATACTCCTTTCGATGTGGGTCTTGGTTCGACGAGTCTTGTAACGACGAATCTGCTCTTGTGTAGTGCTTGGAAATAGTCGGTCAGGGTCCTGTGGAATGAGGTCGTCCGGAAGGGCCTGACAACCCTCTTCATGTCCCATGAGACCTCGGATTTGGTGATGCCGAAGTACCTTCTCACCTCCAAGTGCACAGCCTTTCTCTCTGCTGCATTCTCTATCCCTTCCTCGTATTTCCACTCCGCTATCGGTCCTCCATCTGCGGCATCGCCATATTCGAAACAGGGATGAGTGATTGAGAAGACAAACCTTCCATTCTTCTTTAGAACTCTGGCAACTTGTGAAATGGCATCCTCGAAGCGCTCGATATCCATGAGCGCCATGAAGCAGGTCACTACGTCAAAACGCTCGCTCTTCAGCTCCTTCAAATCGGCTGCGTCTGATACGAAGTATCTTATCCCCAGCCTGTCTCTTCTCTCCCTTTCTCTTGCCAGTTTAATCATTTCTTTTGAGAAATCAACACCGATTACTCTGGCCCCCTTCTTGGCCAAGATCCTGGTGTTGTATCCTTCACCGCACGCCAGATCCAAGACCTGCTTGCCCTTCACGTTCCCTGCCATCCTCAAGGCGGCAGGCTTGTTCATCTCCTCCCGAAAGTGGTCCTTACCCATCCTAACGAAGTCTGCCCAAGGCCTCGAAGCTTCATCCCACTCTCTGGAGATTCTATTACTAACCGTAGAACCACTCGAACCTGCGTCATCGGCGAAAGCCGTTATCATAAGACTTCTGGTACTTTGAACCCAATCGATAGCGCCCCCCGGTCTGACAACAGCCTCATCTCTGCTGGTAGGTTCCTGAACAAGCCTGGGTATGAGTCTGAAGACTATCACTTGAGGGAAAGGCGCCCCGGCCTGGACTTTACATCTCAGATAGGCGTCCCAACAGACGAGTTCTCGTTGGAGGTATGGCCTGGCTAAGGTTCAGGACTAGACAGATTCTTAACGCGTTTCTCCTACCACGCGCGGTCCGAGAGATGGGGTTCCGAGGTGGGGATCTGGAAGTAGGCAAGAGGATAGACGTAGGGGATGTGATTTCTAGGTCGACGAGTATCCTCGCGGAGAGACCGGCAATCATCTTGCCTCAGCTGATACCTGTCATCCCGATTCTCTTCACCTACCTTGCCCCGAGTGGCTCCGTCTTCAGTCCTCTGGAGATACTTGCTTCGATAGCATCTGGTGTACTCACTATCATAGTCAGCGGGGCCTACCCATCCATCGTCAAGGCGTCGCTCAAAGGCGAACAGTTCTCTATGACCGACGCACTTGGAAGGGCGTACCACAAGTTCTGGACGCTCCTCGTTGCGGGCATTCTAGTCGGCCTGATCGTGGTTCTAGGGTTGATTGCTCTGGTAGTGCCCGGCCTGATCTTTGCAGCCTGGTACGCCTACACCGTCCCGGTGATAATGCTGGAGGACAAGGGAGCCTTGGACGGGATGTCAGCTAGCAAGACGTTTGGCCGGAACAAGAAGTGGAGTACTTTTTCCATGCTCCTGATCATAGCGGTATTCAACATTGCAGCGTTAGTCGTCGAGACCATATTCACGCTCTTCTCGCCCCTGATTGGGTCGCTTGTTTATCGACTTCTGACGGCATCAGTAGCAGCCTGGAGTTCGGTCATCTTTGCGTACACTTATGTCAGCTATGGACCGTCGTCTGTCCCTGCGGCAGCGGAGATCGCTTTCGTGAGTCCCTCCCGATATTGCACCAGTTGTGGAGGGGAGCTAAGGCCTGCAGATGCCTTTTGCCCTCGTTGTGGACAGAAGGCAAGTTGATCAGCTTGTTCACCCAAGTGTAGAACGCCGGGAGAGATGCGCGTGGGATTGAGATTCGGCAAGGGTTGGCTCCTGTTTATGGGTCTTCAGGAAGGCAGAACGCTGGCTCGCGCGCGCACAATGCTCTGCATCATGATTGTGCCTTTCTGCCAACAGAGTCCTGTCTCTTCGTTATCGGTTGCTGAATAAGGAAGCCGGCCCCGGGGCCAGTTGCGTCTGAGATGTTCATGTAATACTCCCTGGCCGGCCCGAGGATTCTGTATCCGCCCTTCAGAAGACCCTCCAGAAATGGACCGTAGGTCATCGCGAACTGGTCAGGCGGGCCCTTGTGGCGCGTCTCAGCCACCTGGGTCTCGGCCATCTCCTTGACTAGGAACCTTCCCTCGCCGTCTAGGACTTTGGCAATCGGTATACAGACTTCGCTCCTGAGTTTCGGCTCCGGGGTCTCGGTCGGGTTATCGTAGTACAGGCAGAAAGGGTATCCAACCTGTTCGATTCCCTTGGAATCAATCCACGACTTCAGCTCGTTCATCGCCTCCGCCACGCCCGCGCAAGACCCTCTTCTTTCCAGCGATGCCACCACGATCTTGGGCGCTACCTTGAACTCGACTGCTGGTCCTGACACTCTCGTTCCTATGCTCACGCCCGCTTGCAGGATAATAGATTGTCCCTCGAGTGGCCCCAGAAGAACTGGAACTTGGTGGACTTCCCTCATGCACCAGAACTGGTCTGCCGAACACGCCTCATGCAGCCAATAGATGGCGCATGCCCCTCCTCGTCTTCGGATTCCGGGTCAGCGGCTCGTTCGTTTGGCTCGAGTCTCGCCGTACAGTCTGTATTCCTCCCCTGTTTTCGCAGTGTACAGACCGTGCCCTATCTCGTCTTCGCCGTACCGCCGGATGAAACTCTTCCAGCGAGAGCCAGCAAACCCCTCAGGCTCGACGTCGAACTTGAGGATCTGGAAGACTATGGTGTTCTCGTCTTCCCAGTCTCCCTCACCGTTCTCTATGAAGCCATAGGACCAGATTCTTTTCCAGATGTACTTCTTCATCTTGGAGTCGTATGTGATGAACCCGATGCCGCTGTCGAGCAGAGCCCCATCCTTTCGCGTCTCCCCTCTGATCTGGATAAAACGGTCGCTAGGCTCCTTCGTACATTCCATACTCGACACAAGGCTCCCCTTCTCACCGAACTGGTCCGTGGACAGCCCTCTCCACCGCCCGAGTAGGAGTCCAGCCTGTGGAGCTCTGACATGCGAACTCTGACCGATAATCGTGTTTGCTCTATATGAATTGGACGCTGCCCCACATTCTTTCCATCACCTATATTACATGCAAGTCAGGTGCAATCACGTTGACGGCGAGGGGACTGACCTTCCACCTGGTGGACGTCTTCGCCGAGTCCCCCTACGGCGGCAACGAGCTTGCGGTGGTGCGCGACGCGAGCCGACTCTCCAGCAGCGAGATGCAGAAGATCGCGCGCGAATTCAACTTCTCGGAAACGACGTTCATCGTCTCAAGCGAGAACTCGAGGGCCAAGGCCGCTCGCCTCTTCAAGGCAAGGATATTCACTCCCGCGCGGGAGCTCCCTTTCGCTGGCCATCCGACACTGGGCACAGCCTACGTGATACAGAAGTTCATCATAGGTAAGCGAGTGCCAGACGTAACGCTGGACCTCAAGGTCGGCAGGATTCCCGTTACCCTCGTCTACGGTCGGAGCGGAGGATTGGACAGGCTCTGGATGAGGCAGGTCGAGCCAACCTTTGGAAAAGAGCGGTTCACTGCAAGGGAGCTCTCAAAGGTCCTCGGAATAAGGCTCGACGACATAGACCAGAGGTTTCCCATAGTAGAGGTTTCAACGGGTGTGCCCTTCATCATCGTCCCGCTGCTCAACCTTGACGCGGTCAAGCGCTGCCACGTCGACGGGAAGTCATACGCAGAGTTACTCCAGAAGATTGGAGAGGAAGGGATGCTCGTCTTCTCTCCTGAAGCCCGCGAAGCTGGCGATGACCTGAGTGTGCGAGTGTTCGTCGAGGCGTTCGGAGTGCCTGAAGATGCGGCGACTGGTTCAGGCAACGGGTGCCTGGCGGCCTATCTCTCCCACTATAGGTACTTCCAAAGCGAGGAGGTGGATGCCAAGGTCGACCAGGGACACGAACTCGGACGGCCTTCCAGAATCTACCTAAAGGCTCGCAAAGAGGGAGGGAAGCTTCGAGTCTCCGTAGGAGGACGTGTCGCGTCCGTCGGCGTGGGCAAATTCGGATAGACGCAGGAAGTGTGCGAGCCTGGTGGATCTGCCCCTCAATGAGTTCAAATCTGCTTTCTTCCCGAAGACGCCTCCGCAGACTTGGGTCCGGACGCGCCAAGCTTTTCTTGGAGAGATTCAGAGCGGGCGGGAAGGATAACCTACACAACTAGGGAATTGAGTCCGCGGACATATCCGGATTTCGAGAGGCTCGCCGCGAAACAGGGAGGATGCTGGTGTATGTACTATCAGCGAGCCAAGCCGATTGGAAGGACGCTAGAGAAGACCGCATGGGCAACGATGGACAAACAAAAGAAGAGAGAAACCTGGGTACGGATGAACAAGCGAGACAAGAAGAGGCTGGTTCAGGAAGACCGTTCTCATGCGATTCTGGTGTACGAAGGCCGAATCCCTGTTGGATGGTGCCAGTATGGGACCCAGGGCGAGCTCCCTAGGATCGATGCGGGACGCAACTACCGCAAAGTCGGCCCTCCGGCAGGTGTCGAAAGGCTCTGGAGGATAGCCTGCTTCTTTGTCGACAGGAGGTACAGGGGGAAGGGGGTCGCGAAAGCCGGGCTGGAGGCAGCCTTGGCCTCGATCCGGGAACGGGGCGGAGGGGTCGTCGAGGCCTATCCGGTGGTATCGAAGAAGATGGCCACCGTCCCCGAATGGCTCTGGTTCGGGACTCCCGGTATGTTCGAAAAGGAGGGATTCAGAGAGGTCGCCCCGCTTGGAACAAGCCTAATCTTGATGAGGAAGACGATCCCCCAAAAATCCAGGTAACGGAGGGCGCCGATCTAGACTGGAGAGTCCAACCCAGTGGGCCGATGCCAGGAGAACTCGGGAGAAAGCTCAGTCTTCATTTGTCTTGCCTGCCTTCACTCTTTTCAAGTTCTCCTCCTCTCGCTGGATGAGGGAGGCCTTTCTCCTGACCCCGAATCCATAGCCGCCGAGGCTCCCGTCGCTGTGCACGACCCTGTGGCAAGGTACGACTAACGGGACGGGGTTCTTCGCGCAGGCATTAGCTACGGCCCTTGAGCTCCTCGGCCGCGATATCTTTCTGGCAATGTCTGAGTACGAACAGGTCGATCCGTATGGAATGGCCTGAAGCTTTCTCCAGACTCTGTACTCGAACGAAGTGGCTCTAATGTCGAGGGGCAGCGCCTCCAGGGCCACGACCTCTCCCCCCTCCAGGTATGCGAGGATCTCGTTCACCCACGAGCCCAGCTTGCTGGTGTCCGTCCGGACTATCCTGGCCGAAGAGTATTCAGTCCTCAGGGAGGCCTCGAGAATGGACTCGGAATCTCCTAGGCTGACAGCGCAGATCCCCTTATCGGTCTCAGCTACTAGAAGCTTCCCGAGCCGGCAGTCGTGAATTGAATAGCGTATGTGCATACCTCTGCCCTTTGACCTGTATGCCGATGGCCGCATCCCGAGCTTGGCGTAGGGATTGGTGTAGAGCCAGCTCGTTGAACTTCGCCCTGCCTTGTAGATTGCACTCCGGACCGGGTCGCCATTGTTCATCGACATCTTCGCGTGTCTGAGCCTTGCTCCTTCGACATATTGGCGCGGGGTGAGTCCCACGATTCGTTTGAAGAGGCGCTGGAAGTAGAAGGGGTTCAGGTTGGCGCTCTTCCCCAGCTCGGCCAGGTCGAGTCTCCCGTCAAGGTTTTGGTTTATGAACGAACAGGTCTCTTCGACCCGGGTTCTCTGCAGGGTCGCGAAGCACTTGTCGTTCGGCCGGCATCGCTTGCAGGCCCTGTAACCGGCGCGCTCGGCAAGTTGAGGGGTGAGGAAGAAGACCACTTGGTTTCTCCGGGGCGTCCGGGTGGGACAGGATGGTCGGCAGTAAATTCCTGTGGAACGGACGCCGAAGACGAAGGCCTCGTCAAAGTGGTAGTCACGGCGCTTGATGGCCCTCCAAAGTTCAACGTTTGTGTTGTCGAGAACTGGAACTGGTTCCGTCTCCATGCGTGTGATAATGGTCATCCTGCTCCTCTAACCATCGGCTGTCTTGGTGGAATAGCCCGTCTCAGTCTAAATAGTTAGTGTCTGAATCTTGCGGCCAAAGCGAAGGCCCGTCCAGGGATTCATCGGTTTCCGAGGAAGGGAAGCCCCAAAGTAGAATGCTGTATAGTTCCTTCAGCCCAGTGGCTTGACGTTCCTGAAAGTTGGGTAAAAGAGCGAAATCGCAACGGCGTAGAACGCCCCGGCAAGAATGAACGGAAGTACGAAGTTACCTGAAGCCAAGATGACCCCGCCGGCGTATGTCGTTATGCTGTTTGGTATTCTCCATATCACCGAGTTGACCGAGCTGGCGAAGCCCCGCTGTTCCGGAACCACGATACCCATCAGGTACGAGTCCATAAGTGGTGAAGACATATTCATCAGCATCGTCCTGACGACATAGATTGCCGCCGCCGCCAGCACATTCCCCTCAAAGGCGAGGGCGAGCATGAACGCCAGTGACAGCCCTTGCGTGAGCACCACCGCTCTGACCAACCCAATCCTGGTTGCAATTCGTGGACTGAAGATGGCGGCCAGGCCAATGGTGGTGCCCGCCAGGGCAAGTAGCGGTCCGCTGTAGGTGTCCGGAACGGCGAACTTGAGGAAGAGCCATGTAGGAATCAGCGGGATTATGAAACCAGCGCCCAGGCCAATGATACTGTTTATGCCCGAGAACTTCAGCAACACCTTGGTGCTCTCTCCCCTCCAGGAGATTCCCTCGGCCCTGATGGTTTCGTGGACATTCCTCAGTATTGCATAGAGAGCCAACGACAAGATGAGGCAGAAGAAGCCGAAAAGAAACAGCAAACTTGAGTGGAGAGTTGAGCTCTTCACTCCTAGGAAATTGCTTATCGCTGGAACGAAGAAGGGCAGGGCTGTGCCGAGGCTACCTCCTGCGCCCCCCACGATGAACGACAGCGTGAAGGCCGAGTTCCTGTTCTTTGGGATGGTCTGGTCCGCAATTGTAGCGTTCACAGTAGCAAGGTAGGTCCCTTCGCAGACTCCGCCCAAGGCGCCTGCAGTCACCATGGCCATCACATTTGTGGTGAGGGCGAACACAAAGAACAGAGGCGCTGCGCCGATCGAACCCAGAATCAGGATCCATTTCCTCCCCTTTCTGTCGGACAATAAGCCGAACGGGATAGCGAAGACCGCCATTGAGAGCCCCTCGGCCCCCAGTATGAGCCCCACCGTCGAGCCCGGCACTCCGAGCTGCGGGAGGTAGGCGGTGATGTATATCATGAGGTAGCCAAAGGCAAAGCCGTTGACTGCTAGGGCAATAATCAAGAGCAGGACACTCCTCGGAACGCTCGCGAGGAGACCGCGGTCAGTGTCTTCTGCCCTCGCCGGAGTCATCCGTCTCCAGAATCAAAATGCGAGTCTATTTGAAGGCGGGCCTGGTGAGGCCCATCCCCAAACGAGTTCTGCTAGCGGATTCCGGCGCCCATCGCTTCAAGCAATACATCTACCCTGTTTGAAATACGAAACCGATGCCAACCTGCCCAGTATCCCTTGGAAGTCCAAAGACTAAGAGTTCGGCATCACGAACCTCTTGAACTCTCTGTTCTTCAGGAATTTCGCAACACATGAGTTATCAACATCAGGTACGACTGCCCTGCTGATTCTGTGGCAGTTTCACGCCATGAGTGGCATACGGGACTCCGTGGGCTTTGCTCGACCGCAGTTAGTGAATCTAGCAGCAAGAAGGACTGACGGAATGAAAGTCCAGCTATCCAAGACCAAAGTTTGGATAACACCTAAATCCTCACACTTCGAGTAGACCGCTGGGGTTAACGAGGGATTTCTTTGGCAATTGGAATTGGACTTTTACCACGAAGGAGACCTGGCGAGGGAGTTGTAGAGGGTCGTTCGATACTCGCGCTCGCAATCCTTGGATTGGTATTGCTTGTTGGCGTCTCTCATCCTGTGAATGCTTACACGCCGCTGTCCCCACCTGTCATCGGCGTCACTTACGCGGTAATTGATTATGGCCAAAGCTCTACTCTTGTCACCGCCGCATCCTTCAAGGGGGGTGCCTCTCCATACACCTGTCAGTGGTGGGACCAACCTCCCGGAGTCAATTCCAGTTCCTCCTTCGGAAGCTCCTTAGCTTGCACTCTAGGCTCGAAACCTTCGGTCTCGACGGGCTCATTGTCCGCTGCAGGAAACTGGTCTTACTATCTTGTGGTCGGAGATAGTCACCACAACTATGTCGCTTCCAATACCATTAATGTCACAGTAAACCCGACTCTGGTCGTTCCGCCAGTAGTGCCCTCCTCTCTTGCGATAGACACGGGGCAGTCAGTCGACGTCACTGTACACTGGACAGGCGGGACTTCGCCCTATACCATCACGCTCTACAACGGTTCCACGAGCTCATGTAGCTCCGGCCTCGCTCTGGTAACTGCAAAGAGTCAACAGGTTTCTTCACCTTACACGTTCAACGGTCTTCCCGCTCTGACTGCGAACACCTGGTACTGCGCCAGCGTTACAGACGGCTCACCTGCAGGATCCAAGACCAGCATGTCCACATCTGGTCAAAAGGTCACAGTCAATCCCACCCTCGCCGCGCCGACCATCAGCCTAAGTCCCGGAACCATCGACGCCGGCCAGAGTTCTACCCTCACCACCACGGTCTCGCTTAGTGGAGGCACCACGACATACGCTTGCCAGTGGCTCGAGGAAGCTCCTGGAGCCGGGAGCTACAGCACCCTGGGCAGCTCCTTCACGACTGGGTGCACTCCCTCCTCGAAACCTTCCGTGTCCACGGGAGCTCTCGTGACGATAGGAACGTGGAGCTTCGAGCTTCAGGTCACCGATAGCTCAGGCACGCCCGCGTCTGTCGCTTCTGGAGCCGTCACGGTTACAGTCAATCCTTCTCTCGCTGCGCCTACCATCAGCGCAAGTCCCGGAGCCATCGACGCCGGCCAGAGTTCTGCTCTCACAACCACGGTTTCATTTAGTGGAGGCACCACGACATACGCTTGCCAGTGGCTCGAGGAAGCTCCTGGAGCTGCGAGCTATAGCCCATTTGCAGGAGGCTCCTTCAGCTGTGACACTTCCTCTATGCCCTCAGTCTCGACGGGCGCTTTGTCGACTCTCGGGGTCTGGAGCTTCGAGCTCCAGGTCAATGACAGTTCATCGGAGTCCGTCGCTTCTGGAGCCGTCACGGTTACAGTCAATCCTTCTCTCGCCGCGCCGACCATCAGCCTAAGTCCCGGAGCCATCGACGCCGGCCAGAGTTCTGCTCTCACAACCACGGTTTCATTTAGTGGAGGCACCACGACATACGCTTGCCAGTGGCTCGAGGAAGCT